>Ga0315287_10002231_pt1 | contig 18200 bp, 15 predicted proteins | sample YL17G11_0_MG_FD_205037 | JGI IMG/M metagenome (GOLD analysis project Ga0315287, IMG submission 205037) | Sediment microbial communities from Yellowstone Lake, YNP, Wyoming, USA - YL17G11_0 | ecosystem: Environmental > Aquatic > Freshwater > Lake > Sediment | place: USA: Wyoming | collected...
GAACGTGATGGTGACCGGTGCAGCCAGTGATTGCTCCTGGCCGCGGTCGGGCGAGGTGCCCACAACCATCGGCGGTATCGGCGCTCGTGTGGGGGTCGGCGCAGGCGCCAGGGTGGGTTTCGTCGGCTGCGCTTTAGGCGCCGCGCTCTCGGCCGGGCTGCCCGCCGGACCGCTGCGCGCGATCTCCTGCGTTGGCGTGGGCGCTGGCTCCGGCGGCGCGCCGCAACTCGCCACCAGCAGCGACAGGATGAACAGGATGGCTCCGATTCGGTGGATACGCATGAGTGCCTCCGCGCGTGCGATGCTGCCGATAAGACACCGATTGTTGCTCGGTTGTTCCCGTGTGTTTCGTTCAAGCATCGTAGGGGCGAGGCATTCCTATCAGACTCTGCCGTTAACCATGCGCTCCGATCTGAAGCGCCATTTCTCGTCGCGGCAGACTCGCCTGGGAATCCCAAAGGGACGCTACGCGTGCCTCGCACTTATTCGTTTGGAGTCGGGGCGCCGGGCCGCCACGCCAACAGCTCCCAGCTCTCGTTTTGGCCGGCTTCCGGGTTGCGATAGCGGTAGCGCGTCAGCCCCACGCCGGGACAGAACCAGCTTGTCGCGTCATCTGTCTCGCCTCGGAACACGATGCGATAGCAGCCGGTGAACGCGCCGGCGGCTGTGCGGACATCCTCCGCAGCCTCCACCAGCCAATAGTAGGGCGGGCCTTCGTCGGCCGCGAGATTCGGGTCCGTCCAAGTCTGTCCCACGGCCAGCGGCCACGTCACGACGCGTTCGCCCTCGAAGCCCTGCCCGCCTGCCTCGATCATCTCCAGCGGATCCAGCGACTCCGAAAGTTGATAGAGCCGCCCGCCGAGCGACACATAGATCTGCGCCGCTTCGTGCGGCGGGCTCTCCAAAGTAGGTTGGCCGGTCGTTTCGGATCGATAGGTCCACGCGTTGAGCACCCGCTGGACATCGGTGATCGTCTCGGTCACGGTGCCCGTCCAGTGCAGCGGCGCGTTCTCTTCATCGCCCGGGTAGTTTAGCGTGACGCTGTACACCCACGATGCGCCCAAACCCAGCGGGACCAGCTCGAGGACCGACGGCTCGCCTGTGTCCATAGTGGCTGAGAGCGAGGGTCGGGGCCGTGGCGTCGGCGTGGGGGTGACCGTCGGCTCCGGCGACGGAGAGGCTGTCGCGACTACCTCGGCCGGTTCGGGTGGCGACTGGGTCGGCAGCGGCTGGCAGGCGGCCGACAGGCACACGAGCAGTAACAAGGTGAGGAGGATGAGGGCGGGATGGGTGGGCATCGTGCCTCCGAGCGATGAGACGTGATGCGTGGTGCGTGTGACGTCAAGCGTCAAGCGTCAAACGTCAAACGTGACACGTGATACTTGGTAAGTGATGCGTGCTATTCTACCACAGATATCGTGATCGGCTCGCTGTTTGCCACCTGCCCGTCAAGTCCGCTGGCGATTGCTTGCAGCGTGTGCTGCCCGCGTTTGAGGGGCCACCAGGCTGTGTAATCCGGGCCGTGGACCACGGCGAAGGGCGCGCCATCCACGAGCAACGTCACCGGCGCATCGAGCGCCACGAGCTGCGGACCCAGCCGGGCCGTGATGGGCAGCTTCTGCGCGCTCGGCGGCAGCCCCGGGTCGAGACGATAGGTGCGGTTTGCGTCGGGGCTCGTCAGGACGACGGACGACTGACGACTGACGACGGCAGCCCCATCGTCCGTTGGTGTCCGTCCGGCAGCCGTCGGTTGCGCAATTCCATTCTCGCGCGCCCACTCTCGGAACTCCGGCGGCAGAAGCCGGAAGGTTTGGTCGGCCACGAATTCGGCGGGAGTGGCGGAGCTCGCTGACTGGCCCGTGCGCGCGTCGATCGCAATCTGCACGTGGGATGCATCGACCTCGGTTGGCTCGGCGCCGGCGATGAACCATTCGAGGAGTCGGGCGGGACAGGGGATGACTGAATGGGAGAGTGGGGGAGCGGGGGAGCGGGCAGCGTCTCCCACGCGTAGCGTCCCATTCTCCACCTCTCCCATTCCCCCCGGCAGTAGTCCCGAATCCGAGCAGACCTCAACTTGCACCAGGCCTTCGGGTCGGTCGAATTCGCGGGACGGGGCGCCGCGCAGGACGCTCGACATAAAATCGTGCCAGATCGGCGCGGCGCCGGTCACGCCGCTGATGCCGCGCATCGGCGTGTTGTCGGCATTGCCGGCCCACACGCCGACAACGAGATCGGGCGTGTAGCCCACCGTCCAGTTGTCGCGCCAGTCGGTCGTCGTGCCGGTCTTGACCGCCGCCGGGCGGCCGATTTCCAGCGCGCTGCCGACCCCGAACGCGGGCCGCCGCGCCTCATCGTCGCTCAGGATGTCAGTGATCAGGTAGGCGACGCGGGGGTCGAGGACGGGAAAACGGGGGAGTGGGGGAGTGGGAGAGAGGGTGTTGTCGCCGGTGCTCCCATTCGCTCGCTCTCCCACTCTCCCATTCTCAGCGTTGAAAAGCACATCGCCGTCGAGCGTCTCGATCCGGCTGATGGCATAAGGCGCCACCTGCCTCCCGCCGTTGGCGAACGCCGCGTAGGCCGCCGTGAGATCGAGCAGCCGCACCTCGCCGCCGCCGAGGGTGAGTGCAAGGCCGAATTTGGAGGTTGGAGGTTGGAGGTTAGAGGCTGGAGGTTGGACTGCCTGCTCCGCAGGCGTGGAGGCGGGTTCCGCTTTTCCAACTTCCAACTTCCAACTTCCAATCTCCTGTTCCCACGGAATCCCCAATCGGTTCGCCAGCCCGATCAGCGCGTCTACGCCGACGTACTCCAGAGTTTTCACCGCCGGGATGTTGTACGAGTTCGCCAGCGCCGTCCGCACCGTGACGGGCCCATGGAAGACGTGGTCGTAGTTCTGCGGGACATAGGGCAACCCCTCGGCTGTGACGAAAACCGTCCGCAGGTCGGCGATGAGCGTGGCGGGCGTCCAGGGCGCGCGACCTGCCGCGGCCGCCTGCTTCGGGTCGAGCGCGAGGGCGTAAGTCAGCGGCTTGATGGCCGAACCGGGCTGGCGCTGCGCCAGGGTCGTGTTGACTGCGCCGCTGATCGAGCGGTCGAAGTAGTCGGTGTTGCCGACCATCGCCAGCACGGCTCCGCTCTCCGGATCGAGCGCCACCAAGCCGGCGTTGTCGATGCGGCGGGCGGCGTCGGCCTCGCGGTCGCAGGTCGTCGGATCGGCGTCTATGACCGCGCACGGACGGAGCGCAGCCAGCCTCCGGGCGACGATCGCCTCGGCCTGGCGCTGCCAGTCCAGGTCGAGCGTGGTGATCACACGCAGCCCGCCGGCGCGTGTCCGCTCGCCGCCGAGCAGCTCTTCCACCTGCCCCTGCACCCACATGACGAAGTGCGGCGCCTCGATCGGGAACGGTGTGCTAGCGTACGACAGATGCTCCTTGTGCGCTTCATCGGCCTGGGCTGGCAGGAGGTAGCCCTCCCTGACCATCAGATCGAGCACGACGCGCTGCCGCCGCGCCGCCGCGTCCGGATGCTCGAGCGGGTTGTAGCCCGCCGGATATTGCAGCAGTCCGGCCAGGAGGGCACATTGCGCCAGGTCGAGCTCGCGCGCATGAACGCCGAAATATGAATGCGCCGCGGCCTCGATGCCGACGGCGAAGTGGCCGTAGTAGCTGGTGTTTAGGTAGAGCGCCAACAACTCGTCTTTGCTGTAGCGGCGCTCCAGCCGCCATGCCAGCCATGCCTCGCGCAGCTTCCGCCGCAGCGTGCGCTCGCCCCGCTCGTCCTCCGACAGGTAGAGGGCGCGCGCAAGCTGCTGGCTGAGGGTGCTGGCGCCCGAGAACGGCCCTTCGCCCCGCCAGTTGCGCCACGCGGCGCGTGCGATGGCCACGAAATCGACGCCCGGATGCTCGTAGAAGCGGCTGTCCTCGGTGGCGATGGTGGCCTGGCGGCAGGCGAGCGGGATCTCCGAGAGGGGCAGCGGCACGTGCTTGTTGCCGTTTGGGCTGATGGCTTCGTAGAGTGGCCTGCCTTTCCGGTCGACGATCAGGATGCTTGGCGCGGGCATGCGCGCCGGCTGCCCGGGACCGGACAAATCAGCGAAGAGGAAGCGGTAGAGCAGGATGGTTGAACAGGCCAGCGCTCCCAGCCCTGCCAGGAGCGCGAACCGAAGCCATCTGTTACGCCACATCGAGGAAACCCGCCTTCGAGCCTGCGTGCTCAGTCATCGCCATAAGACATGACCGTAACGTCACCGTCTCGGCGAAGGTTCCTCAATGATACAACCGGTACGCGGAGAGATCATGATGCGTGGTCAGGCGCGAACGCTCACGCCTGACCACAAGGGCGGACACGCCGGTCGGTCTTACACGAAGACCAACTTCTTCTTGTTGTTGTACTTGCCTTCAAGCTGTGGGTGCTGGTTGTAGCCTTCGGCCGCCAGCGCGGCGTTGAGCTTCGTCGCTAGATCAGCTAAAGTGATCTTGTAGTTCGCCTTCTTGATGGTATCGATGGCGTAGTAGCTCATCGCGCCGTTGAAGGTGCTGCCGATCTGCGCGTCGTAGGAATATTCTGTGGATTTACAGCCGCTGAGCAGAATCTCCTTCATCCCTGACTGAGGGAACTTCCCGGCGGTTTTCGCTTTCTGGGGATTCTCCAACTCCGTGCCGCCGAACTCCTTGGGATTCAGGAAACGCTCCTTGCGGTAGCCTATCGCCGGATTGAACACGAGACGCGTGGCTGTCCCCGAATGGCACGAATCGAGGAGGACGGTCAACCGCACGCGCGCAGGTAGCCCAGTGAAAATCTCGCGCAGTTCGTCGTCCAGGATCAGGTCGTGTCTGAAATCATACGGGCAGATCGCCTCGTCATAGCGGTCGGGCTCGTCGGAGCCTTGATCGACGACGTAGGTGCCGTGCGACGAGTTCTGGAAGACCAGCACATCGCCGCTTTGAGCGCCGGCCAACAGCGCCTTCAGCCCGGCAACGATATTCACCTTGGTCGCATCAGTCTCTAGCAGCAGCTTGACATCCGGTTTAGGGAAGTCGAAGTGAGCGACCAGCAGATCGGCCCATGCATTCGCATCGTTGATGCAGCCGTTGAGATCGTTGCCGGAGCCTTTGTAGTTGATTCCGACACACAACGCTTTCTTAGCCATGGCTTGCCTCCTGAGCAAAGCATCACTGACAGGAATCACGCTTTCGTACAAGCGGTCAACAAATGTGCTGCGATTATATCACGCGTAAGCACTGTCAGGCAAGAGTCTTGTGTTACAAATCAGGCGTTTCGTTCGGGCGCCATCAGCGCGCTCCAGGCCAGGCTCGCGCCCAGGAAAACGAGCAGGGTCAGCAGCAGCCCCTCGATTTGGAGCGGTTTCAGCTCCGGGGCAAATAGCAGGCTCAGGTTGGGCGCAGCCGCGATGATGGCAATGAGCGCGTAGAGCAGCACCGACAGCCAGCGGCCGAGCGACACGAGCCGGCCACCAATCGTAGGCATGCCGCTGGTGATCAGGAAGAGCATGGCGGCGAGGCCGAAAACCGCGGCGGAGATGAAGACGAGGCGCCAGATGAGCTTGATGTCGCCCATGGTCAGCGCGCCCAGGCTCATGATGCCGGGAACGAGGAACGACAGGTGCACGGAGTAGGCCACGCGCCGGTGGGGTAAATCGGACATCCACTCATCGTGGCGGAATTGCACCACCGCCCACCACAGACCGAGCAAGGTGAAACACAAGCCGGCGACAGTCTGGTAGAAGGCATCCGTGTTCATGGCGTCTCCTCGTGATGGATTCAGACGACGTTCTTGCTTCGCAGCGCAGCGATCTCGCGCGGCGAGAACTCCAGCTCTCCGAGCACTTGATCGGTGTGCTGGCCCAGGGTGGGCGGTGGCAGGCGATAGGAGATCGCGCCATCGCGCATGTGCACGGGAAAGCCGAGCGAGCGCACCAGCCCGGCGACCGGATGATCGAGCGTGACGATGAAGTGCCGGGCAAGCACTTGCGGGTCCGCTAACGCCTGGTCTAGCAGGTAAATCGGGCTGGCGGGGATGTCGGCCTCGCGCAGGTTCGCCAGCCAGTGGACGCTGCTCTCCGCCTTCAGGCGCTCGCTCACCAGCGCCACGACTTCGGGCCGGTTGCGATTGCGCTCCGGGTTGGTGGCGAACTTCGGATCGTCGCGCACCGCGTCCGGCAGGCCGAGCACGCCGCACAACCGTCCCCAGATGCGATCGGTGCCGCCCGCGATGATGATGTAGCCGTCGGACGTCGCGAAGGGTTGATAGGGGGTGATGGTCGCATGCTGGTTGCCCAGGCGCGCCGGATTGTTTTCAGTAGCGAAGTAGCTGCCCGCAGTGGGACACAGCCAAGTCATTTGAGCTTCCAGGATGCCCGCGTCGATGGCCTGGCCGCGGCCGGTGCGCTCGCGCTCATACAGCGCCGCCAGGATGGCGATCAGCGCGTAGACGCCCACCGACATGTCCGAGATGGGCACCGGGTAGCGGATGGGCGCGCCGTCCAGCTCGCCGGTCAGGCTCATGATGCCGCTCATGCCCTGCGCCAGGATGTCGTAGCCGGGCTGCCCGGCGCGCGGGCCCGTGTGCCCGAAGCCACTGATGGCGACGTGGATCAGTCGGGGATTGCGTACCAGGCAGGTTTCGGGATCGAGCGCGAGCTCCTGCATCGAGCTGAGCCGCGGCAGGTTGTTGATAAAAATGTCGGCCCCATCCACCAGCCGCCGGATAATTTCGCCGCCTTCCGGCGTCTTGACATCCAGGGTGATGCTGCGCTTGTTGCGGTTGGTGGACATGAAATAGGCCGACTCGCCATTGACATAAGGCGGCGCCCAGCCACGCGTCTGATCGCCGGTGCCGCGGCGCTCGACCTTGACCACATCTGCGCCCATGTCGCCCAGGTACATGGTGCAGAACGGCCCGGCGAGCGCCTCGGTCATGTCGACCACGCGCAGGCCGGAGAGGATTGTGGATTGCGGAATGCCGATTGCGGATTGGGTCATGGGTTGCTCGTGTACGTCAAGCGTGAAACGTCAAACGTCAAACGTGATGCGTGAAACGTGAGAACGTGAAACATGAGGACAAACCGCCTCGCATGCTGATGTTTTGTGATTTGCTGATTTGCCTTTTTGCCATCTGCTATTCGCTGATTCGTCATTCGCTGATTCGTCATTCGCTGATTCGCTATTCGTTCATTCGCCCGCTCGCCCGCTCTCGCCTTCGCCTGTCCCGCTCCCGTCGCCTTTGGGAGATCGAGACTGCCGGGCCGCCGCGCAACACGTTGATCATCTCGGCGGTGATACAGACGGCGATCTCGGCCGGGGTGCGCGCGCCGATGGCGATGCCGATGGGCGCGTAGACGCGGTCGAACTTCACGGGATCGATGCCCATCTCGGTTTCGAGCAACTCGAACACGGCATCCACCCGGCGTTGCGAGCCGATCATGCCGATGTACGCGACCGGGCGGTCGAGCACCTCCAGCAGGCACTCGACGTCTTGGCTGTGCCCGCGCGTGACCAGCACGATGAAGGTGTCGGCATCCATCGGCAGGTCGCGCACGGTCTCGCGCAGCGGCGCTGCGATCACCTGCCGCGCCGTCGGGAAGCGCGCCTGGTTGGCGAAGCTGGGCCGGTCATCCAGTACGGTGACGGAGAAGTCGCACATCCCCGCGATTTGCGCCAGCGGCATGGCGATGTGTCCCGCGCCGACGATGAGCAACTCCGGCGCGCGGCGCTGGACCTCGACGAAGACGGAGAAGCTGGAAGTTGGAGATTGGAGGTTGGAGGTTGGAGGTTGGACTGCCTGCTCCGCAGGCGTGGAAGCTGGATAACGCAGCAACCTGTGCTGGCGGCCGCGCAGCACGTCCTGTGCGTCGGCGATGACACGAGATTCCATCTCGCCCAGACCGAGCGTGCCCAGGGGCGACTTGTCGAGCCAGACCACAGCGTCTCGCCCCGCATTCGGGCCGTCGATGACGGTTGCCAGCGCCACCGGTTCGCGCGCGCGGACGGAGGCGAGGAGGACAGGGACGACGGACGGATCGGCTGCCGGCTGCCGGCTATCGTCTATCGTCTGCCTCGCCGCCCGCTCCACAAACACATCCATGATCCCGCCGCACACGCCGAGCGTCTTCATGGAGATGTCCTCGGTGAGGTCCACTCGCACCGTCGCAGGCTCGCCGGTCTGGATCACATCCAGCGCGGCCTTGATCACATCCGCTTCGCCGCAGCCGCCGCCGACCGTACCCACGTGCCGCCCCAGCGGGTGGATGATCATCTTCGCGCCGACCTCGCGCGGGACAGAGCCCTTCACGTCGATGATCGTGGCGACCGCCACCGTTTCGTCCGCCTCGATGAACTCGTTCAGCCTGTCGTAGATGCTCTCCATCAGCGATACGCTCCCAACTCCTTCGCTAAGTCGGTGATGCGCCGGAAGTCCTCCAGGCTGACGGTGGACGGCACCGAATGGTCAGACGAGAAGATGTAGCCGCCCGACTCCTTGACCACCGGCACTACTCTCAGCATCTCCTCTCGGATCGCCTCCGGCTGATCCCAGAGCACCGCGTTGATCCCGCCGTGCAGCACCAGGTCTTTGCCGTACTCGCGCTTCAGCTCAATCGGGTTCATGCCGGCCTTGACTTCGAGCGGGTTGAGTGCGTCCAGCCCCATCGAGATCAACTCAGGCACGAACGGGCGGACATCGCCGCAGGAGTGGAGGTGCGCTTTGATCCCCCGCTTGTGCGCCCAGTCGATGGCCCGCTGATGGCACGGCTTCAGGATGTTGCGATAGGTGCGCATCGAGAAAAACTGATGCCCCTTGTAGCCCATGTCGTCATACCAGAACACGCTGTCGAAGTGGTATCCGGCGTCCCAGACCATGTCCCACAGCGCCAGATCGGTCTCGAGCTCGGTCTCGATCATGTCGCGCACCCACGCCGGGTTTTCGGCGAGGGCCAGCAGCACGCGCTCGGTGCCCACCATCCACGAATGGGTGACGTCGAACCCGAACCAGAGGATGCCCTCGATCCAGTAGCCCTTCTGCCGCCAGATCGGGTAGTTGGCCGCCAGATAGTCCCACGGGATGCGATCTCTCGACGGGATCATGCGCGCTTTCGCGGCCTGCCAGCTTTTGGGATCGACGACGGTGTGCGCCAGGAATTCCGGCGTCGAGGCGGCGTGTTTCCACTGCTTCATCGTGACGCCCCAACTGCTGGTGTAGACCTTTTCGTCCTCGGTTTCCGAGAGGGTGCGCTCCTCGTAGCGCGGCCCGTTGTCCACCCGGAAGCGGGCAACATGATCGAGGTCGAAGTAGTCCACGAAACTGACATCGGCGGGCATGCCTTCGCGCTGCCAACGCTCGACCGTGGCTTTCCAGGGATCGTCGATGATCGGGATGCGGTCGGCTTCCTGGTGCGCGAACATGCGCCGGAAGCGCTCATGGGTGGTCATGGGGGACACGGGTTAACCTCCGAGTGGTGCGTGCGTAATGCGCGAAAATGTGAAGCGTCAAACGTCAAACGTGAGACCGGTCGCTGGTTCTCACGTTTCACGAATCACGTTTCACGGATATCAATCCGTCCTTCGTCGCCGCGATCACGACCTTGACGCTGCCAACCACATCAGCGAGCGGCAGGATGGTCTTTTCGTCGTGATCGCGGCGCTTGAGCTCCACGCCGCCTTCCTTTAACGATCGTTTGCCCAGCGTCAGCCGGATGGGGATGCCGAGCAGATCGGCGTCGTTGAACTTGACCCCGGCCGTCTCATCGCGGTCGTCGAACAGGACTTCGATCCCGGCGTCGTTCAGCGCCGCGTAGAGCGCCTCGGCCTCCGCTTCAGCGCCGGGCATCTGGATGAGATAGACCTGATATGGCGCCACGCTCATCGGCCAGGTGAGCCCCTTGTCGTCGTGGTGCGCTTCCGCGATGCAGGCCAGCAGCCGGCCCGCGCCGATGCCATACGAGCCCATCACGACGGGCTGGTGTTTCCCTTCGCGATCCAGGTAGGTCGCACCAAGTGCTTCGGTGTAGCGTGTGCCGAGCTGGAAGATGTTGCCGACCTCGACGCCGCGCACGGTGCGCAACTGGCTGCCGCATTGCGCGCAGGCATCGCCATCTCTCGCCGCTGCGATGTCGCAGACGACCGCGGCGGCATAGTCCCGGCCATAGTTCACGTTCAGCAGGTGGGTGCCGTCCTCGTTTGCGCCGGCCACCAGGTTGGGCGATTGCGGAATCAGGTCGTCCACGATCACCAGCACGTCGCGTAGCCCCACGGGCGATGCGTAGCCCGGCATCGCGCCGATTGCGCGGATCTCCGCCTCGGTCGCCGGCCGCAACGCCTTGGCCTGCACGGCGTTCGCCAGCTTTGTCTCGTTGACCTCCATGTCGCCGCGAATCACGGCGAACACGAACTGCTCGGCGGTCTCGCCGCCGTCCTGGACCTCCGCCATCAGGAAAACCGCTTTCGCCGTCCGCGCCTCCGGCACGCCCAGGAAGACGGCCAAATCGGCGATGGTAGTGGTGTGCGGCGTGGCGACCTTCTCGATCGGCCGCGGCGCCTCGGCGGGCGGCGCCTCCTTGCGGAACGCGGCGATCTGCCGGTTGGCGGTGTACCCGCACGCGGCGCACAGGATCAGCGTATCCTCGCCGATGTCGGTCAGGTACATGTATTCGTGCGCCAGTTTGCCGCCCATCATCCCCGTGTCCGACTTCACCGCAATCGTCGGCAGCCTGCAGCGATCGAAGATGCGGAAGTACGCCTGATAGTGCGCGTCGTACTGGCGAGCCAGCCCGTCCCAGTCGGCGTCGAGGCTGTAGGAGTCGAGCATGGTGAACTCGCGCACACGGATCAGCCCGGCGCGCGGGCGTGGATCATCGCGCCACTTGGTCTGGATGTGGTAGATCAGTGCGGGCAGTTGCCGGTACGAGCGCACGATGCTGCGCGCCAGATCGGCGACGACCTCCTCGTGCGTCATGGCCAGCACCATGTCGTGGTCGGCCTTGTCCTTGAACCGCCCCATTTCCGAGCCGATCTGATACCATCGGCCGGTGGCCTGCCAGAGATTGGCAGGATGGACGACCGGCATCGTCACCTCCTGCCCGCCGATGCCGTTCATCTCCTCCCGCATGATATTTTCGATCTTGGTGAGCGAGCGACGGGCGAGCGGGAGATAACTGAAGATGCCGGCGCCGAGCTGGCGGATGAAGCCGGCGCGCACCAGCAGTTGGTGGCTGGTGACCTCGGCGTCGCCGGGGGCCTCGCGCAGTGTCTGGCTAAAGAGGCGCGTCATGCGCATGGCGAACTCCTGGACTAAGGACACAGATGAGCACAGATTGAATGGCTGGATTTCTTCTGGATTCGAGGCGGCCGCCAGCTATTCTTTTTCCGGCCGATAGACTGCGGTAGACATATTCCCGACGAACTGGGGCAAGTCTGGATGTCCCAGCATCTGCCGGATGGCGTGCGCCTCGCCCGTATGGAACCAATAGTGGTCCATGTTCCGCAGGAGCAGCGTGCCCACATTTTCGGGCACTGGTTTGCCCTGCCGCTCGAAGTGCGTCATCATGATCTCCGGCGTGAGGGTCTCCAGATAGCGGTCGGCGGCCGCGGTGACCTCCTGCCAGGTGGCCCACATCTCGGTCAGCGGCGGGGTACTCGCGGGCTTGCCCCAGCCGACCAGGTCATAGAGGCTTGGCGCGATCTGCTGCCCCTGAGCCGCTTCTACCCAATAGGTCTTTTCCTGGAACGCCAGGTGGCCCACGATCCAACTGATGCAGTTCATCGGCTCGATACGCCGGACGGCATCCTCCGCGCTGATCCCATCCAGGCAACGGACAAGCTCACTGCGTGCGAAGCGCAGTTGAGCGACAAGTAGATGTGGCATGATCTGATCCTTCCGTTGAGAGCTTCACGCGTTCACGGTTCACGTTTGACGTTTTCCACCGCGTAATCATCCGGCGTGTCCAGGTCGGCCAGTACAGATGACGTCTGGACAGTGAGATATTCGGTCTGGCCCCGATGTGCGGCCATCACATCCCGCAGCGTGCCCTGACAGGCGAGAATCTCCGACCAAACCCAGCGCGGCAGCAAGATCGGGTGACCGGCGCGCATCTGGTAGCTGGGGATGACGATTTTTCCCCGTCCGGTTGCATTTCCCGCTGCGAGCACCGCGCGCACGGTATCGACCTCCATCTGCGGCTGGTCGCCCAGGCAGAGCAGCGCCGCCTCGACGCCGGCGCCCAGCGCGGCGAGCCCCGTCTGGATCGAGCCGAGCATCTCACCCGACGCGTAGCCGGCGTTGTGGACGCATCGAGCGGACGTCCCTGCCAATGCCGCGCTCACCTCATCGGCTCGGTGCCCGGTGACGACAACGATCTCCGCCAGCCCGGCGGTCTCGAGCGTCGCAACCACCTGCGCGACGACCGTGCGCTCGCCCCACGGCAGGGTGAGCTTGAAGCGCCCCATCCGGCGCGATAGTCCGGCGGCGAGAACGAGCGCGGCAGGCATCAATGTTAGTGATGCACGGCTTCGACCAAATCGCCGCCGTGTCTTTTCTCCAGAAAGTCAATGAACAAGTCCGCCACTTGTTGCAGTTGCTGTTCTGATAGTTCAGCTTGCCACGTTCTGCTATTGTGCGAATTGGGCGTCCCATTTGGAATGTTCCAAACTCTCACCCCGGTTATTGGGTCACCAAGAAGTTCGAAGCAATTGTGCGCAAATGCATGCCGTAGATTGCTGATCAGACTGCTAAACGTCTCGCTGTGTTTCAAATCTGGGGAGGTTTGGGTTTTGGCATCTCCTTTTATCCGAATTGGTTGTAGCCCATACTTCTCCACCTCATCCCAGGTTATTTCCTTTCCTTTGAAGTATTCCTCTCTCAAGCAAATCAGCATTCCTAGCATGCTATTGAGCAATTGAGTAAATTCCTCAACATCAGCGCCTAGCCGTTTCTGGTCGCATATGAATTTCAGATTCTTGCGTGATCTGCGCGCAATAATCAACGCCTTCTTGTCTCCCGGATTCATGACATACACTCCTCGCCACGAGACTAAGACTTCCCTGCTCACTTTCAACCTGTAGCAGAGAAACCATGCCACACAACACTGGAATTATAGCACGCGAACGCGGCGGATTCAAATGGTTTGAGTTTCTCCCGGACGGTGGTAGAATGCATCACGCAATGGAAACTGGCTTTGTTCCTCTCGACACCCGCGAATACCCACCCGACCAGATGGCCGAGCGCGCGGCGGAGTTCGCCGACGAGATGGCGCGTCGGCGGTCGGTGCGCCACTTCTCCGACCGCCCTGTGTCGCGCTCTGTGATCGAGGAGTGTCTGCGGGCGGCTGGCAGCGCGCCCAGCGGCGCGAACATGCAGCCGTGGCGCTTCGTCGTCGTGAGCGATCCGGCCGTCAAGTGGCAGATTCGGCAGGCGGCCGAAGCCGAGGAGCGCGCGTTTTACGAGCAGCGCGCCGGCGAGGAATGGCTCGACGCGCTGGCCCCGCTCGGCACCGACTGGCAGAAGCCGTTCCTGGAGACTGCACCCTACCTCATTGCCATCTTCGCGCAGAGTTACGGGCTGGAGCCGGACGGACGGAAAATCAAGCACTACTACGTGCAGGAGTCGGTGGGCATCGCGACCGGCCTCTTGATCGCGGCGCTGCACCATACCGGCCTCGCCACACTGACGCACACGCCCAGCCCGATGGCCTTCCTGAGCGAAATCCTGGCGCGTCCGGCCAACGAGAGGCCCTTCCTGCTGCTGGTCGTCGGCTATCCGGCCCCCGATGCCCACGTGCCCGATATCCGGCGCAAAGAGCTGAGCGACATCTCGACATTCGTTTGAAAGAGGTACCATGACCATCCGAGCAGTAATCTTCGACGTCGGCGGCGTGATCGTGCGCACCGAAGACCAGAGTCCGCGGCTGAGGTGGGCCGAACGCCTGGGCGTGTCGCCCGAAGTCCTCAGCGCGACCGTGTTTGATTCCGAGGCGGCCACAGAAGCGACCGTAGGTCGCATCCCGGCGGACGCCGCGTGGGACCACGTAGCGGGGATCTTCAACCTCGAAGCGGACGCGCTGGCCCAATTGCGCGCCGACTTTTTCGCGGGCGACCGCTGCGATGGTACCCTCGTGGCGTTCCTGCGCGGCCTGCGCCCGGCCTACAAGACCGGCGTTCTCAGCAACGCGTGGTCCGATGGGAGAGATGTCATCGCCGGCAAGTTTGCGCTGGACGATGCTGCGGACGACCTCGTCATCTCGGCGGAAGTCGGCGTCGCCAAGCCCGACCCGCGCATCTATGAGCTGGCGACGACTCGCCTGGGCGTGCGCCCCGAGGAGACGATCTTCGTGGACGACTTCGTGCGCAACATCGATGGCGCGCGCAGGTTCGGCATGCGCGCCGTGCACTTCCGCAATCGGGAGCAGGCCATCGCCGATGTGCGGGCGTTCTTGACGGGCGAATGAGCGAATCAGCGAATCAACGAATCAGCGAATCAGCGAACGGCAACTGACCGCTCACGTTTCACGCATCACGCATCACGCATCACTTTTCACGCATCACGGATTGATCGATCATGGCTAGAGCCACACTCTCTGCAAAAAATACCCGTCCCAGGCGCGACGATCTGACCGTCTGCATGCTCAGCGTGCACACGTGTCCGCTGGCGATGCTCGGCGGCAAAGAAACGGGCGGGATGAACGTCTATGTGCGGGACCTCGCTATCGAGCTGGGACACCGCGGCGTCACCGTCGACGTGTTCACGCGTTCGCAGGACGATCACGTGCCCCGCATTTCGCATGAGTTGGGGCCGACGGCGCAGGTGATCCACGTGCCGGCGGGGCCCGAGCGGCCCGTCAGCAAAGAGGTCATCTACGATCACCTGCCGGAGTTCGCGGCCGGTGTAACCCGCTTCGCTTGCGAGAACGACCGGCGCTACGACGTTATCCACAGCCACTACTGGCTGTCGGGTGTGGCGGGACAGCAGTTGCAGAAGGCCTGGGGGCCGACCGTGCCGATGGTTCAGATGTTCCATACCCTGGGGCACATGAAGAATCAGGTGGCGCGCGCCGCGCACGAGATCGCCTCCGAGCAGCGCCTGCAATGCGAATGGGAACTGATGCGGCGCGCCGACCGGCTCGTCGCCGGCAGCCCGCATGATCGCACACAGATGGTGCGGCTATACGGCGCCGATCGGGAGAAGATCCAGGTCATCCCGCCCGGCGTCGATCTCACGCGCTTCTATCCGGGATCGCAACTCGAAAGCCGTCTGAAGCTCGGCCTCGACACCGAGCGCCGGCTGATTCTTTTCGTCGGCCGGATCGAGCCGCTCAAAGGGATCGACACCCTGCTCGAATCGATTGCCCTGATGGACAAAGACGAGAATTGCACGCTCGGCTCCGAATGCCTGTCGGTGGTGATCGTCGGCGGTGACGCCAGCGTGCCCGTGGAGGAGATGACAGCCGAGATGCAGCGCCTGCACGCGTTGCGCGATACGCTCGGCCTGCAGAAGCTGGTGGCCTTCCTGGGCAAGCAGGGCCAGGACACGCTCGCCGACTACTACCGCGCTGCCGATGTCCTGGTGATGCCTTCGCACTACGAATCGTTCGGCATGGTGGCGCTGGAAGCGATGGCGTGCGGCACGCCGGTCGTCGCCAGCCGCGTCGGCGGCTTGACCTACACGGTGCGCGATGGCGAGACCGGGCTGCTGGTGCCGGAGCGCGATCCGGCGACGTTGGCTCATGCGCTGGAGCGGCTGCTGAGGAGCGACCAACTGCGCTGGCAACTTCAGGCAAACTCAATGCGCGCGGCGCAGGACTTCAGTTGGCCGATCATCGCCGATCGCATCCTCAAGTTGTTCGATGCCGTGATCGCCGAACGGCAAGCCGTCCCTGTCTGAAAAGCTGTTTGAAGCTATCTTCCGGCGACTACAAGTCGCGGCCACCACCGCGAGGTCGGCCTGCGCCGACTCGATCCAGTCCACGCAGGTGGACTTTGCAGGGGTGGCAGCGGTTTCCAACCGCCGGATCAGGGCTTTTCACACCGCTTCTGAGAGACATAACGCGCAAGGAGGTGGGCAATGCGCAAAGATATCGTGCGCCAGTGGGTGAATGTGCTCGCGGTGGTCGTGACGATCGCCGTGAACGGCCTGGCCAATGCTCTTCCGATCAATGGCCAGCAAACGGGCGAGATCTCTGACCGGTTCCCAGTTTTCTTCGTTCCGGCCGGCTATGTCTTCTCGATCTGGGGATTGATCTATCTCGGGCTGATCGCGTTTGCCGTTTATCAGACGCTGCCTGCGCAGCGGACCAACCCACGGCTGCAGCGCGTGGGCTATTGGTTTGCGCTCAGTTACCTGGCCAACACCGTGTGGATTCTCCTCTGGCACTACAACATGTTCCCGGCGGGCCTGCTCGTGATGCTCGTCCTCCTCGCCAGCTTGATTGTGATCTACCTCAGGCTCGACATCGGTCGGGCGGCGGTTGGCACTGCGGAGAAATGGGCGGTTAACGTGCCGTTCAGCAGTCCATTCGCTGGAATTTCTAGCGTAATCGTGAATTAGCTGGTAAGCTCAGAGGATGACAACTGAGCTTACGCTTACTAGCGAACGCATTGACGATTTCCCGCTGCTGCTGGCTACGATGCAGCGGCTGGGCCTGCCGGCGCTCCTGGATCGCCATTTGACGCGCCACGGCCTGCAACAAGGCCTGAGTTGGGGCTGGATTGCGACGATCTGGCTGGCGCATATCTTGTCGCAGGGCGATCATCGCAAACTGCCGGTACAAGCCTGGGTGCGGCAGGCTGGTGAGACGATTCTGCGGATCACCAGGCTGTCCGCACTGACGGAGTGGGACTTCACCGATGATCGCTTGGCGCTCGTGCTGCACCGGTTGAGTCATCCGGCCACCTGGGCGGCGATTGAGACCGAACTGGGCCGGAACATCCTGCGGGTGTACCAGTTGACGCCGGCACGGGTGCGCTTGGATCCGACAACCGTCTTGGGCTACCATACGGGCGGCGCAGACAGCGTATTCCAGTTCGGCTACAGCAAAGATGATGCCACCTTGCGCCAGGTCAAGGTGATGGTGGCGACGTTGGACCCGTTGGGTCTGCCGCTGGTGACGGAGGTCGTGGCGGGCAATCAGGCGGATGACCCGCTCAATGTGCCAGCCGTGGATCGGGTGCTGCAGATTATTGAGGGCGTCGGCTTGTTGTTTGTCGGTGACTGCAAAATGAGTGCGCTGGCTACCCGGGCGCACATCGCACACCTGAACCAGCAGTACTTGTGTCCGCTGGCCCTGACCGGCGAGACGGCGCAGGACTTGCCGGCGTGGCTCGCGGCGGCCAACGCCGGGGAGCCCCCATTGGAGTCGGTTTACACGGCGGATGACCAGGGTGAACGCCGGTTGCTGGCCCAAGGGTATGCCTTTGAGCACCGTCTGGTGGCTGCAGTGGACGGCCGCGAGCACACGTGGACGGAACGCATCTTGGTGGTGCGCTCGGAAAGCTACCGCCAGGTCATGGCGGCGGGGCTGGAAAAACGCTTGCAGCGGGCCACGGTGTGGCTGCTGGCCTTGACCCCGGCGCCGGGCCGCGGCAAACGCCAAATCCAGGCTGAAAGCGCCCTGATCACGGCCGCCGACGCCATTCTGCAAGCGCAGGCGGTGGCAGGGCTGCTCAGCTACGCCTTTGAACGGCAAGAGCAGCGGCAAACGAAGTATCTGGGCCCTGGGCGCGGTGGTCCCGACCGCCCGCAGCGCGTAATCGTGACGGTGCGCTACCAGATGACGGCGGTCAGCCGCCAAGCCGAGGCACTGGCGGCCCAGGAAGCGACCCTGGGCTGGCGGGCGTATGTCACTAACGCGCCCAGCACGCAACTGACCCTGGCGGATGCCGTCTTGACCTATCGCGATGAATGGTTGATCGAGAGAGGCTTTCATCGGCTGAAGGGCGCACCCTTATCGCTAAACCCGCTGTTCGTCAAGCGCGATGACCAAGTCGTCGGTTTGACCAACTTGTTGAGCATCGCTGTGCGGCTACTGACTTTGCTTGAGTTCGTCGTCCGTCGCCAACTCAAGCAAAACCAGGAGCAACTCGGCGGCCTGATCGAAAACAACCCAAAGAAGGGCATCGCTAACCCGACCACCGAGCGCCTCCTCAGCGTGTTGGATGACGTTACGCTAACCATTGTGCACTTACCAGACCAGATCATCC
>Ga0315287_10002233_pt1 | contig 18194 bp, 11 predicted proteins | sample YL17G11_0_MG_FD_205037 | JGI IMG/M metagenome (GOLD analysis project Ga0315287, IMG submission 205037) | Sediment microbial communities from Yellowstone Lake, YNP, Wyoming, USA - YL17G11_0 | ecosystem: Environmental > Aquatic > Freshwater > Lake > Sediment | place: USA: Wyoming | collected...
TCGTCGTGTTCATCGCTGGGCCCAACTCCTTACGCGGAAACTGTAGACTCGTATCCCAGGTGTTGGCCGTACATATTGACGTTCGGCCCGGTAACGACGGCCTCGATGGAACGCACGCCGAACGCCGCCAGGATTTCGCAAGCCGCCTGAATCTTCGGGGCCTCGCTGATATCGCGAAACACCGACAACACCACGGAATCGACGTACTGGCTGACGAAGCGGGCATCCGCGACGGGTAGAATCGGGCTCGTGTCGATCACCACGAAATCAAACTCGTCGCGCAGTTCTTTGAACATCGAAGCCGCCGCGCCATTGGATAGCGACGCCAGGGCAAGCCGATCCCATCGACCCGCCGTCACCACCGCCAGGTTGCTGGTGCCAGTTTGATGAACCAAACTCGACAGCTCGGCCTCCTGCCGCAACACCTCGCACACACCGGGCTCCAGCGGCAGCCCGAATACCTCGTCGAATGCAGGCCGGCGCAAGTCGAAGTCGACCAACACCGTACGGCGCCCCGCCCGCGCCAGGCTCAAGGCCAACTGCGTGGCCAGCGTGGTTTTTCCTTCGCCTCCCGTCGCGCTGGAAACCATCAGCACGCGGCACTGCTCCATCTCCGCCTTGCGGAGCACGCGAGCGGCGATGCCGTCGACGGACTCCGTAAGCCGCACCTGCCAGGTCTGGTAACGCTTCGACGGCGAGCCGAGGCGGCGAATCACCCGCGCCGGGATTTGCGGCACCGCGCCGATTACCGGCAACCGCAGCCGCTTGGAGACATCCGCACAGTTGTTGATCCGCTTTGTCCGGAGATCCCACACCGTCAGCAGGGCGGCGGGACAGCACAGACCGGCCAACACCGCCAGCATGGTCAGTGCAATCCGGCTGTTCTCATTGGACGCCGCCTCGGGCACCTCTGCCCGCTGCAAGAGCGTTACCCGCGAAGGCGACCGAACTTCCACCTTGAGTTTTTCGCGCTCGTTGCCAATGCTGGCGAGCACTTCGTCATATTTCTTCACGTCGGACCGCATCATCTCGATGTCGAGCGAGGAACCGCCAAACCGCTCCGCCGCCGTGCGCTGCTTCTCGACATCGGCCGCCACCGTCTCCTCCTGCGCCTTCCACACGTCGAGCGAAGTCTTCAGTTCTTCGATCTTCTGCTCAAGCAGCGAGCGCTTCCTCTGACGGACGTCCTCTCGCAGTTTGGCCTGGCGATTGTTGTACTGCTCTTCGAGCGTCTGGATTTCGCTGCTGACGCGGTCGGCGTAGGGATTCTTCGCCCCGATTGGTATCACCGACTTGGTGTACACCTCTTCCATCTTCTTCCAGCCCAACTGGGTGGAGAGTTCACGGGCCACCGGATCGCTCATCACGAGCATTTCCACCTCACTGCTGGGAATCTCGGCGGTGTCGACGCTCTTCAACAGTGCTTGCTGGGCGGCAAGTTCGCCGCGTAGGCGCCGCACGTCGAACTGAATCTTCGCCATTTCTTGCCGATAGATGGTCAGTTCTTCCAAGGCCAGCTTCTGTTTCAGCGTCAGCGTGTCGGTGTCCGAAGTTCCCAATTGTTCCGCCAACTGTTTGAGGTCGGTTCGCTTGCCGCGGAGTTCCGTCTCCTTTTCGGTGCAGATCCGGTCCAACTCGCTGAGCCGTTGCCGCTTCAGATCGCGCTCGGCATTGACCACTTCGGTCATGTACGCATCCACGACGGCCGCGACCAAGATGGCCGCCTCGCGGGGGTCGTCGCGGGTGATGCTGACCCCCATGATTTCCGCCTTGCCGGGAAAGCCCACCGACAGCCGCCTTAACAGCCAGCCCACCGGATCGCCGTACTGCTGCTCGTACTGTATCGACGGCAACTTGGCCACTTCCGGCTTCCGCAGGGCAGCCAGCAGCACGAAGCGGCTCAGGACCAACTGCTGTTGGGTGTTCTTGTAGATTTCGAACCTGTCTCGGTCGGTTGCGATCTCCTGCATGAAGACAAGGGGCTTCTCCTGCATGGAAACCCTCACAAATGAATCGGCAGTGTACTTGGCCCCTGCGCCGAACCAGACCCCCGGCCCCAAGATTGCCGCAAAGAGTAAACCGATGCCCAGCGCCATCAGCCAGTGCCGCCGAAAGGCGTGCAGATACACCATGAGATCCGGCGCAGTCGATTCGGCGGGCTGTGCGATCATCGCGGCACTTCCCCACTCGCTGTTTTGCCGTTCGGTCACTGTGGCCGGGAGCAAACCCGCCGGTTGTGTCTCGGAAGGATCGGTCGCCAAAGGCATGTCGTCGTTCGTCATAGGTCTTGGTCTCCAGTTCAGGATTTATAAACGGTTGTCTTACAGGCCGACCGCCTCTGCCTTCTATTTCCGTTTCCGTCGCTCTAGAACTCGCGCCAGTTCCGGCTCGCGCAAGGCCCCCGTCAGCCTCTCGTTAGCGACGAGTGGCCGCTCCGGCAAAGGCGCGATCATCAATTTTGATATCACCGCCAACTCCGCCCAAAGAATCAACAGCGCCACCGGCATCATCAACAAACCCGCCATGCCGTGGAAGAACTCGTCGGCCTGTTCCATGCTGATAATGGAAGGCCACTGCCGTGCAATCTCGCAGAGAATAGCCGTCAGGCTGATACGCGCCACATTGGAGAGAACGGCGATCGGAATGGCGCTGGCCACGATCACGAGTTTTTCCCAGAGTGGCTTGCGCACGACGAACGCCGCGCCAAAGCAGATGGCAAAAAACAGCATCAACATTCGCAACCCGCTGCATGCCTCCACCACTCCCAACTCTTTCTCGGTCAGGATGATCGTGTTGCCCTGGGAAACGGCGGGAATGCCCAACGTCTGAATCACGTACACGCTGGCATAAGTGCTGATTCTCTGAAGGGGATGTGCGAGCATGCCTTGGACGGCCCCGGGCAACGGGATCATGAAGACCAGAAACCCGATAGCCGGCCAAGCCCATCGCAGAGCCGGCCACCCGCCCACGAAGATCGTCAGCCCGACGAGGAAGGGCAGCAACGATATCTCGGGCAGCGAGCCGTAGGCGTAGTAGACTGCCGTCCACCGCATCACCGCCCACAGGCCGATAAACGGCAAGCCCCAAAGACTGCCTTGATTGGTGGAGGACCTGTCGATCATGTCCCGCCGATACCAGAGCAGAAACACGGCAAACACCGGCACGAAATAGCCGTGCCCGTACTCCGGCGCCTCCCAGGCACGGAGTAAACGGTGGATCGACGACCAGTACGTCCAAAGAAACACCCCGACCACTGCGAGCCACGCCACCAGGGCGGGACGATCGGGCAGCCACTTTCTCAGCTCTTGGAGATCCGGTTTCTTCATGAATCTATCCTGCCGCGCAGAGGGGGACTCGCGGATCAGTTGTCAGCCATACGCAAAGAATGTGCCAAAGGAACATTTTCCACACAAAAACGCCCGCCACCGCCCAAATCCCGGCAGTCCCGCGACATTCAGCCCATCCACCCACCTGCGGACAATTCGATGTTTCGCTGATTTGTCAACGCTCCTGTTGTCGAAAGACATCGCGGGCAAGAACCTCTCGAAAGGGCCGAGCAGGTTCCTAAACATGCAGCGAGACCTGGTTCCCTTCCGAATACTGAGTTTGACCGACCTCCACGAAACTGTCAAGCGGCGGCCACGATATACACTATTGGGGGATCGCTATTTCCTCTGCGTCAGGGGCGATTTCGACCGGGTATACCGGCGGCCTCCGCAAGTGGGACTGTGCGGAATTCTGTGTCACCAGGAAGTGGCACGGCCATCCTGGCCGTGTTTCTTCACGGGCTGGAAGCCCGTGCCACAAAATTTCTTACAGTCCCCGCAAGTCGCTTCACAGCCTGCGACAATTCGTGTATATTGAGTGGGTAGGGCAAACGGTCATACGGAACCGGCGTTGTGATTTGGCGGGCGATTGGTTGCTCAAGAGGCATTTTTGCCGGGAGAGGAGGAGAGCCATGTTCGTTGGTCATCGAGACTCTCGTGGTTTTACGCTCGTCGAGTTGTTGGTGGTCATCGCCATTATAGGGGTACTCATCGCGCTCTTGTTGCCTGCGGTTCAGGCGGCGCGAGAAGCCGCCCGACGGGCCCAATGCACCAATAATCTGAAACAACTGGGATTGGCGTTGCACAATTACGAGAACCTCAACAAGGCGTTTCCCATCAATTGGAGCACCACCGCGGATGGCGCGGGCCTGAACACCGTGGGGCACAGTTGGCTTACCCTGATATTGCCCTTTGTTGAGGAAAATGTTCTCTACAATTCGATCAAGTTGGGCAAACCGCTGAAGTACCCCACAGGCGAGACCAATCCCCAGCCCGGATGCAACAACTCCCTGGCGGCCCAGCAGGTCGTGGCCGAGTTTGTTTGCCCCTCGGATACCCAGAACGGCACGCTGATGAACCAGGATCCGTTGGTCGGACAAATGCTGGGAGTAACAAACTACAAGTCGTGTGCCGGCATGAATTGGGCCGCGTCGGTGAGGCCGGATGGAACCACCGGCGGCCCTGCCGTCTCTTGGCCCAAGGGCCGGAACGCTGCCAGCACGGATGGGCGGGATCGCGGCAATGGCTTTATTTGCCGGGGCCGCCTGGTCACAGCCAGTGGCGGCACCACCGTGAATCCCTTGTTTGTCACCACCCCTCGCGACATCCGCGATGGTTTGAGCAAGACGTTCGCCATTGGCGAGGCCGTGCCCGCCTGGAGCATGTTTTCGGCGTGGTTCAATTACAATGGGGCTACGGCTACGTGCGGCATTCCCCTGAACTACCGAAGGCCCGACCTGACAACGCTGGAAGCAGGCGCCTCGGATACGACCGGAATGTACAACAACTCCTTCATGAGTCGCCATCGGGGCGGCGGGAACTTCTGCATGTGCGACGGCAGCGTTACCTTTATCGCCGATACGATCGAGTACGTTACTGCCAGCGGCACGCCCGGCGTGTACATGGCCCTGGCCACGATTGACGGCGGAGAGTTAATTGATCCGAATAAGCTGGCTCCATAGGCGATGAAATTCCACCGGGCCAATCGGCAGCAGTGCGGCGGGCGGCAAGAAGCAGGAAAAGGGCTGGACTGACTTCTGCAAACAGGCGAGAGCCGGGAGATTCGTTCGATGATCGTCAACAAACCTAGTGAAGAGCGCCGACGCGGTTTTACCCTTATCGAAATGCTGGTGGTCGTGACGATCATCGGCATTCTGGCCGGCCTGATTACGGCCGCCGCCCTGCGGGCGCGAACGCGCGCCAAGATCGCGCTGATCGTCTTGGAGGTCAGCGAACTCGACGCGGCCTGCAAAATGTTCAAAGAAAAATTCGGCGAATATCCGCCCGACGGCAGCGACACGGCCGCTACCGCGCGTTTCATCCTCAAGGCTTTCCCGCGCAAGGACCCCTTAAAACCTGGCCCTCCGGGTATAGACCCCTCCACCGCTTTAGTGTTTTGGCTTGGGGGATACCCAACACCACCACCAGATAGCCTCCTCAATGGATTCAGCGCCGATCCGGCAGATCCGTTTAACGCCACGGCCGCAGCCAGGATCCTGCCGTTTTTTGACTTTGGTACCTTCAGCCGTATCGCCGGCGACCGCACGTTCCGCCTTATAGCCAAGGACCCCAACAATCCCCTTCTTTTCTATTATCGGCCTACTAAAGAGGGCACTCCTAATATAGGTTACATGTATTTCCGGGCCCAAAACCGCGCCTATTCAGGCGCGGGCGCCATGAAGGATGGGCGGATTGCCGCCCAGCCGTGGATGAATCCGGACTCCTTCCAGATTCGCGCGGGGGGGTGGGGGCAGGATGTAACCATAGGTCCGTCGCAACTCTTCGGGGTCGGAACCGGCTACCAGACTGCGGATTGGGACGACATCACCAACTTCAGCGGCGGCACGCTGGAAGACGCCATACAGTAGTAGTCGGCCCGTTGCCCTTCACTCGACCGTCACGCTCTTCGCCAGGTTCCGCGGCTTGTCCACGTCGCAGCCCCGGGCCACGGCGACGTGGTAGGCCAGCAATTGCAGCGGGATCACCGTGACGACCGGCTGGAGGTATTCCTCCACGGCGGGCACCTCGATGATATCGTCGGCCAGCTTGGCCGCCTCCGTGTCGCCCTCGCAGACCACCGCGATTACCGGCCCGCCGCGGGCCTTAATCTCCTGAAGATTCGACATCACCTTGTCGTACACGTGCCCGCGCGGAATCAGGAATACGCTCGGCGTATGCTTATCGACCAGGGCGATTGGGCCGTGCTTCATTTCCGCCGCCGGGTAGCCCTCGGCGTGGATGTAGCTGATTTCCTTGAGCTTCAGCGCCCCCTCGAGCGCCGTGGGGAAGTTGACCTGCCGGCCGAGATACAGAAAGTTGTTGCACTCGGCGTACTTCCGCGCGATCCGCTGCACTTCGTCGCTGCACTGCAGCGCGCGGCGGACCTTGTCGGGCAACTCTTGCAGCTCCTCAATCATCCGCATGCCGGCGGCAAAGCTCAGGTGCCGCAAACGCCCAAAGTACAATGCCACCATCGCCAGCACCGTGCATTGCGAGGTGAACGCCTTGGTCGAGGCTACGCCGATCTCCGGTCCCGCCCGAAGGTAAAAGCCGCCGTCCGATTCCTGGGCGATGGTGCTGCCCACCACGTTGCAGATGCCGAGGGTGGGGCAGCCCTTGCGCTTCATCTCCCGCAGGGCCGCCAGCGTGTCGGCCGTCTCGCCGCTTTGGGTGATGGCGAACACCAGCGTATGGTCGTCCAGCGGCGGATTGCGGTAGCGGAGTTCGCTGGCATACTCCACTTCCACCGGCAGCCGGGCCAGCGCTTCGATCTGATACTCGCCCACCAGCCCGGCGTGCCAACTGGTGCCGCAAGCGGTCATGATGATGCGGTTGACGGCGCGGAGTTGCTGCGGCGTGAGGTTGAAACCGCCGAACTTCGACGTGGCCGCATCGTGGTCGAGCCGGCCGCGCATGGCGTTCTCGACCGATTCGGGCTGCTCGAAGATCTCCTTGAGCATGAAGTGGGCAAAACCGCTCTTGGCCACGTCGCCGGCCTGAAAATCGAGCACGTGGACGCTGTGGCTGATATGGCCCTGGTCGCGGTGAATCACCCGCAGGGTGTTGGCCGTAACCACCGCCAGTTCGTGGTCGGCCAGGTAGACGATTTTGTCGGTATAGCCGGCCAGCGGCGAGGCGTCGCTGGCAATGAAATGCTCGTTGGCCCCCACGCCGACGATCAGCGGACTGCCGAGACGGGCGGCGATAACCACCTCCGGCCAGCGGCGGAAGATGATCGCCAGCCCATAGGTCCCCTGGAGTTGGGCCAACGCCGCCTGCACGGCCGTCACCAACGGATGGTAGTCGGCCGCCGCCATGTCGGCCACCGGCGGCTGACGTTTCAGGCAGGCGTCGATCAGATGGGCGATGACTTCGGTGTCGGTGGCCGAGAGGAACGTGTAGCCTTCCTTCTGCAACCGCTGCTTCAAGGGCTGATAGTTCTCGATCACCCCGTTATGCACCACGGCCAGGGCGCCGTTGCCGCCGACGTGCGGGTGGGCGTTCTCGTCGCTTGGCGCCCCGTGGGTGGCCCAGCGGGTATGCCCGATGCCGATCTGCCCTGGAGCGGGACTGCCGGCCAGCAGTGCGTCGAGGCGGTCGATCCGCCCGGCCGTCTTGACCACCGTCAGTTCCCCGCCGGGCGTGATCGTCGCCACGCCGGAACTGTCGTAGCCGCGATATTCCAGCCGCCGCAGACCGGTCAGCAGAAACTCCCCGGCCTCCCGGAACCCGATGTATCCCACAATGCCGCACATTCCTTGAATCTCCTCTAGAGAGGGGATTGTGACGCCACTGCCACCCACCCACGTGTGCAAGTATAGCACGACCAACTGAAATGCACGAAGGGGGAATGCACCCGTTGATAATTCTGCCCCACACTTGACATGCTCCGCCAAGCTGATTATCGTAGATGTGGGGGGTATCTGGTTTTTTCATCGGCCCTTTTCCACGGAGCGGAGAAAACAGCTCATCAGGCCAGTTCCGGCGGTAGTGGTGTAAACAGAGCATGCGAATCACCTGTGTCGTAGGCGCTCGTCCGAATTTCATGAAAATCACGCCGCTGTTGACGTGCGCGGCGGGATTGCCCGAGGTCCGCTGCCGCCTCGTGCATACCGGCCAGCACTACGACGAGCGGATGTCGGCCTTGTTTTTTACGGAACTCGGAATGCCCCAACCCGACAATTACCTGGGAGTCGGCTCGGGCAGCCATGCGGCGCAGACCGCGGCAATCATGCTCAAGTTCGAGGAGGAATTGAATGCCCATCCCGCCGGCCTGGTGCTGGTCGTCGGCGACGTAAATTCTTCCTTGGCCTGCGCGCTGGTGGCGGTCAAACGGCACATTCCGGTGGCCCACGTCGAGGCCGGGCTCCGCAGCCGCGACCGCCGCATGCCCGAAGAAATCAATCGAATCCTCGTCGATCACATTTCGGAATACCTTTTCACCACGGAGCGCGCGGCCGGGGGGAATCTGTTGTCCGAAGGGATCCCCGCCGAGCGCATCCATTTTGTCGGCAACGTGATGATCGACACCTTGCTGCGCCATCGCAAGCGGGCCCGCCGGACGGGCGTGCTTGAAGACATGAAGCTTTCGCCGCAGGGATATGCCATATGCACCATCCATCGCGCCGAGAGCGTCGATACGGTCGAGGCTGCCCAAAACACGCTCAGCGCAATCGCAATCCTCACCGACCGGCTGCCCGTGGTGCTGCCGCTGCACCCCCGCACCCGCAGTCGCTGGTCGTCCTTCCAATTGCTCGACCGCCTCGAGCGTTGCCCCAATCTGATCATCACCGAACCGCTGGGCTACCTGGAATTTCTGGGATTGATGGACCAGGCGGCGCTGGTGCTGACCGACTCGGGCGGCATCCAGGAGGAGACCACGATCCTCGGCATCCCCTGCCTGACCTACCGCGAAAACACTGAACGGCCCGTGACCGTCGAGGAAGGCACGAACCACTTGATCGGCCGCGACCTGGTGCGGCTGGCCACCGCGCTGGATGAGATTCTCTCCGGAGAAATCTGCGACGGCCGCATCCCCGAACTTTGGGACGGCCAGGCTGCGGAGCGGATCCTGCACGTGTTGTGCGGCGGAAGCGCTTACCATTCCGCCGCCTTTCCAAAATACGAAGTCGCCGCCATTCCATAAAACATCCGATCGACGACAATGATTTTATTTACCCTTGCGGAGCAAGCCTCATGCGAATTTTAGTCACCGGCGGCAAAGGCGTCGTCGGAATCCCCCTCGTTGCAGAACTGCGCCGGCATGGTCATTACGTCATCTCCTGCGACCTGTTTCACGATTTCGACCAGATCGGTTTTACTGTCGGCACTGATGATCCCAGCGCAGGCTATGCCCGTTGCGACGTCGGCGAATACCGCCAGTTGCAGCGTCTTTTCGACCGGCTGGGACCTTTCGACTGCGTCTATCACGCCGCGGCGGAGTTCGGCCGCTGGAACGGCGAGGACTATTACGAAAACCTCTGGAAATCGAACGCCGTCGGCACGAAAAACGTGATCCGCCTCCAGGAGCAGCTTAAGTTCCGGATGATCCATTTTTCTTCCTCCGAGGTTTACGGCGACTGGCCGGAACTGATGATCGAGTCGGTCATGGACGAGCACGAAATCAAGCAGATGAACGACTACGCCATGACCAAGTGGGTCAACGAAATGCAAATCCGCAACTCCATCCAGTCGCACGGAACCGAAACGGTGGTGGTGCGGTTGTTCAACACCTACGGTCCGGGTGAACATTACAGTCCTTACCGTTCGGTGAATTGCCGCTTCGTGTATTGCGCGCTTCGCGGGCTGCCCTGGACGGTCTTCCGCGGACACGCCCGCACGTCCACCTTCCTGGCCGACACCGTCCGCACCTTAAGTTGCATCGTGGACAATTTCAAACCGGGCGAAACCTACAACATCGCCGGCCGGACCATGCACACCATCGAAGAGCTCTCCGATACGGTGCTCCGCGTCACCGGCGCCGATCCGGGCCTGGTCCGCTATCGCGACGCCGAGTTGCTCACCACCACCGCGAAAAAGGTCGATGCCGAAAAGGCGGCCTGCGACCTCGGCCACCAAGATAGTTGCACTCTCGAAGAGGGCGTCCGCCGAACCGTTCAGTGGATGCGCGAGGTCTATAGAATCCCATGATTCAAAAACTCTCTTCCGCTTGTGAAAACGGCGATTTGACGGCGATCAAGCAATCGCTCGCCGCGGGCCGCGCTTTGCCCGCCGAGGGCGACGGCGCGGTGCGGGCGCTGGTGCTGGCCGCGGCGCAGGGCCGAACCCGCGTTGTCCGCTCACTGCTCGAAGCCGGCGTGGACGCCAATGCCCAGGCGCAAGGCATTACGCCCCTGATTGCCGCGGCCCGGGCCGGCCGATTGCAAAGCGTAAAAATCCTCCTCGAATACCGCGCCGATCCCAATGGAAAAAACGACCTCCGGGTCACCCCGTTGTCGCAGGCCGTCGCCCACGGGCACCTGGCCGTCGTTCGCGCTTTGCTCCGCGGCGCCGCCGATCCGAACACTCTCGATCATGCCGGCGTTCCGGTCCTGCATTATCCCGTCGCCCAGGGCCGTTCCGCGATGGTTTCCGCCTTGTTGGAAGCCGGCGCGGATCCCAATCTCCAAAGCCGGCCGAGGGAGATGTTGCTGGTTCACGGGACGAGCGCCTTGATGAAAGCCGCCGCCGAGGGCCAATCCGCGATCCTTCGGCGGTTGCTCCGCGCGGGCGCCGATCCCCATCTTGCCGACAGCCTGCACGCCACCGCGCTGACCTGGGCCGCCTTGGCCGGCCGGCCGGAAGCCGTGCGCGATTTGCTCTCGGCCGGAGCCGACCCGAACCAAGCCACCGCGGCCGGGATCACCGTCCTGATGAATGCGGCCGACGAGGGTTGCGGTGCGGTCGTCGAGGCCCTCTTGGCCGTCGGCGCCGATCCCTGCGCCGCCGACGAGATGGGAGCAACCCCGCTGCATTTCGCCGCCCGAAGCGGCGCCGGTGCCGTGATCGAACTGCTGCTTGGCTTCGGCGTTTACGTCGATGTCCGCGACCGCTGGGGAGCTACCCCGTTGATGAAAGCCGCCGCCAACGGGCATCACCAGGTTGTTGCCATCCTGCTTCACGCCGGCGCCGATCCCAACGCGCAGCGCACCAATGGCGCCACGGCGTTGAAATTTGCGGCCGCCCGCGGCCATTGGCAAGTGGCGGAGATGTTGCTGGATGCCGGGGCCGATCCGCGGAAGACCGACATCGACGGCCAGACGCCCCTGATGGCGGCCGCCATGCACAACCGCGCTGAAATTCTGCCGCTGCTCCTTCAACGCGGCGCGGATTCCAACGCCCAGGACGCTTGCGGGAAGACCGCCCTCTGGAAGGCCGTCCATCACGGCCATGCCGAGGTCGCCCGGATTTTATTGGCCGGCGGCGCCGATCCCGATCGCGCCAACGCGTCGGGCGTCACTCCGCTGATGGAGGCTGCCAGCGGCGGCGATGCCCGGCTGGTGGAAATCCTCCTTGACGCCGGCGCCGATTGTCATGCCGCCACCGCGCCTCACTCCGCCGTCACGGTGCATTCCGTCACGGCGCTGATGAAAGCCGCCGCCGAAGGCCATGCCGATATTCTCCAAGCCCTGCTCGTGGAAGGCGCCGATCCCAACGCGACCGATAATCTCGGCGCAACGGCTTTGACTCGGGCAGCGATCCACGGCCATGCCGCCGCCGTCGAAATCCTCCTCGAGGCCGGCGCCCTGCCCGATCTGCCGGACCGCTCCGGCGCCACCGCCTTGATGAAGTCGGCCGGGAAAGGCCGCCTCGGCGTCCTCCGTCTGTTGCTCGATGCCGGCGCGGATCCCCAGGCCGTCAATCGCGTCGGCGAAACCGCCCTGATGTGGACCGCCCATCACGGTCATCACGACGCCGCCCAATTATTGCTCGCCTCGGGCGCCAATCCGCAGACGGCCGACCACCGCGGCGAGACCGTCTTGATGCGGGCCTCGCTGGACGGCCATCGCCGACTCGTCGAGCTGCTCATCCACGCCGGCGCCGATCCGCAGACCACGAATCACCACGGTGAAACGGCCGACACCTTCGCTACCCTCTACGGCCACCAGGCCGTCGCCGCCCTCCTGAAAGATGCTTCGACCGAGTAATTCACCCCTCACCCGGCTCACTCCGCCTCTTTGCTCAGCGTGAAGCCCTTGAGGAACCAGCCGTCGGGCTCGCTGGTCACTTTCAGGCCGGCGGGACCCAGGTAGCGGCGGACGACCTGGTACTCGGGCAGTTGGCTTCCGTCGATCTTCTGGCGCCGCGCCGCCCCCTTCTTCCCCTCGCCGAACAGGCCGTTCAGCAGCCGCGCCAGCATCGTCTCGCCCTCGGGCATCTTGTTCTGACGCACCAACTCGTAGGTCGGCCGATACGCCTCGTCGGTCCGCGAGAACAGCCGCAGGCAGTTGTCCTTGGGCTCGAACTTCTTCAGTTCCTCGTCGATCAGCTTGTAGTCGACGTCGTCGGCCAGCAGATCCGGCTTGTTTGCCGGGGCGACGACCTTCAAGAGGATGTCGATGTGCGAGGCAACCAGCAGGTGCCCTTCCCACACCGTGATGGCCGCGTGCGGCAGCAGACGGGGCTCCTTCTCTTCCTCATCCGTGGCCTTTTTCTTTTTTGCGCCTTCCGGCCCGACTGCCGGCATGTCGCCGAAGGAAATATCCGGCGCCTGCGGTTCCGGCGCCTCGTCCTCGACCATCTCCCAGACGACGTGGCCGCCGACCTCGCGCTTCTTGGCCGTCGAGTCGTTCTTCATCAGCTTCTCGATGGCCGCCGCGACGGCCTTGGGGTCGGTCGTTTCGATGGCGAACAGCAGCCGCTCGCTGGTGGTGGTGATCGGCAGTTGGTAGTCGGTGAGCATCGAGACCCGCCGGCCGAGATTTTTGATCAACTCTTCGCGGAGGTTGATCTGCGGCCCTTGGGGATCCTTCTCCATGCCCTCCAGCACTTCCTTCCAGATCCCCTTCTCGCCCTGGCCGAACAACTCTTCGAACAGCGAGTCGAAGTTGTCGAAGGCGTTGAGGATGTCGACGTAGAAGGTGGTGTAGGTGGCGATGTCGCGCGGCACCCAGGACTGCGGCGCCAGCTCGGTCCCGTTGGGCAACACGAGCATCTTCATCGCCTTCTCATAGGGCGGCGGGGCAAAGACGGCCGTGCGGTGGATCAACTCGTAGCCCTCGGCCGAGAAATCCACAAATCCGCCGACCCCTTTGATGGCGCCCACGCCCTGGTTGCGCATGACTTCCAGGATGCTCTTGCCCTTGCGGCGTTGGTCCTCGGGAGTGGCGGCGCGGGCGGCCTCGGCGTATCCCAAGGGATGGATGAACCAGCGGATCTGCGGCATCCCCTTGGGGGCGTCGGTCTTGCACCGCTGGATCACCGATTGGAACGGCTTGTGATCGGCCAGACTGCCGTTCTGGTGCCCCATGGCCCTTCCCAAGATGCCTTGCATGATCTCCAGATTGTCGGTCACGGCCAGCAGATTGCCGGTCAGGCAGTAGAATGCCTGGCGCGGGGGCGCCTTGGCCTTGACTTCGGGTTTGGCCGGCTCGGGCTTGGGACTGCCCTCCAGTGTGCTGCGGGCGGCTTCCTGCTCCTCGACGGGCTCGGGCAAGTCGAATTGCACCACCGAGTCCGGACAACCTTCAACCTTCACCTCGCTTCGCTTGGCCCCGCGCTGCAACTGGGTGGCGGTCACTTTTTGCAGGAGTTCATTGGCCTGGGGCAACTTGCCGGCAACGTCGGCCACGATGGCCAGCGCCGCCTTGCCCGGGGACGGCGCGATCAGCCCGATCCCCACGTCGCCGCTGGGCACGCCTTTCATCTCGTCCAGCGTGATCCCGAAGCGTTCGTGGATGCTCGACCAGCGCTCCTCGAACTGCCGGTGGATGTCCTTCTTGAATGGCTCCATCACCGGGTCGGCCATCAAGTGGCCGAGTTGGGTCTTGCTCCAATGCTCGCTCAGCATGTCGACGTTGGAGATCGCCGCGAAGCCTTGGGTAGTGTTGGGCAACAAGGTTTCGCTGAGCCGGCCCTCCTGGGCCGACGCCCCGCCCGCACCGAATATAAGGAGGCAACCAACCCAGGCCAGTTCGCAAATCCGGAAACGAAGCACAGTGGAACTCCTTGCAATGAATCAAAGGGATGCCGGCATAGTCTTCCTAACCGGAAAAGTCATGCGCAGTGACCAGAGTTTAGTCGGCCGGGCCAACATACGCTAGATCGGCTGAAAATATCGACAAAATAAGTCAGGCCAGTCATACGGGCCGACAACCGATTCGTGAAGGAGTGCCAACGGCTACACGGTGTTAGACGAGGAAATATAGGCAATCTAAGGAGTGTGATTCTGTGGCAGGCGGTTCCAACTTGCCGGGGGGCAGAGCGCACTTCAGTATGTTCTAACGGTTGTACATGCCGCGACGGTTTCATGCGTCCTTTCTGCCGGGCAAACGGCACGGCGCGTCCGTCGCAGGCTGCTCGGCAAGTGCCGCAACCGACGATACCTAAGTCGAGTAGCGGCACTATGCTCGAAGAACGCAACCTCAAAGTCGATCTGCTGGCGCTGGGGCTCCTGGCGACGGTTATTTTTCTGTCGGCATCTTTGTTGAGTTACAGCCCGGCCGACCCACCCAGCCGACTCATTTATCCGGCCCATAGCCACCCGGCAAACGTGTGCGGCCACTGGGGGGCCCAGGCCAGCCGGTTGCTGTTCGAGGGCTTCGGCCTGGGGGCGTATTATCTGTTGATTTCGCTGGCCGCGTTCGACACCGTGCTACTCACGCGACGCCATGTGAACCAGCCCGTGCTGCGGGCCGGCGGTTGGTTGCTCTCGCTGTTGGGCGTAACCACCTTGGCCGCCTTGGCTGCGCCCGGCCTCTCGCCCGGACCGGTCATCGGCGCCGGCGGATACCTCGGGGTCACCGGCCGGGCGATGCTGCAAATGCACTTCGCCAGCGTCGGGGCATACATCCTGACGGTGAGCATGGTCGTCGGCGGACTGCTGTTGTGTACCGACTACGTCCTGATCCGTCTGATCGCCTGGGGCGTCGGACGGCCTACGCGCGGCCTGGGCCGCGGTATGTTGCAAGTCGGCGCCGCCTACGCCCAAAAGCTCAATCGCCGCCGCTCCGATCTTGACGACTTCAGCGGCGACGCCACCGCGGTTCCCATCCGTATGGGCGGCCGACCGGCCGACGAGGACGTGGAAGCCGTGGAAGAAGCGGTTGACGGCGACGGGACGGAAGCCGAGGAAGACGGAGTTGCCGAGCCGGCCGGTCGAAAGGCCCTCGGTTCGCGCGTGGGCATCAGCCATCCGAAGAAATCGGCCAAGAAGGCGGCCCTCGAAGAACTCGACGAGTCGGACCTTGGCGCCAAGCCCACCGATTACGAACTGCCTTCGATGGACTTGCTGCTGGAAGGCGAGACGGTCAGCTACGAGGAACACGAGAAGGAGATCCGCCGCAAGGCCAAGATTCTGGAGAAGACCTTCGCCGACTTCGGCTTCAACATCCGCGTCGTGGAGATCCAGACCGGGCCGGTGATTGCCCAATTTGAAATTGAACTGGAGGCCGGCCTGCGACTGAGCCGCATCACGGGCCTGGCCGACGATTTGGCCATCGCCCTGCGCGTGCCGAGCGTGCGCATCGTCGCCCCGTTGCCGGGCAAAAACACCGTGGGCATCGAGGTGCCCAACAACGACCGGCAGATCGTTCGCCTCCGCGAGGTCATGGAAGAGGCCAACGGCAAGGCCCAGAAGATGCGCATCCCGATCTACTTGGGCAAGGACGTGGCCGGCAGCCCGCTGGTGGTCGACCTGACCACCTTGCCGCACCTGCTGATCGCCGGCCGCACGGGGACGGGCAAGAGCGTGTGCCTGAACTCGATCATCGTGTCGATGCTCATGACCCGCCGCCCCGACGAGGTCCGCATGTTGATGGTTGACCCGAAGATGGTCGAGCTCAGCCCCTACAAGTGCCTGCCGCACCTCATGCACCCCGTCGTGACCGACATGCGCAAGGCCGAGGCGATCATGGGTTGGGCGGTGGAAAAGATGGAGGAACGCTACCACCTGCTGGCCCGGGCCGGCGTGCGGCACATCAGCGTCTACAACCAGTTGGGCGAAGACGAACTGATGGACCGCATTCAACCCGAGGACGACGAGGAGCGCAAGCAGATTCCCACCCACCTGCCCTATATCGTCATCGTGGCCGATGAATTGGCCGACTTGATGATGACCGCCGCCAAAGAGGTGGAGGGGCACATCATCCGCTTGGCCCAGAAGAGCCGCGCGGTCGGCATCCACCTCGTGCTGGCCACGCAGAAGCCGACGGTCGACGTGATCACCGGCCTGATCAAATCGAACCTGCCGGCGCGGATCGCCTTCCAGGTAGCCAGCCGCACCGACAGCCGCGTGGTGTTGGACGAAATGGGCGCCGACAAGCTGCTGGGCAACGGCGACATGCTCTTCCTCTGGCCGGGCACGAGCACCTTGCTCCGCGGCCAGGGCACGTTCGTCAGCGACGACGAAATCTCGCGGGTCATCGCCGCCGTCGCCACCTCCGAGCCGCAGTTCGTCAAGGAACTCGTGCAGTTGAAGAGCACCATTCATGCGGGCGAGGGAGGCAAGAAGTTCAGCGACCGCGACGATCTCTACGAAGCGGCGGTCGATATCGTGATCCGCGAGGGCCGCGGCAGCGTGTCGCTGCTGCAACGCGCGTTGGGCATCGGCTATGGGCGGGGGGCCCGGCTGATCGACTTCATGGCCGAGGACGGCATCGTGGGTCCGTACAACGGTTCCCAGGCCCGCGAGGTGATCGTCAGCCTGCAACAATGGGAGGAGATGAACGGCCAGACGCCGGTCGCGCCCGCCGCCCCGCCCAAACCGCGCCGCAACAACAAGATTTTGATCGGCGCCGACGACGATCAGCCGCAACCCCAAGACGAAGCCGACGAGGAGGCGGATCGGTACGAGGAGGAGAAAGATGAAGAAGAGGAAGAAGGTGACGAGGGCAAAGAGCGCGAATCCGACGAAATAGAAGAGGACCCGGACAGCGAACCCGACGAAGAAGAAGAGGACGAAGAACCGTCCGGGGAGAGCGACCAGGAGGAATCCGACGCCGACGAGGAGGAAAATCGGGAAGTCGAAAGCCGTCTGCCCCGAAGGCAGTGGAAAGCTGAGAGCGCGTAGCGCGGGTCTTCTCACCACCAAGGCAGCCAGCAGGAGTCGGAATACCCGTAGGACGGATTTCCTAATCCGTCCCACCTGGTGGATGGATTAGGAAATCCGTCCTACAGTGGGGCGTGGGCGGTAGTCCATTTCCTGCCGGCTGCCAAGGGCACGAAGGCACCATGAGATTCGCAAAGGCGGAAGGGGGAAGGCGGAGGGGGGATGTGCGAGGCGGCGTAGCCTCAGGGATTCCGCCTTCCTCCATCCGCCTTTGCATCGTTCTGGAGGCTACTTCATCTTGGAAGGCAGCCTGATCGTTCTGCCCGCAACCATGAAGGCCCCTTTCCCGAGATGATGGATGGTCCGCGGACGTTTCCTGGAGGGGTCGATCCAAGCTTTGAGCACCTCCAGGATGAAGAAGTTGTACTTGGCCGCCATCCGGGCATCGACGACCTTGCATTCGAGATTGGCGTAGCACTCGGCGATCAACGGCGGCTCAACTCGTGACGCGAGCGTTGGCGTCAGCCCAAAGGTCTGGAACTTGTCCACGGTCCGCCCCGAGGTGTTCCCGCAGCCGACCACCTTTGCCGCCAGTTCCACCGTCGGGATGTTGATCACGCACTGTTTCGCGGCCTTCAAGATGCCGAAGGTGTGGTTCCGGTTGCTGATGACGCAGCCCACCATCGGCGGCTCGAAATCGAGCATCGTGTGCCACGACATGGTCATGATGTTCGCCCGACCCTTTCGGGCGGTCGTGACCATGACGACCGGCCCGGGCTCCAACAGGCTGTAGACGCGGGACAGGGGGAAGGTTTTTTTCATCGGCTCGACTCCTATGATTGTTGTCTACTCCGGGGACGTGCGATTATCGGCGCAAGTCCCTTCGGGTTCACACGTTAACGATTTGTGTATTCCGCGAGGCGTGCTATAGTTGAGCAGCC
>Ga0315287_10002235_pt1 | contig 18193 bp, 17 predicted proteins | sample YL17G11_0_MG_FD_205037 | JGI IMG/M metagenome (GOLD analysis project Ga0315287, IMG submission 205037) | Sediment microbial communities from Yellowstone Lake, YNP, Wyoming, USA - YL17G11_0 | ecosystem: Environmental > Aquatic > Freshwater > Lake > Sediment | place: USA: Wyoming | collected...
CCCACGCTAGTATGACTGTGAGCTGAGCGCCCGTTCGGGCGCTCAGCAGAAATGCTTTCCAAGCTCCGAGAAGTATCTCGTCCCAAGCCAGCCGACGTTCTCCCGCATCCATTCGCTCAAAAGCTTACTGCCCGTCGGCGGCTGGTCTGATACGAGCAGGTTGTCCGAAAGTCCCGCGACTTCGTCGCGCGTCAGCACGATGTCGTGCACGAGCTTCCCTATCACGCCTGTCGCCAGAAGCGCCATGCCCGGCGGCAGGCGCAACACAATTGTCCTGCTGTGGAGTATCTCTTTCATCGTTTTCAACAGGTCATTGAACGTGTATATCTCCGGTCCGACAGCGTCCAGGATCGTATTCTCGTTCAAATCTCCCTGGGCGACCGCCAGATCGGCGAGGTCCTCGACAAATATCGGCTGCATTTTGTATTCACCCGACCCCGGCACGCCGAAAATGGGTAGATGCCGCAGAAACCAGGCGATGTTGTTGATAAGTATCCCCTGGTCGCCGAAGAGGACGTTGGGCCGGAGGATCGCGTAAGACAACCCCGACTGCTCGATCGCCTCCTCCACCAACGCCTTCCCCTTGTAATAGGGCAGAGGGGAGTCGGGCGATGGGTTCGTTATGCTTGTGTGAACTATCCGCGTGACCCCGGCATCCCTGGCGGCTTCGATCAGGGTCCTGCTGTTCCGTACGGCCTTGTCAAAGGTCATCCCGCATTGCTCGAACCTGATCCAGTAGGTATTGTAGAGGACGTCGGCGTCTTCCAAAGACCGCCGCAATTCATCGGGCTTGTCGAAATTGAACGGTACGGATGTTACCTGATCGCCAAGCTCGTGCGGGCGTTCGGGATGGCCCGTCAGGTTAATGACCCGCTTTCCTTTGGCAATCAATCGCCGGGCAATGTGCCTGCCGCTATAGCCGGACACGCCCGTGACCACGCACAACTCTCCATCCGCCATTGAGACACCTCCTCGACCCTCTCAGTGTTTCTCCGCCGCAGGCCTTGATTCCTGCCGCGCGGGATACTCTATCACGGAAGGGGGCTTAGGTCATAGGGCTTAGGAAGGGAAAAAGCAGATTCCTCGACTTCGCTCGGAATGACATACTTGGAGGCTTCGTTTGACTGTCCTGCGGGAGGGAAAAAGCAGATTCCTCACATTCGTTCGGAATGACATATGCGGGGGCTTTGCTCTCTATTCTCAGCTCTCAGCTTTCAACTTTCCACTTTGAACTTTCAACTTTCAACTTCCCAACTCAGTATATCCTCAGCTTCGCCGGCCCCAGTTTGGTCTTATCCACCTTGTCCGCCATGGACTTGGGCACGGTAACTGTGTCCGGGTCGCCGTCGCTGATGTATCTCTGCTCGGGGCGCCGCTTGAAGTAGCCCAGCCAGAGGTCGAGCTCGCTCTGGATGGCCTGCACGCGGGGCAGTCGATATGGGTCGAAGCCCTTGGACACAGGCGACGGGGCGGGTTCGGCTCCCACGAGCAGGGCGGCGATGTTGTTGTATGATGTGCCCTGGTAACTACCGGATTTCAGCAGGGCCTTGTTCTTCGGTCCCTTACCATAAGGCAGCGCGATGCTGTCGACAATCGCTTCCGGAGCGTAAGCCTGGGCGCTTTTCACATTCAGCGCCATCTCCTTTGCCGCGTCCGCATCCGAGAGCCGGTCGAGCCTGGTGTGCGTGTATGTGTGGTTGCCGATGTCCATACCCAGCGCCAGTATCTGCCGCATCTTATAGCCTATATACTCCTTCTGCCTGAACGGAACGGGGTAGTAGGCGTAAAACGTCGCCCTGAGGGGCCAGTCCGGGTGGGTCCGGCTGAAGTCTTTCATTATCCCAACCGCGCAATTCGAGTCAACTTTCGTCTGCCCGCCCGCGTTAATCACATTGAATTGGCCCTTGGTGGCGTCGTCGAAGGTAAGAATAACGGGTGATTTTCCTGCAGATGTGTTAACATGATTACGTACGTAGTCACGCAAACTGATAGGTTGGTAGCCAAGTTGATACAATCGTTGCAGGTCGGCGCGGAAATTGTCGCCGCGGCGGGCCCAACGGCCCTCCTCGGGACCGACATCGTGGTACTCGAGTATCAGGACTCGGCCGACCTCGTTCGGCTTCACCTTCGCCAGATCGATGGGTTTGGAGTCTCTTCCGGCTCCCGCGGCAGCCTTGTGAACGCTGCCGACGTGGGTCTGCCGCGAGCAGCCGACAGCCAAAGCCGACACCAATACAACCGATATAATCAACATTCTGTGCATCAACCAGTTCACCGTCCCTAAGTGAATCACGGTGACAAACTTGCACGACGTCATGCTGAACTCGTTTCAGCATCCAGGCTACGAAGGGATGGATCCTGAATCAAGTTCAGGATGACAAATACAAACGACTAACCGTGAATTGCTTAGATCGCTGCTGCAATTCCAGCCCTATCCACTAATAGGAGATAACGTTGAAACATAGTTCCCGGTTTACCAAGATTCTCGTCGCGCTGCTCCCATTGATCCTGGCCGGCATAGCGGTCATATCCCTGCAGCGCGCGCATCAGAGCCCCAGCCCGCGCGGCGGCGGCCCTGCCCTCTCCAAGGCGCCGGCTGCTCCAGCCAAACCGCACAAGGAGTTCATAGAAGCCAAGGGGCTGCACGTCACGGGATGGATAGCAGGCGGCAAGAGGTCTTTCCAAAAGCTCATCGATGTGGTCAATTCGACCGAACTCAACGCGCTTTGCATCGACGTCAAGGACTCGGACGGCGTCGTGAGCTTCGATACCCACGTCCCGCTGGAGCGCCGGATCAAAGCCAGCCGAAAGTGCATAGGCAATATCGAAAGCGTGATGAAAAAGATGAAGGACAGCAACATCTACCCCATCGCGAGGATCGCCTGCTTCAAGGACCCCGTGCTTGCAAGGGGCGCGAGGGCGATGGCTGTTCAGACCTCGGCAGGCGGCCTGTGGACCGATCACCATGGGATTGCCTGGGCGAATCCATATAGCAAGAAGGTCTGGGACTACAACATAGACATCGCCATCGAGTGCGCCAGGCTCGGCTTCAAAGAAATCCAGTGGGACTACGTTCGTTTTCCCAGCGATGGCCGCGTATCCCAGTGCGTGTATCCGGGCAAGGACAAACGCAGCGAATCGCAGGTTGTCGAAGGCTTCCTGAAATATGCCCGGCAGCGGCTGGAGCCTTACGGTGTGGTGATGAGCGCGGATATCTTCGGCCTCACGAGCCTCGTCAAGCACGACATGGGCATCGGCCAGACCATCAAGCTCATAGCCCGCAACGTGGACTATATCTGCCCGATGGTCTATCCATCGCACTACGCGCTTGGGGAATATCACATCCCCAATCCCAACAAGGCGCCCTACAAGACCGTGTTCCTGAGCCTGGGCGATGCCGTGAAAAAGGTGAAAGGCACGAAGTGCAAGATCAGGCCGTGGCTGCAGGATTTTTCGCTCTATGGGGTGCACTACGGCCCCGCGGAGATCAACGCTCAGCGCAAAGCGGCAAAGAAGGTGGGGCTGACCGAGTTTCTCTTGTGGAACCCGCGATGCAAGTATACGACGGCGGCCCTGGCTCCAGAGAAGGGGGCTCCTCAGAAGACGGCGAAGGCGGACTGAGCGGCCCCCGGGTCTTGGTTGCAGCCACCCTCCAGGTAGGGATACCTGGAGGGATGAGGCGCAGTGTATCATTCCCGAGCGAATTCGAAATGGCTGCGGCATGCATCTGGTATAATCGCACTATGAAGCGAAAACAGCCCAGGAAACCGACGCTCAGCCCGTCCAAGATCAGCACGTATCTTGCCTGCAGGGTCATGTATAAGTACACCTACATCGACAAGATCGGGCGGTTCTATTACAGGCCAAGGGCGTACCACAGCTTTGGGGCGTCACTGCACAGGACCCTGGAGGACTTCCACAAGGCGGGCGGGGCCGAGACTCAATCGCCAGAGCAACTTATCGAGACGCTGCACACCGTCTGGACCTCGCGGGGCTACGCGTCGCTTGAAGAGGAAGAGCAGCGAGTGGGCATGGCGGCGGAGATGCTGGAACACTACCACGAGGATTACTTAGTCGAGGGCGTCAAGACCATCCTGACCGAGAGGCAGCTCAAGTGGGACATGGGGGAGTTCATATTGCTGGGTCGCTTGGACCGCCTGGACGAGCACCCTGACGGCGCGCTGGAAGTGATCGATTACAAGAGCGGGCGGCTATCGGTGACCGAGGAAGAGGTCCGGGACGATCTCGCGATGGGCATCTACGCGCTTCTTGCCCATCTGAACAACCCCGATCGGCCCGTGTCGGCGTCCATATATTGCCTGCGAAGCGGCGAAAAGGGCACGGCGGCGTTCACCAATGAGGACTTCGTCGAAATCGAGGACGGCGCGCGGGCAATCGCCCAGGAAATACTGCAAATCGACGAGGACTCGGTCATGGATCCGGTCTGGCTGCCGAACGTCTGCCCGGAGTGCGATTACCTGAGATTGTGCGCCAGGCGGATGAAGTGGGATGTGGAAAGGATGATCGGCGGCTCTACTTGAGGCGCGCGACCTCTACATGCTCCACTTCTACTTTCGGCAAGGGAACGTCGTGCCGTCGGAGCGTCTCAAGATAGCCCTGGATTGCGTCACGTATGTTTGCCAACGCTTCCTCACGAGTCTCACCTTCGCTTACGCAACCTGGGAGCGCCGGACAGGTGACCACGTAGCCGCCCTCTTCGGCCTCCTCAAGGAAAACTTCATACTCTCTCATGCTACCCCCTTCAGCAACTCAGGCGCATCACCCGAGTTCTTCACCAGCATTGTATCATGTTTGAAGCGAATATCATCGACTTCGGGATAGTCCAAATTATAATGCAGTCCCCTACTCTCCTTACGTGACTGAGCTGACAGGATTATCAGTTCGGCCACCAGAGCCATGTTGCGCAGTTCGAGGAGCTTCGGCGATAGCAAGCCGTCGGAATACAATGCGTCCGCCTGAGCCTCTATGTTGCGAATCAGGCCTAGTGCCTTTCGCAGTCGATCGTTCGTGCGGACTATGCCGACGTATTTCCACATGATCGTCTGAATCTCATGAATGAGGCTGTCGATCAGTTCCGAAGGCACGCGCTGCGCGTGGGCGTCTTGCGGGTAGGCGCCGATATCGGCAAGCTCGATGGCGCTCACTTTCGAGGCCAATTCATCCGCAGCCCGCCGGGCGAATACCACGGCTTCCAATAGCGAGTTGCTGGCGAGCCTGTTGGCGCCGTGAACGCCCGTGCAGGCGACTTCACCACAGGCATAGAGGTTCTCGATGGATGTCCGGCCCTCGACGTCCGTGACCACGCCCCCGCAGGCATAGTGGGCCGCCGGGACTATGGGAATCCAGTCTTTGGTTATATCTATCCCGACTGAAAGGCAGGTCTCGTAAATGTGCGGGAAGTGCTGCTTGATGCTCTCGGGGTCCAGATGAGTCACGTCCAGGTAAACGCACTCATCTCCGCTCTTCTTGAGCTCGGCGTCGATGGCGCGCGCGACCACGTCCCTTGGGGCAAGACAGCCCATCGGGTGGTAGTTCTCCATGAATGTCTCGCCGCTCTTGAGGCGCAGTATCCCGCCCTCCCCGCGCACGGCCTCGGAGATCAGAAACGACCGAGCGCCGGGATGGTAAAGCGTGGTCGGGTGGAACTGGATAAACTCCATGTTGCCGACCACCGCACCGGCCCTGTAAGCCATCGCCACTCCATCCCCGGTCGCTATGTCCGGGTTGGTGGTATGCAGATAAACGCGGCTGAGGCCGCCGGTGGAGAGCATAGTCACTCGCGCGCGGACGTTCATCACATCGCCTGTCTCGGAGTCCAGCACGTGCGCGCCCCTGCAGACGATCTTGTCGCCCGCGCGCTCGGTGATCAGGTCGATGGCGTGGTCGTGCTCGAAAATGCGTATGTCGGGGTTGGCCTTGACCTGGGCGATCAAAGCTCGCTCGATTTCGCGGCCTGTTAGGTCGGCGGCATGGACGATCCGGCGGGTCGAGTGCCCTCCCTCTCGGCCAAGGTCCAGGTGATTGGGATTGCCGACCTGATCGTTTTGGGTAAATCGGACCCCCAGCGCCATCAGCTCGCGCACACGTTCCGGGCCCTCTTTGACGAGTATCTCCACGGCGTCATCGTGGCAGATAAACGCGCCCGCCGTAAGAGTATCGCGAATGTGGGATTCGTAGGTGTCGGTGGGATCGACCACCGCCGCGATGCCGCCCTGGGCGTAGTTGGTGTTGGACTCGGTGTCACTCTTCTTTGTGATCAAGGCGACCCGACCCGAACGCGATGCCCTCAGCGCGAAGCTCAGGCCCGCGATTCCACTGCCCAGTGCCAATACATCAACGTCGACAATCAATTATCCGGCCGCCCCCATCAGACCATCGGCCCGCCGGGCTTCGTCCAGAAGCGCCGCGGCGGGAGAGTCAAGTAACTCTTCGGCAAGTCGCCTGCCAAGTTCCTCCGGGGAATCCATATTTCCCGACATGGCCCTTCGCACAATGGTATGTCCGTCGAGACTGGCTACCAGGGCCTGCATGTGGATAGCCCCCCCATCCGTTACGCAAGCGAGCGCGGCTACGGGAGTCTGACACCCCGCCCCGAGTCGCATGAGCAAAGCCCTTTCGGCCTCGACACATGCGCGTGTCGCGGGATCATCGAGGTCCCTTAGCAATTCCGCGACAGGGTCCCCCTTTCGGCACTGAATGGCCAGCGCCCCCTGCCCCGCGCAGGGAAGGCAAATATCAAACGGCAGCACCTGGGTTATCCGGTCCCCAAGCCCCAGCCTTCGCAGGCCCGCTCCCGCGAGTATGATAGCATCGTAATGATCCTCATCGAGTTTGCGCAGCCGCGTGTCCAGATTGCCTCGCAGGTCGACCACGTGAATATCCGGCCTGGCGTGGAGAATCTGGGCCCTGCGTCTCAGGCTGCTGGTGCCGATAATTGCGCCCTTGGGAAGGTCCTGCAGCATCCCAACCTTGGACACAAGCACGTCGGCGGGGTCCTCGCGCTCGGGGAAGGCGGCGATCATAAGCGGATCGGGCATGTCGGATGGCAGGTCCTTGGCGCTGTGAACGGCGAAGTCGATTTCCCCATCGATCAGGGCCTGCTCGATCTCCTTCACGAAAAGCCCCTTGTCGCCGATCTTCGCCAGCGGCGTATCCTGTATCGTGTCGCCCTTTGTCTTTATCACCTGGACGCGGCACACAACGTTCGGATGGCGCGCCTGGAGGGCATCGATCATGAGTCCTGATTGGGTAAGCGCCAGCGCGCTGCCCCTGGAGCCGATAATGAGTTCTTTCATCTCGCCTCCATTATACAGCAAACACGAGGGAGTAAACAGCCGGGGAAACGTGCGGAGAGAGTCCAGTCTTCCGGGAATTGACCTCCGCTAGTGCTGAGTAGGTCCTGAGCTTGTCGAAGGGCCGTATCGAAGCACGGGCTGCGAAGGCGACCGCCCTTCGATACGTCGCTTTGCTCCTACTCAGAGCTAGCGGAACTAAGCTCTTTCCTAACCTTGTTGCCCTGAGTGATTGTGACGTCGAACGTCTTGCCGCGCCACCGCACGCCGGTTATCTTCAGGCTTTTCCATGCTTTGGGCAGGCACGGATGGAAGGTGAGTTCGGCTTTGGCGGGGTCCTTGGGGAAGTATTCGATCCTCGCGCCCGCGAAACCGAAAACCGCCGCCTGGATAGGTCCCGCCGCCCCCGTCAGGAAACACGTGTTATCGAACGTACGGGTAGCCTTTTCGTTGAACAGACAAAATGGCCCCCTGAAGTAGGGCTGGTAGCTCTTTTGGAAGTCCGCGTAAGCTCTATCGGAGAGGCCGAGCCGGGCGGCGATAACCGAGTGCGCCGATGAGATCATTGCCGGCCCGTTCTTGTGGACCTTTGGGGCGTAGTAATCGAGTGTGTTCCGATAGATCGGCGTCATGTTCGCGCCGGGCATCTCGAACTGAAGAGGATACGCGAGAAGTTCTGTATCGGCCTGTTTGGCGGTATCGCCCCGATAGCCGTCGTGGGCAATGAACCGCTTCTTGGCGGCATCGTATGGAATGTAAATCCGATCGGCAACTTCGGCCCACTTGGGGTTGGCGGGCAGGTGGGCCAGTTTGGCGGCCTGGATGGCTATTTGGAGGTTCATCTTTGCTATGGCATTGGTGTATGCGCTGTTGTTGACGAGTTCGGCGTTCTCATCGGGCGGGACCACCCGAAGGATTTCGTATCGCTTTTCTTCTGGGATATACTTCGCCTTGCCAACCCACCAGTCGGCGGTCGCTTTGATCACCGGATAGCCGCGAGTCTTGAGCCAATCGAGATCGCCTGTCGCGAGATAGTATTGCCATTGGGCAAGCGCGACATCGCCGTTGATGTGCCGCTCGTGGCGATAGACCAGGCCCTTCGAAGTACACTCGCTGCCCGTGACAGCGCTCTCCCAGGCATACTGAGCGCCCTGCAAGCCCTCGGCTTTCGCATTCGCCATCGCGCCCTTGAGGGTGTTGTAACGATAGTCCACGATAGATTTCGCCAACTCGGGATGCTGGAGAATCAGCGCGGGGAACATCCACGTGTCCGCGTCCCAGAAGATATGGCCTTGATAACCGTTGCTGGAAAGGCCCATGGGTGGAATGCTGGTTTCGCTGCCCTCTCGGGCGCTCTGCATTAGATAGAACATGCACGCGTGGATGGCCTGCTGATCTTGCACGGGGCCGTCGATGATGATGTCATGCTGCCAGAGACGGGAGATGGCGGATTTGTGGGCGGAGATAATTGCCTGCGCGTCATAGTCATAATCGGACGGCAATGTACGGGTTACGTCACTCTCAGCCGCCTGTTGGGTAACCCCCACCGCCAAGGATGCGCACACGACGATAGTGAACGGCTTGCCAGCCAGTACACACTCTTCACCACCCAACCATTGCCCATTTCCCTGCCCGCTATCACGCTCGAAACGAATCTTCCCGTGGTAGGCCAGGTATGCCCCGCTATTGCCCACACGGTAGGTTCGCATGATGTCAGAACCAGCAGTTCGAGAAGACACCGCGACGACACTCAAGCATTGTGGTGCGACAACGGGCGCCTCGACTCTCAGGTCCCTACTGAAATTGCCAACCATGGTTGCCCACACAAGCCCAACATTTGGCGTAGCTCTCGATACCATTGCTTCTATCTTGCCGACAAGCGCCTTCCTTCCGGCCCGCCAGGTCGCCTCGGTGGTCAGTATCCCCGTTCGCATATCCAGAGTTTGCTTATATGGCGCGTACTTATCGATCTTGAACGGCTCCGTATCGTGATAGTAGAACCGCAAGTCCGCCCAGTTCGGCGTCGGGATCAGTGCCTCATTGTCGTACAGCCCCGCCATAAAGCATTGCTTACCGACACCATCCCCCATGATCCTCGTCGAGATGAACCCATTGCCCAGATACGTGCCGTACTGCGTGTCGGGATCATAGTTGACGAGGACCCACGGGTCGTTATTGGGCGGGTGTGGTTTCGGCTTGGAACCCGGCAGGACTATCAGAGCCGCGATGGCCCCGATGACCAGCGCAATGAGAATTATGCCCCTTAAAACACTTCTGTTCACTTGGCTACCTTCCTGGCAACATAGAATATGCGATCGGACCTGCGACTCGGCCCGCGGAACTTGTAAGCGTGGAAGATATCGACCACCTCGAAGCCCGCGTCGATGAGCATCATGGTGAGTTCCTCGATGCTGTGTCCGCGCTGGACGTGCACTTCCCTGAATTGCCGCTTGCCGCCGTTTTCCAGCACTTCAAAGGTCATGTTCACCGTGCAGATGCGCCTCGAATGATCGTAACTGCTGTTCCAGATATACTTGGGATAATGGTCCGAGGAGATGTTGGCCTGATCGAAGTAATGGTGCGAAAGCGCGTATTCAGTGTTGACGTCGAAGATGAACACCCCTCCATCGACCAGATGCTCCCCCACCCGTCTGATGCCCTCGGCGAGCGTGGCGACATCGATGATGTAATTGAGGCTGTCAAAGAGGCTCACGGCGAGGTCGAAGCTGCGCCCATCAAGGTCCAGTTCGGCGACATCCTGCACGTGATACTCGACCCGGCTTCGCTTGGACCTGGCGACCTCGATCATATCGGGGGCGATATCGATTCCCACAACATCGTAGCCGGCGTCCGAAAGCAGTTCGCTCACGTTTCCGGTCCCGCACGCCACATCCAGGACTGTCCTCGGCTGAAAATGCATTCGATCCAGCAGGCCCTTGATGTACGTGACCCAAAGCTTGTATGCAACTCCCGCCATCAACTCATCGTAATGGCCGGCTATTTCCTTGAACTGAAACTCACTCATATACTTCTCGATCCTGCCGACATGCCGCAAGATTACTACGCACAATACTTCGCGTCAGTGCCGGCCAATCCCTTCCCAACGAAAAATGATGGAGGCTGCGCATCTTGCGCCGCCCCCATCTACATGAAAGGAAGGAGAGAAGGTGATGAGTTGTATGAATCACGAATGATTCCATAGCCGGGGCCAGACTTGTCTTTGAAAATCTGCGTCGTGCTGGCAGGTCACGTTGTCGCATTGCGACTTGTCTGCTCCGGGGCAACGCTGCGGGCAGGCAGTTGGTTGGAAATGTTGCCCTGGAATGGAGCGTGGTTCCCGGTAATCCGCCTCACATCCGAAAACCGCACTGTCCAGCCACCGGCTATATAGAGCATACCCGAATTATTACCTGCAAACAATTGCCACTTTGGCCTATTTTGTGGTGCTACAACCGAACTACCATCGTGTACTACCAAAGTACTACGTCACTTAATGATAGCGCGAGTTGCCTAATGAATGACCCTGCGCTCCCACTCCGCGCTGACCGCTTCCAGAAAGCCGATGGGGTCCCCAACGGACGACATATCCATCCGCAGCTTCCCCGCGACCGGTTCGGCGAGTTTGTAGGCGAGGTTGCGGGCCACGATTGGGTCCAACTGCCGCCTGCGGTCGAGAAAATGGCGAATGGCTCGGTAATCGTCCTTGCCGATTGTGCTGATATAGGGCATGGACCCGGGCGGGATGAAGCTGACGGCTGCCGGGATCGGACGGGTCGCATTGGCCGCGGGCGGCGCGAATGAACGCTGCTTGATGACCTCCTCCTCCCTGCCGACCTTGACAACCAGCGTACCGCCGACATAGTCGCCCAAACGCCGATACTCGGGACTCAGAAACACGGAGATTATGGCTACCCCATAAGCGCTGGGCAGGACATCCACAAGCCGCATGACGTTGCGCAGCAGAGCCCCGCGAAAATCGAGTGGATGCCCGGTATCGCGTATCACTCGTATCCCCGCGCTCTTCTTGCCGGGGGTCTGGCCGTTTCTGGTTGCCTCAAAAAAGAGGAAGTAGCCACCGTTGACGGCGAATAATATGAGGAGGGCTATCGCCAGAATCCACCAGGGCGCTCTCTCGAAGCCGACTTCGAATGATAGAAAGCCGCCTGCAATCAACGCGACTATGAGCACGATGTTGGCAAGGATCAGAATGAGGGTATCGAGGATCATCGCTATGGCACGGGAGCCTATACCCGCAAGCTCGAACTTGAGCTCCACCTGCTCCGGCGTCATTATGGTTATTTCACGAGCCACGAAAGGTAACCTCCCGAGGTAAATATGCAGAACAAGCCAGATGAGTCCGCAAGCCTGAAGCGGCTCGAAGAAATGCTCAACCGGATCGAGCGCCACGGAGTGCGCAGCCTCTCCAACGAGGAAGTGCTCGCGTTCGGACCACTTTACCGCCGGGCGGTGTCGGCGCTGTCGGTCGCTCGCAGCCAGGGCGTGGACGACACGCGTATCGGCTATCTGAACTCGCTCGTGTCCCGCGCTTACGGGCACGTGTATATCGCCGAATCCAAAGGCTGGCCGTCGATCACGAGATTTTTCGCGAAGGACTTCCCCGAGTGTTTTCGCCATAACATTCGGTTTATCCTTGTCGCGTTTCTGATTTCCATGGTTGCAGCCGCATTTGCCTGGGGGACCGTCGCGCAGGACCTGGGCAATGCCGATGTCGTTTTCGGCCCCGGCGCGCTGGAAATGATCGACCAAGTCGCCAGCCGCCACGAAGGCAGCAAAGACTGGATGCCCGAGCAGGAGCGACCTTTTATGTCCAGTTGGATCATCACAAACAACATCAAGGTCGCGGCGGGCGCATTCGCTCTGGGCATAACGATGGGCATAGGCACGATCGTGATCATGCTCTACAATGGGGCCATGCTCGGGACAGTCGGCGCGGGCGTGGCTTCCAGAGGGCCCCACGTTGCATTGGGGTTCTGGAGCTTCGTCGCTCCACATGGCATAATCGAACTCACGGCCATATTCATCGCGGGCGGGGCCGGGCTGATGCTCGGCTGGGCCATGCTCTGCCCGGGCTGCCGCAGTCGCAAGGACGCGTTGAAGCTGGCTGGGCGGGAAGCGTTCAAGCTGATGCTGGGGGTCGCCGCGATGCTACTTGCCGCAGGGATCATCGAAGGGTTCTTCTCGCCCTCGGTGCTGCCGAACGAGTTCAAGCTGCTGGTGGCGGGGATGATCGGAGTCGCCGAGTTTTCATATCTGTTCCTCGCCGGCAAGACGAGGCCGCAGGCAGCGCCGGCTCACAAACCATTATTGGCGTAACAGTCCAGTGGTCGTGGGTGCGTCCTGCCGACGAAGAACGTCATGCTGAACTCGTTTCAGCATCCACGGGCGAAGGGATGGGTCCTGAATCAAGTTCAGGATGACGTGTGAGCGTTCAGGATGACGTGGGTGCGAGTTCCGGGCGGCGTGTAGCCGGCCGGGGTGACGAAGAACGTCATGCTGAACTCGTTTCAGCATCCACTTGTTTCAGCATCCACCTACGAAGGGATGGGTCCTGAATCAAGTTCAGGATGACGTGTGAGCGTTCAGGATGACGTGTGAGCGTTCAGGGTGACCGTGGGTGCGAGTTCCGGGCGGCGTGTAGCCAGCCGGGGTGACAGGAGGACGCAGTGTACGTCTACATAATGGCCAGCAAGAAGAATGGCACGCTGTACATTGGTGTAACGAACGATATTGAAAGCCGGGTAGCTGAACATAAGTCCGGGCTAATCCCCGGCTTCACTCAGAAATATAGCGTGAAGACCCTGGTCTGGCTGGAGGAATATCAGAGTACTGGCCAGGCTCTTCAAAGAGAGAAGCAGCTAAAGAACTGGCATAGAGCCTGGAAGATCGCCTTGATCGAGAAGATGAACCCGGAATGGCGAGACCTTGCGGAAGCGTAGGCGAGAAGGGATGGGTCCTGAATCAAGTTCAGGATGACGTGGGTACGAGTTCAGGGTGACGTGTAGCCGGTCGGGGTGACGTATACAAACGACCAACCGTGAATTACCTACAGCCGCGCCTCTCTCTTTAGCTGCAGATACTTGTTGACCGAGGCTACCGTGAGGTCCGCGGGGGTCGCATCGACAGTCACCACTCCGAGGCTGGACAGTTCGGCGAGAGCGTATTTGCGCTCGCGAATTATGCCCGCGGCAACCGTCTGCGTGTAAAGATCGGCGGACTTCCGGGGCGGTGAATCGACGATCGAGGGCAGTTCGTAATCGGCAAGCGCCACGCAGACCACCAGGTGCTTGCGGACCAGAAGACTGATGCTCTGGATGAGCAGGCGCGATGACTCGCTGTCCACGAGGTCCGTAAACAAAAACACGAGCGACCGTTTGCTCTGCTTGTGGCTGATGAATGCCAGGTTTTCGTAATAACTGGACTCCTCCGCGCGCGGCTGCAGCGCGTAGAGAGCTTCCATCAGCGCCGATGCCTGCAAAGTCCCCTTGCCGGGCGGGACATACGTGATCGGCGAGCCCGCGAAACAAAACAGCCCCACCCTGTCGTCCGAAAGCGCCGCCACATGCGCCAGCAGCACGGAAGCGTTTATCGCATAGTCGGCCTTGCTCATGCCCAGGTTGCCCTCGGCATCCGCGGTCCTACTTGCCATCGTGCGGCCCAGGTCGAGCAGGATCATGATGTTCTGGCTCTGCTCCACATCGTATTCCCGCGTGATCAGGCTGCCGCGGCGGGCGGTGGCTTTCCAGTCGATGTGCCGAGGGGAATCGTCGGGGACGTAGTCGCGCAATCGCTCGAACTCCCTGCCCTGCCCGAGTATCTTCGAACGGCGCAGCCCCATCATCGCGGCACGGTTCTGCCTCGCGAGCACCAGGTGCTTCTTGGTCTGCGAGACGTCCGGGTAGACCTTGACCGCCACCTCGCAGGGAATAGTCTGCTGGCGCATCAGAAGGCCCAGTTTCGTGGAATAGCGCGCGCTCAGGTCGCCAAACCGATAATCCCCCCGTTCGAGTGGCATGACCTTGTAGCTGGCGCGCCTGGTCTCGCCGGGCCGGATATCGATGCGCACGGTCGAGGACTTGAAATGGAACTCTATCGGAGCGTCATCTTGAAGAGTAACCCCGAGCTGCCGCGAGCCGCCGTGGTTGACTTCCAGCCATATCGGGTTTGGCTCGCCGAGCGAAAGGACCGTCTGCGGATCGCGCGCCGGCGAGCAGCGCCTGGAATCCCTCAGCCACACAAAGTCGATCGCGGTCATCACGATCAGGAACCCGACCCAGCCCGCGCCCAACCACATCAGGCCCCCACCGCCCCACGGGACGGCAAAGAACCAGCACGACCCGACGGCGAATGCGGCGGCGAGCCGGCGTGACGGCAAGATCAGGCCGCGGGGTCCACGCGGCGTTCTCATCTCGGCACCGGAATCGAATTGAGAATGCCCACGATAATCTCGTCCACGCTCACGCCCTCGATCGCGGTCTCGGGCGACAGAATCAGCCTGTGGCGGAGAATGGGCATCGCGAGGCCCTTGATATCGTCGGGCGTAACATAATCCCGCCCGCGAAGGGCGGCCTGCGCCTTGCCGCATTTGAGCAGCGCGACCGATGCGCGGGGGCTTGCGCCCAATACCACTCGATATGCGCCTCTGGTTTGCCGGACGATATTCGCGGCATACTTTATGACATCGTCATCGGCCTTCACCGCCTGCACTTCGGCGAAGGCATCCATCAGGGGCTTCGCGTCCGCAAGCGGCGAGAGACCGGCGGACTTGAGATCGTGCGGGTCGAAACCGGCGTGTGAGCGCCGCATTACCTCGAGTTCCTCCGCATCCCCCGGATAGCCCATGATGACCTTCATCAGGAAACGGTCCAATTGCGCCTCCGGTAGCGGATACGTCCCCTCATACTCGATGGGATTCTGGGTGGCCGCGACGAAGAAGATGCCATCCAGCGGATGGTCCACGCCATCGATTGATACGGCCCTCTCCTCCATCGCCTGCAGCATCGCGGACTGCGTGCGGGGAGGTGTGCGGTTGATCTCGTCGGCGAGCAGGATATTCGTGAAGACCGGGCCCTTCTTGAGCCTGAACTCCGCCGCCTTGCTATCGAACACATACGTGCCGGTAATGTCGGTGGGCATCAGGTCGGGCGTGAATTGAATGCGTTTGAAATCACAGCCCAGGATGTAGGCGAGCGTCTTCGCCGTCAACGTCTTGGCGATGCCGGGCACGCCTTCCAGCAGCACGTGGCCCTTGGACAGCAGGCAGACGAGCATCTGCTCGATCACGTCCTCCTGCCCGGAGATGACTTTCGCGGTTTCCCTGTGGAGCAACTCTCCAAGTTCACGAACTGTCATTTGGTTAATTCCTTTCTTAACTTGTGCCATTTCTTGGCTAACGCAAGGACTGCCGCCTCGCTTGGATGGTCGTCGGTACTATTCGCTGCGTCGCAGAGTTCATGGATCTCGCGCGCCTTGGCGGGGTATCTGGCGCTTGCCGAATCGGCTATGTCCCGCGGATGCGCGTTGGGCGGCAGGCCCGCCGCCGATGCCATGCTCGCCAGGAAGCGGCGTCCGAGTTCGGCGCGGACCAGCCCCGTCGCGCGAGCCTTTCGCAGGAGCGCGGACATCGAGCTCAGATACTCGCCTCTCTGCCGCACGCCCTCGCTGAGCGGGATCACCCGCCCGAACCTGACCAATCCCGACGCCAGGATCAGCAGAAACGCAAGAAACATCTCCGCCAGCCCCAGCTTCGCGGGCGTGCTGATCAAGGACATGATCCCCTTGCCGCTGCCGTAGCCGTGGTGAAATTCATCGAAAGTCACGACGGGCTTGCCGCCGGGCATGCGGTAATCGAGGGCATTGAGCATAATGGCCAGATTATCCCCGCGACTTATCCCGCTGTTCGAGAGCGGCCACCCGCCCGGCATCAGTATCACGGTCCCCTTGCCGCACTTCAGGCAGACCAGCGTGGGGCCCTGATCGTCGGCAAAGAGCCGCGCCACCGGGTAGTTGACATCATCTCTCGACTCCCACGGAGTCGACGCGGATTGGCCTCACCCAAACGGCTTCGCCAGGTTGTAAATGCCCTTCAGCGTCAACTTATCGCTCGCGATGCGCTCGGTTTCGGCGACCTCGAAACGCTTCACCCCGCCGGACAAGAACGACGGGCACACGGGCACGGATCTGGACATCACCGGCTTGTATACGCCAAACGGGGCTTCCGCCCTACCCTGGCCCGCCAGGATGAGTACGTTACCTCGCTCGACCCAACTCCTCAGTTCGACCCACTCCGACTCCGACGGCCCCACGTCGGGAGAGACTATGAACAGAACGCCGTCTTGCGGGTCGGTGGTCAGCGCGGTCAGGTGCCTGCGCACGGGGTAGCCGAGCTCGCGCAGTGTCGTATAGAGCGCCTTTAGCCCGCCCCGCTTGGCGGAATAAGTGGTGCGCCTGGGAGAGAGTTCTTCCTCCGAAGCATCCCGCTGCCGGCCCCCAAAGAACAGCACGATAGCCACTATGAATGCCGCTAACCCAATAAGAACCCACGTATCGCTCCCAATCCGCCGCATCAAAGCACCTCCTCAAGCTGTTTGAAATGCTCGGCGGAGTTAGCGTAGTCCTCTCGCGAGACTTCCTTCTTGCCATAGATCAGATCATCGAACGAGGTGGTCATCTCACGGAAAACTTCCACAGGCTGCTCCTTGGGCTGTCGGGCAAGCCAGCGGAGGTATTCCCAGTTGGTCGTCCCGTCCGTGTACTTTATGAGTTTCGCCCGGTCGAGAACGAGAATGGCGGCCAGGTAAATACCGCGAAACGCCTCCCGATATCGCCCGGCGGCGGCGTGTTTTTCGGCGGCCTGAATGGCGGAAATCGGCGATGGGACCTGCTTTCTCGTGATGCGCGTGGAACCTGCCGTCTCGGATTCGGACTTCGGATATGAGTAATAGGCGACCAGCCTCAGCACAACAAACACCAGCGCCGCCACGAATCCAATGACGACGAAGCCGAACACAACCCATCCAATGCCTCGAACCGTGGACGGCGAGACTCTGAAAAGGCCGCCGAGCCATTCCGAAATAGCGCGCATTATGGAAGATCGGAAGTCATCGACAACGGACGGCTGATATTCCCTCCCGGCCAAGACTTGTTTGAGCTTCGCGTCGGCCAGCGCTCTCAGGGCCGGGTTCGGAGTTCCCGAGTCCCGAACCACGCTGCCTGCGGCCTCGATCCGAACGGCCAGGCTCTGCAGGAGAGTGATGCGCTGTTTGCCCTTTGCGCTTTTGGACCGGCGGATATCGGCCCGCAGCCAGGAAAGACGGGCTTTGATAAAAGAGCCATCAGCCGTCTCGACCTTAACTTCGGAGGGTGTGTTAGCATACAGCTCATCCAGGAGAGCCTGCGATGAGCCGGGCCTGTCGCGCTCCATCGTGATGGCCGATCGGACGGAATCCGACGCTGACGCAAGCAGACGCTTATAATCCGAAACGCTCTCAGCCGAGCAGTGCGCCGCCAAGACAGCGCACAGCCCGGCTATTATGCACGCGGCGGTCAAAAATCGCCGAAGAGTATTAGACCTGATTACAATCAACCGAAAACCTCGAATCGCGCAGGAGAATAAGATCAACTGGCAGCAACCGGATAAAGCACGCTATGCTTCGTGGGCATGCTTTTCGGTGATAAACGAAGGCTGCAAGTGAAAAAGCAGATTCCTCACATTCGTTCGGAATGACATGGGCTGAACGCTAAGTCAGTACCCGAAACTCAGTATTGATCTTTAGCATTTGAGTTTAACAAACAGACCTGCCGCAACCTGTCATTCCCGCGAACGCGGGAATCCACCTTCCGAAGCTGGGTTCCTGGATTCC
>Ga0315287_10002237_pt1 | contig 18183 bp, 15 predicted proteins | sample YL17G11_0_MG_FD_205037 | JGI IMG/M metagenome (GOLD analysis project Ga0315287, IMG submission 205037) | Sediment microbial communities from Yellowstone Lake, YNP, Wyoming, USA - YL17G11_0 | ecosystem: Environmental > Aquatic > Freshwater > Lake > Sediment | place: USA: Wyoming | collected...
ATCCAGGTCACGCCGACAGTCTGGCCGAGGCGCTGAAACAACTGGCAGACCCCGGTCGGCGGCTGGCGCTGGGGTCGGCGGCGCGGGCCCGGGTTGAGGTCGAATTCAGCTGGACCGCACACTGCGGTCGACTGGACGGAGCCTTGCGGCAACTCGTCCGGGAGGCGGGACGCGGGCGATGCGAATCCTGATCGTCACCGACGCGTTCCCTCCCCAGGCCGGCGGCAGCGGTTGGAGCACGTACGAACTGGCCCGCACCCTCCGTGCGAGAGGCCATGTCATCATCGTCGTCCGGCCTGGTTTCGACGTCTCCACACCTGAGGTGGCCACCTACGATGGCTTCGACGTCCGACAGCCCGCCCTGTGGGCGCCGCCCATTCCCTTCGTCCGGAACTACTTCAAGAACGAGCGGCTGTACGAACGCCTCAGCCGGACACTCGAGGCGATCGTCGTCGACCAGCAGATCGACGTGGTCCATGGACAGCACCTGCTGAGCGGGCCGGCCGCCATCCGCGCCGCCCGCCGGACGGGTACCGTGTCGGTATGCACGGTGCGCGACTACTGGCCCGTCTGCTACTGGTCGGATGTGCTGATCGACCCGCCGTCGGCGCGGGTGTGCCCGGGCTGCTCGGCCGCGCGTATGGCGACCTGCATGAAGCCGCGCGGCGGCCGGCTCTGGCCGATCGGGCTTCCCGCGATTCCCTACATGCGGGCGAACCTCCGGACCAAGCAGCGCGCACTGGCTGCCGCGGATGCCATCGTTGCGGTCAGTCATCGGTTGGCGGCCGAGCTTCGGGCGCGCGCGGCCGAGTTGTTGACCTCACGCATCGACGTGATCCCGAACCCCGTGGATGTCGCCGGGATCAGGGCTGACGCTGCGGCGGCGCCCTTCCCCGGATCGTCGCCCGGCCCCTATGCGCTGTTCGTCGGCAAACTGGCTCCCAACAAAGGCGTCCTCCGGCTGCTCGATGTCGTGCGGACGGCCCGTCTCGATTGGCCGGTCGTCGTCGTGGGTGACGGACCGCTGCGCGGTGCCCTGGAGGCTCAGGCGAAAGCGCTCGGCATCAACCTGCACGTGACCGGTTGGCTCGACCGGCCCCGTGTGCTGGGGTGGTTCAGACACGCGTCGCTTCTGGTCTTCCCCTCGGCGTGGCCGGAACCGTTCAGTCGCGTCCTGCTCGAGGCGTCAGCGGTGGGCATTCCCATTGCCGCCATGGATACGGGCGGCACATCCGAGATCGTCGTGGACGGCGTGACCGGGTTGCTTGCCGAGGACGTGCCGGCGCTGGCCGCGGCCGTCAGCCGCCTGCGGGCCGACGCCGACCTGCGGGTTCAGCTTGGCCTGGGAGCGACCCGCCACGCGTGTGAGCGATTCGACTCGGCGGCGGTGGTAGCTCGAGTCGAAGCCCTGTACTCCGAATTGATCGAGGCGCGAGGCGCCAGCCCGCGCCCCGCACCACGACCCTAGGAATGGTCCACGCCTCCGGTGTCCCTGCGGACTGGCATCATGCGCTTCCCGAGCAGGTCCCGAGCGGCTGCGACCACCTGCTCGACCGTCACGCCGTCGAGGCAATCGGGCACGTGGCCCACGCACCGCTGCGGCGGATGGCGAATCCGGTTGCAGGGGCTGCACGGCAGATCGATGCGCACGATCAGGCCGTCGCGAGTGAGGGGTGCGTACCTGGCCGGACGGGATGGGCCGAAGACCGCCACGACCGGGGTTCCAACAGCCGCCGCCAGGTGCATCGGCCCCGTGTCGCCCGTGACGAAGACCTTCAACTGCTCCAGGACCGCGGCCAGGTCGAGAAGATCCCCGTTTCCACACAGGTCAAGGGTCCGCACATCGCTCTCGACGCCGTCGCGGACCCGGCGCACGAGGCCCCGCTCATCGTCAGTGCCCGTCAGCACGATGGTCGCGCGATACTCACGGCCCAGGGCGGTCGCCACCTCCGCAAAGCGCCCAGGGTGCCACTGCTTGATGGCACGCCCCCCGCTCGCATGAATGCCGATGCAGGGTGAGCCCGACGCCGGGGCGAGCACCTGCTGAGCCCGATGGCGGGCCGCGTCCGGCAACTGCAGGCGACTGAGGGCACTGGCTGGTGCGAAGCCCTCGGCAGTTCCAGAACCACGGGTCGGCGTGTCGCCAAGGGCCATCCGGACCAGACCAGAGGCGTTCGCGTGCGTGTGTGCTTTCGGGTCGTAGGCGGCCGCGTGAGTAAGGACGGCACCGCCGCCGGCCGTGTAGAAGCCGAGCCGGCGAACCGCCCCGGAGCACACCAGTAGCAGGTTGCTTCGGATGTCCGGCTCGAGATTGATGCCGAGGTCGTAGTTCCCCCTTCGCCAACCGAGCGCGCGCGACACGCAGGCCCGCCAGGAGAGACGTGGGGCTCCTCGGCTCAGCCACGGCGCATCCAGGCACTCGACCGCGTCGGCCACGCCCATGGCGCGCGCGAGCGACTGATTCCAGCTGCCCACGACCAGGGTGATGTGCGCGCCCGGCATCCCGGCCCGCAGGTCAGCAAGGGCGTCGAATGCCATGAGCAGGTCGCCGATTCGCTCGAGGCGCAGGACCAGCACACGCGCCGGCGCGCGAGGCGGGCGGCCGTCGTCCCGCCCACGCCGGAACGGTGCAGTCAGCACCCGCAACCCCACGTCCGCGAGCCCCACCGCGAGCCGCTCGCTCCCTCGGTTGATCTGCAGGTAGTCGAACAGCCCCATCAGCGCAGCTCCACGCGCGAGACCAGGATGCCCAGTTCACGGGCGTCGGGCCCGCCGTCCTCCCGTCGTGGGCTCCATGTGGGAGTCTCGATTGTCAGCGTCAGGAGGCCGTCCCCGGTGACGCTGGGATCCACGGCGCCGGGCAGTATGGCAAACGTGTAAGGGCGGAACTCCGGCGTGTCGAGGACCACGGACCCCAGCAGTCTGCCCCCGAGGCGCACGGTCATCTTCGCCTCCCCCGCACCAGCGGGGCGTCCGCCCTTGCTGACCCACAACGTCAGCGACGTCGGCTCGGCGCGGGTCGCTCGCAGCCTGATCTGTGATCGGGCGCTGGTCCACCGGAACCGCGTCGGGCCCTCGTGTTCCTTGCCGTAGAACCCCGTGACGTAGAAATCGTCCGCGCCGCCAATCTCAAGCTGGAAGTGGTCAGGCCTGCCCTTGACGGCTGTCAGGCGGTAGACGCCGAACTCAAACCTCTTCAACTTGACGACCCGCGGCGTGTGCCCGGTGGACTGCTCGTACTCGGGAAGTTCGAAGTTCTGGACCCAGATCAGTTCTGCGTCCGTCGCGTCGCTGAGCAGGTCCGTGCCACCACCGCCCAGGAACTCGACGTTGCGGTAGCGTCCGCGCGCCCACTCAAGGAAGTCCGCGAACGCCGCCTTGTCGGGTGACGCCGAGTCCAGCACCAGGACCTGCCGCCCGTAGATGAACGCCAGCGGAACCCCGAGGATGTGGTTGTCGGACACGACCGCGGGCTCGATGATCACCAGGTCCCGGTCGCCGATACGCGACGCCGACTCCTCGAGGCGGGGACCGATGCCCGCGTACTCGACATGCCGGAGGATCGGCCAGGTCTGCGTGAGGAAGTGGCCGGCGGCCAGGCCAACCACAAGCACCGTGATGACGGCGCGGACGCGCTGGACCGATGCCGGCAGCCAGCGCGCGGGCGTCCACGACGGATGGAACAGCGCGGCTCCGGCGAAGAGGGCGAACGCCGGCAGGATGACCGGGAGGAAACGCCGCGCCATCCAGAAGTGCTCGGGCACGATGCGGATCTTGTAGAAGAAGATCGCGCAGAACCCCGTCATCAACAGCACCATGAGCGAGCTCTTCCAGAACACCCGCGGCACCGCGATCGCGTATCCCACGAGGGCGATGGCCAGGACGTACGGCGTCAGGTAGTGCTCGGTGAACGTCCGCAGCGCATAGGCGTCATGTGGCGCGAGCCGTCCTCCGGGCTCGCGGAAGAAGTACGCATACAGGGCGCCGGCGAAGACGAACACCACGGCGGCGATCGGCAGCCACCGCTGCGTCGCAGCCCGATGGCGGCTGGCCCACACCAACAGGAGGGAGGTCACGGCCAGCGCGGCGACGGCGACCGCCAGGTACGCCGGCGTGGCGTTCTCGACAAGGACGGCGGCCAGTTGTCCGATGTACGGGCCGACGTACCGCGCCATGTAGGCGAGACCCACGAGCGACAAGGCAACGAGGGGAGCCAGAAACCACGCCGTCACGCGACGTCCCATGGCGGCGTTCAGTGCCACCGACGCGGCGACGCACGCCAGGACCAGCGCGGCATCCACGCGGAGAAAGATCAGAAGTCCGAGCAGCCCCGCCGCAACCATCGCGAAGAATCGCCGCCCCCCGTCGTCCGTCTCCATGCGGGCGTACGCCAGCAGTCCGGCGAAGAGCAAGGCCTGCATGGGCAGCTCGGCGTTCGGGTACCTCCCGAACCATACCTGGGCCACGTGCAGGCTCAGCACACCGGCGGCGACGGCTGCGGTCGGCCGTCCGAGCAGCCACGCGCCGGCGAAGTACACGGCCAGCACGCCGAGGATGGCCCACACGCCACTGGTCATCCCAACACCGCGCAGGCCGTCGATGCCGTAGGCGATCGCCAGGGACGCCGGGTAGAACTGCGGAAAGCGTCCGCCCACCATTCCCTTGTCGATGTCGAGGATGAAGAAGCCCAGAAACCTGTTGCGGTAGCCGTCGAATCCCACGGGGAAAAACAGATCGCGGAACCGTTCGGGCAGCGACGACACCAGCGAGTCCGGGATCGAGAGCGAGCCGCTTTGTGCGATCTGGATGCCCTCGATGGTGTAGATGCCGGGGTCACGTCCCCCCAGCAGGTACTGGGCGGGTGGAAAGTAGAGCCACAGCCCAAGCACAACCAGGGCGACGGGAATGACCGCGGCTGGTCGGGGGCGCTGCGCGGCCAGGCCCAGCCGCAGATTGCCCCTGGCGACCGCCGCCAGCGCCGCACAGATGCCGACATCCGCCAGGACGAGCCCGCGGAACGTGTAGCGGTTGGCTGCCGCCAACAGCAGCACGACGGCGCAGGAGATCGCGACACTGATCACCGTGGCCCAGAAGAACCGCTCTTCGGCGGGCAGTCCGGCGCGACGTTCCCGGTCCGCATACGGGAGCCGGAAGACGAGCGCGCCGGGCAGATAGCCCACGAGCAGCAATTCGGCCAGCACCAGCCCCATCAGGTTCGTCCTCCACTAGCGGGCCGCGACGTCGAGTCGCGTGTCACGCGGTCGTAGATCAGTTCGAGCCGCTCGGCCACGCGCTCCCAGCCGTACTGTTCACACACGTCGCTCCTCGCGGCGCGCCCGAGTTCCCTCCGGCGGGCGGGGTCCGACAGCAGGGCATCGATGGCCGCGGCGAGCGCCTCCGGGTCCCGTTCGGGCACGATGACCGCCGTGCGCCCGTTGTCTGCCACTGACGCAATGCCGCCGGCGGGCGTGGTCACAAGCACCGTACCCGATGCGAGCGTTTCCATCACGACGTTCGGGAGGCCGTCCACGTTGCCCGCATCATCGCGAACGGACGGCACGGCGACAATGTCGGCCGCTGCCAGCAGCGGAGGCATGTCATGCTGCGGAACCGGGCCGAGGAACCGCACGACTCTGTCGACGCCCTCCCGCGCCGCGCGGGCTCGCAGTTCGTCCGCTAGGTCCCCTTCGCCGGCCATGAGCACGCGCAGGCCGGGCCACCTCGGCGCCAGTCGCGCCGCCGCATCGATCAAGTACTCGAACCCCTTCTTCCGGACCAGCCGGCCAGCTGCGAAGACCACGACCGCAGTGTCGGCGAGGTCAAACCTCGCTCGAACCTCCCGGCGGGCGTCGGCGTCCGGGCGGAAGCGCGCGGTATCAACGCCGTACGGCAGGACATCGCTCCTCCCTGGATCCGCGCCCAGGGCAATGGCCCGCGTCCGGAGGTCCGCGCTGCAGGCGGTCACCCACGCCGCGCGTCGGAACACACCGGCGGCGGCTCGACGAACCAGTGCGTGCCGTTCGGCGAGGTACACATCGGACCCGTGGAGACTGACCACAAGCGGCATCGACGCCCCGGCGGCCCGGCGCGCGATGAACCCGCCCGGGACCACCCAGTGTCCGTGCATGAGCGTGGCGCCGACCGCGCGCGCGACCCGCCGTGCCGCCCAGATACCGGCGGCGACGGCCAGCGGCGTCACGACGAGCGCGGACGCGCGCAGGTGCACGTCTGCCCGCAGCGCGCCGGCGTAGCCGAACACATGAGGGCCGGCCCGCGGGAGGTAGCGGTAGAAGTGAAACCGAACGCCCCCTTCCTCGTCGGGCCGCGCGACGCGCGGATGCCAGGGGGCGACGACGTGCACCGCGTGGCCCCGGGCAGCGACGCCCCGGGCGATGGGCTCCATGAAGGTCCCGACCGTGTCACCCGGGAACCGCGGGTAGGAACTGGTAACCATGACGACCGTGTGGCGCATGGTTTACCGTGGCGTGCTGTGGGCGTCGCTGTCTGATCCGGCCGGACCTTGGGGAGAGCGGGTGGCGAGTTCCATGCCGCGTACGCGGTAGAGCAGGTCCTCGATGAGCTTCCGGTTGCCGGAGATCACGTCGGCCAGCAGCCCGATGAGGAGGATCTGGAAACCCACGATGAGCAGGACGGCGGACAGCACCAGGGACTGGACGTGTCCGGCGCCTTCGTTCATGACCCAGTAGACCAGGAACCGGACCGAGACGGCCAGACCGACCGCGAACACGGTCACGCCGATGTATGTGAACACCTTCAGCGGCTCGTACATCGCGTAGATGCGGACGATGGTCGCGGCCGAGTTCTTGACGTAGGCGAAGACGCTGTCGAAGAGCCGCGACGACCGGGTCTTGGGGTTCGAGGTGATGGGCACGTGCGCGATCGCCATGCGCCGCTTGCCCGCCTGGATGATCGACTCCAGCGTGTACGAGAAGTCCGACACGATCGTCATACGCAGCGCGGCCTCGCGCGTGTACGCGCGGAAACCGCTCGTCGTGTCGGGAACCTGTGTATTCGACACCTGGCGCACCACCCAGCTCCCGAACCGCTGCAGCCACCGCTTCGACCGTGACATGTGCGCGAGGTCGGCGATATTCCGGTCTCCGATGACGATGTCCGCCGAGCCGTCCAGCACGGGAGCGAGCAGCTTCGGAATGTCCGCACCCGAGTACTGGCTGTCGGCGTCGGTGTTGACGATGAAGTCGGCGCCGAGCTTGAGCGCGGCGTCGATGCCCGCCATGAAGGCGGCGGCCAGTCCCTTGTGGCGGCGGAAGCGGACGATGTGCGCCACGCCGTGTTGGCGCGCGACCTCCGCCGTGCCGTCACGGGAGCCGTCGTCGACCACCAGCACCTCGATGACGTCGACGCCCTCGATGCGGCGCGGCAAGTCGCGAAGCGTCTGCGGGAGCGTGTCCGCCTCGTTGAGGCAGGGGATCTGGATGATGAGCTTTGTCACGCGTGCGTCCGCTGACGAGAATACGCGGCTTCCAGGCCTCGTGCAAGTCGCAGGCGGCGTTGTAGACGGCGTCGCGTCCCTCGATCAGACGATGCATCGCGTCCAGATGCTTCAGCCACTGATGACGCCAGGCACCGGCCCGCACCGACCCGCGTGCGGCACCCGCGACCGGCCGTGATCGGCCTGAATCGACGGGATTCGCGACAGGATTCGCGAGCTTGACAACCGCTGATGACTATGTGAATATCACGTTCGTTTCTTGAACACCCGCGGCGGTCGGCTTCGCCGGCCCGCCCCGGCGCTCTTCAACGACTACGGCACGGGCGGCCCATGTTCGTTGGGCCTTTTTGCGCCCTGCGCTGTAAGCGACAGGGCAGAGCTTTAGGCGAACGTCTTCCGTCTGCCATGTCGTCTCCATTCCTTGCCACCTGAACCCCGTCCGCGTGCTGCCCCCTGCGACCGGGCGAACGGAAACCCAAACGGTTCGGGTGGAGATCGTCGGTCCTGGAGATCAGGCCCGGTTTCCCAGCAGTACTCGGAAGACATCCTCCGCTGCCGCAACGTCGTGACGATCGAGAGGAACGTGAGTCAGTCACCACAGAAAAGGAACCACAATGGCAAACAAGTTCTTCGCACATGCGACCACGGATGTATCTCCTGGCGCCACGATCGGGGACGGGACGAAGATCTGGCAACATAGTCAAATCCGTGAGAAGTCGGTCATCGGCACCAATTGCGTGTTCGGCAAGGACGTTTACGTCGACTACGCGGTCCAGATCGGGAACAACGTCAAGATTCAGAACGGCGTCTCGGTCTACCAGGGGGTGACGCTCGAAGACGGCGTCTTCTGTGGTCCGCACTGCGTCTTCACGAACGACCTGCGGCCGCGGGCCGTCACGCCGGATGGCCTCCTGAAGACGACCGACGAATGGCACCTCACGGAGACCCTGGTGCGCACCGGGGCGTCGATCGGCGCGCACGCGACCATCGTGTGCGGGACGACGATCGGGCGCTGGGCCATGATCGGGGCGGGCTCGCTCGTCTCCCGCGATGTGCCCGATTACGGGCTCGTCTACGGGAACCCCGCGCGGCTCAGGGGGTTCGTCTGTCCGTGCGGGCACGTGCTTGAACCTGCGGTGCCGGCCTCAGATCCCGCCGGCGTGCCGATGTCATGCTCCTCCTGCCATACCCGCATCGTTGTCGCGAAGGACGCGTACGAACAGATGCTGAAGCGCCGGAGGAGCGAGTGATTCCGTTGTCGAAACCCTTCATCGGCCCCGAAGAGAAGGCCGCCGTGCTCTCGGTGCTCGAGTCGGGCATGCTCGCCCAGGGGCCGGTGACCGCAGCCCTGGAGAGTCGCTTCGCCTCGGCGTGCGGCGTGAAGCACGCCATCGCCACTTCGTCGGGGACGACCGCGCTGCACGTGGCGCTGCTGGCGCACGGGATCGGGCCCGGGGACGAGGTCATCACGACGCCCTTCACGTTCATCGCGTCGGCCAACAGCATCCTGTTCACCGGCGCGACGCCGGTGTTCGTCGACATCGACCCCGTGACGTTCAACATCGATCCCGATCAGGTCGCCCGGGCCGTCACGCCGCGCACGAAGGCCATCATGCCGGTGCATCTCTACGGTTATCTCAGTGATATGGACGCTCTCATGTCCGTGGCGCGCACGCACGGCCTGGCCATGGTCGAGGACGCGTGTCAGGCGATCGGCGCCGCCTACGACGGCAAGGCGGCGGGGAGTTTCGGCACCGGGGCCTTCAGTCTCTACGCGACCAAGAACGTGATGTCGGCCGAGGGCGGCATGATCACCACCGACGACGACACGGTCGCCGAGCGGTGCCGGATGATCCGCAGCCACGGCATGACGCGCCGCTACTACCACGACCTGCTCGGGTACAACTACCGGACCAGCGACGTGCACGCCGCGATTGGCCTCGCGCAGATCAACAGGCTCGACGCGGTCACCGACAGACGCCGCCGCAACGCGGAGTTCCTGAACGGCGCGATCAACTCGGTCGTGACGCCGTCGGTGAAGCCGAAGCACACCCACGCCTGGCACCAGTACACCGTCCGTGTCGATCGAGGGCGCGACAGGGACGCCGCCGTGGCCCAGCTCAACCAGGCCGGAATCGGCACGGGCGTCTTCTACCCCGTGCCCGTCCATCGACAGGGCTACATGCGCGACATTGTCGGCGACATCAACCTGCCGGTGTCGGAGCAGATGGCCCGGGAGGTCATCTCGCTGCCGGTGCACCCCCAGCTCAGCCAGGCCGACCTCGAGACGATTGCCGCCGAGGTAAACACACTGTGACCAGGATGGCGGTCGTCGGCGTGGGCAGCATGGGCCGCAATCACGTCCGGGTCCTGATGGATCTCCCGGACGTGGAGGTGGTCGGCCTTGCCGATCCCGACACCGAGGCGGCCGGCGCGGTCGCGCGGAAGTACCGGCTTTCGCTCTACGCCGACTACCGGCAGCTGTTCGATGAACGCACGCCGGAGGCGGTCGTCATCGCTGTGCCGACCGTCCACCACCGCGAAGCGGTCCTCGCGGCGTTCGACCGCGGGATTCACGTGCTGGTCGAGAAGCCCATCGCCGCGAGCGTGGGCGACGCCGAGGAGCTCATCGCCGCGGCGGAGCGGAACACGCTCGTGTTGGGGGTCGGGCACATCGAGCGGTTCAACCCCGCCGTCATCGAGCTCAAGCGGCGGATGGACGCGGGCGAACTGGGGCGGGTCTTCATGATCCACGCGCGCCGGCAGTCGCCCTATCCGAAGCGCATCCAGGACGTCGGCGTGGCGAGCGATCTGGCGACGCACGAGCTCGACATGATGCGATACCTCACCGGCTCGACGGTCACCAGCGTCAGCGCCGAGATTCTCAAGGTGATGCAGTCGAACCGCGAAGACAGCATCTTCGGGCTCCTTCGGTTCGACAACGGTGTGCTCGGCGTGCTCGACGTCAACTGGATCACGCCCACGACGGTGCGCGAGTTGACCATCACGGGCGCGCGCGGGATGTTCGTGGTCAACTACCACGCCCAGGAGCTCGCGTTCTTCGAGAACCCGGCAGCGCTGGTCCCGGCCCACGCGACCAACTGGATGATCGGCCGGGACTTCACCGTCGACGCCGGTCACATGACGCGCTTCCAGATCGCACGGCGCGAGCCGCTCCGCAGCGAGCTCGAGTCGTTCGTGCACTGCGTGAGGACGGGCCAGCGGCCGCTCGTGACCGGCGAGGACGGCCTCCACGCCCTCAGGCTCGCGCTCGACATCCTGGCCGACGGCGAGCGCAGGCTGGCGGGCGCCTGACGGAGAGGTTATGGAGACGTTGACGGGCAAGCGCGTGCTGGTGACGGGCGGCGCCGGTTTCATCGGCAGCCACCTCGTCGATCGGATCATCAAGGACCGGCCGGCCGCGGTGGCCGTGGTCGACAACCTCTTCCTCGGCCGGGAGGAAAACCTCGCGGACGCCAGGGCGGCGTTCCCCGCCCTGGCCTTCCATCGGGAAGACGCCTCGGACTACGAGGCCATGGCCAGGATTGTGTCCGACGGGAAGATCGACGTCGTGTTCAACCTGGCCGTCATCCCGCTGCCCACGTCGCTCGAGCGCCCGCGCTGGACGGTGGACGTGAACGTGGCGATCGCCACGGTCGCCGCCGAGCTGCTGCGCGAGGGCCGGTACCGGACGCTGATCCACTTCTCGTCGTCGGAGGCGTACGGGACCGCCCAGTATGCACCGATGGACGAGGGGCACCCGCTGGTGCCCTGCACGCCGTACGCGGCCAGCAAGGCCGCAGGGGATCACGTCGTCCTGGCGTACCGGGAGACGTTCGGCATCGACGCGGCGATCGTGCGGCCGTTCAACAACTACGGCCCTCGCCAGAATGACGGTGCGTACGCCGGCATCATCCCCATCGTGGTCCGCCGCGCGCTGCGCGGCGAGGGCACCGTGATCTCCGGCGACGGCGAGCAGACGCGCGACTTCACGTTCGTCAGGGACACGGCCGAGGCCGCCGTCCGCGTTTACGGCGACCCGGCGACCCGCGGACACGTGCTGAACGTGGCCACCGGCCGCGAGTCCTCCATCAACGCGCTCGTGCGCCAGATCCTCAGGGTCATGCAGTCGGATGCCGGCATCACCTACGGCCCGCCCCGCCCGGGCGACGTCCTGCGGCACTGCGGCGGGATCGGGCTGCTCCGGGAACTGACCGGCTACGTCCCGGCGCCCATGACGGATGACGCGCTCCTCGAGACGATCGACTGGTACCGGGGGAGGGCGGCATGATCCGCCTGAACATGCCGTACACCGACGGCCGGGAACTCGAGGAGATCGCGCAGGTGCTCTCGACGGGGTTCCTGACACAGGGACCGAAGACGGCGGAGTTCGAGCGGCGGCTCGCGGCGTTCATCGGCAGCCGCTACGGCTACGCGATGAGCTCGTGCACCACGGCCCTGCACCTCGCATTGGTCGTGGCCGGCGTGAAGGCCGGCGACGAAGTGCTGGTTCCGGACTTCACGTTTCCGGCTACCGGAAACGTCGTGGTCCAGCTCGGCGCCGTCCCCGTTTTGGTGGACATCGACCTCGAGACCTTCACCGTCGATGTCGCGGACCTCGAAAGAAGAGTGACCCCGCGGACCAGGGCCGTCATCCCCGTCCACACCTTCGGATGCTCGGCGGACATGGACCCGATCATGCGCGTGGCCGCCGCGTGCGGCATCGTCGTGATCGAGGATGCGGCCTGCGCAATCGGGACCACGTATCGCGACCGCTACTGCGGCACCATCGGACAGATGGGCTGCTTCAGCTTCCACCCGCGCAAGGTCATCACCACGGGAGAAGGCGGGATGATCACCACCGACGACGAGGAGATCTCGCGACGGATCCAACTGCTCCGCAGCCACGGCGGCGTCCGCGTCGGCGGACGGTACGAGTACCAGGAAGCTGGCTTCAACTACCGGCTGAGCGACGTGCAGGGGGCGATCGGCGTCGCCCAGATGGAGAAACTGCCGGCCCTGCTCGCCAGCAAGCGCGCGATGGCCGCCGATCTGAGGAGCCGCCTGTCGGACACTTCGGGCATCACGCCCCCGGCGGAGCCCCGGTGGGGCGGGCACATCTACCAGTCATTCGTCGTGCTCGTCGACGAGGGGCTGGACCGGGACCGGATCATCGCCTTCATGCGGGAGCACGGCGTCGAGACGACGCTGGGCACCTACGCCCTCCACGATCAGCCGTTCTTCCAGCGCGAGTACGGCTACCGGGCCGGCCAGCTGCCGCAGTCGCACGCGGCGTTCACGCGTGCGATGACGCTCCCGCTCTACCCGCAGCTGACCGACGACGATCTCGACGTGATCGCGGCGACACTGCGTGCGGCCGTCGGTTCGCAGTGATCCGACGAGGCTGTGATATGGAAGCCACGCCGTATGCCGGGGAGCCCGTCGAGTCGTTGGCGCTCCTGTTCCGGAATCTCACCCACGGCCGCTACTGCTCCGACTGGACGCTGGAGTTGGAGGCGGCCCAGCGCCTCGAGCGCGATCAGTTCTTCGCGTACCTGAACGCGAACGCTGCGACCAGCCTGCTCGTGAAGGACGGCGGAGTCGTCGTCGGCGCCCTGGGCATGCGACACTCGGACTGGGACACCCGGTACTGGGGGTTTCCGTGCGCGGCGCTTGAACACCTCTACACGGCGGACGATCCCGCGTGGGATGCGACAGCGATCGCGAACATCCTGGCGGCGGCGGCGGATCGGTGGTGCGAGCGCGAGGGGGTCGCGTTTGCGTTCGCCCGCGCCGACGCCCAGAATCTCCCGGCCGTGCGCGCGCTCGAGAACAGCGGTTTCCGCTACATCGAAACGGCGGTGACCAACACGTTCGACCTGCGGAAGCTGCCGCCGGTGCCCATGGAAGGATGGATCATCCGGGGCGTGCGTCCGGACGAGACGGACACGCTGCTTGAGATTGCCCAGGATGCGTTCCTGACCCATCGCTTCTACGCGGATCGGCGCTTCGCCCGCGATCGCGTGGACGCGATGTACCGGGAGTGGGTCCGCACCAGCCTGACGGGGTCCACGTGGACGAACATCGTGCTCGAGGAATCAGGCCGGGTCAACGGGTTCTTCACGTACCGCCTCCAGGATCTGTCGCCGTATTTCGGGACCTCGTTCGTCAAATGGCGAATGGCCGCCGTGAGCGCCGAGGCCCGGGGGCAGGGACAGGGCCAAGGCCTGCGGCTCTTTCGGGGCGCCATGGAGTACGTCCGTGAGCAGGCCTCGACCGTCGATTCCGGTCTGACCGTCCGCAACACCCGCTCGTTCAACCTGCATAACAAGCTCGGGTTCCGGGTCGTGTGTTTCTCAGTGACCTTCCACAAATGGTACCGCTAGGGTGAGGCGACCAGGGGCGGAACCTGCTGCCGGCTTTCGGGTCACCTTCCGGAGACGCCATGCTCGTCATCGTTGACTACGGGATGGGGAACCTCGGCTCGATCGTCAACATGCTGAAGAAGATCGGCACCCGGGCCGTCGTCTCCTCCGATGCGGGCGCGATTGCCGAGGCCGACCGGCTCATCCTTCCGGGCGTGGGCGCGTTCGACACCGGCATGCAGCGCCTTGGGGAGTTGCACCTCATCGAAGCGCTGAACCGCAAGGTGCTCGACCAGCGGACGCCCGTCCTCGGAGTCTGCCTGGGCATGCAACTGCTGACAGGGGGGAGCGAGGAGGGCGAGCGGCCCGGGCTCGGCTGGATCGACGGCCGCGCGGTCCGGTTCGCCTTCGACGGCGCACATGCGGGCCTCAAGGTTCCCCACATGGGGTGGAACACGGTCAGCGTGCGAAAGCCAGACCCGCTGTTCGCCGGGCTCGAAACGGGCGCGCGCTTCTACTTCGTCCATTCCTACTACGTCACGTGCGCGAACCAGGACGACGTGCTCGCCACCACCGAGTATGGGGGCGAGTTCCACTCCGCGGTCAGCCGCGACAACATCATGGGCACCCAGTTCCACCCCGAGAAGAGCCATCGGTTCGGCATGGCGCTCCTCACGAACTTCGTGGAGCGCACCTGAGATGCTGATCACGCGGGCGATGCCCTGCCTGCTCCTGAAGGACGGTGCGCTCGTCAAGACCGTCAAGTTCAAGGATCCGGCCTACATCGGCGATCCCATCAACGCGATCCGGATCTACAACCGTAAGGAAGTCGACGAACTCATCTTTCTGGATATCACGGCAACACAGGAGAAGCGGAAGCCGCCGTTCAAGGTCCTGTCCGAGATTGCCAGCGAGTGCTTCATGCCGGTGGCCTACGGCGGCGGCATCCGGGACCTCGCGGACATCAAGACCGTGTTCACCCTGGGCATCGAGAAAGTGGCGCTCAACAGCTACGCCGTGGAGAACCCGCGCTTCGTCCGGGAGGCCGCCGACCGGTTCGGCAGCCAGAGCATCGTCGTATCCATCGACGTGAAGAAGACGCGCGCGGGACGGCACGAGGTCTACACCAACGGCGGCCGTACCGCGACCGGGCTGGATCCCGTGGCGTTCGCGGCCGAGATGGAACGAAGCGGGGCGGGAGAACTTCTGCTGACCTCGATCGATCGAGACGGCACCCAGGAGGGCTACGACATCCCGCTGATCAAGTCCGTGACGGGTGCTGTGGGCGTGCCGGTGATTGCCTGCGGCGGGGCTGGCACGGTGGAGGACTTCGGGGCGGCGGTCAGCGAGGGGGGGGCGTCGGCCTGCGCGGCGGGAAGCATGGTGGTCTACTACGGGCGCAACCGGGCCGTCCTGATCAACTTCCCCACGCGACAGGACCTGGACCGGGTCTTCGGCACTCAAGGAGCGCGCACGTGAGCAGGAGATGCAGTCGCTGTCTGTACGACGAGACGCTGCCGACCATTACCTTCGATGCCAGCGGGGTGTGCAACTACTGTCACACCCACGACCAGCTCGTGCAGGAGTACCCCACGGGCGCCGAAGGCAAGACGCGGCTGCGCGCCATCGCGGATGAGATCCGGAAGGCTGGCCGCGGCAAGAAGTACGACGTCATCGTGGGCGTGAGCGGGGGCTGCGATTCCTCGTACATGCTGCACATGGCGATGGAGTACGGCCTGCGGCCCCTGGCGGTGCACTTCGACAACACCTGGGATTCCACGGTCGCCGTCGAGAACATCCAGAACGTCCTCCAGAAGCTCGACATCGATCTGTTCACCTACGTCGTCGACAACAAGGAGTACGACGACATCTACCGTTCCTTCCTTCAGGCCGGCGTCCTGGACATCGAGGCACCCACGGACATCGGCCTGGCGACGACCCTGTACCTGGCGGCCGAGAAGTACGGGGTCAAGTACATGTTCGAAGGGCATTCCTTCCGCACCGAGGGCATTGCGCCGCTGGGCTGGGTCTACATGGACGCCAAGTACATCGAGAGCGTCCAGAAGCAGTACGGAACCCGTCCGCTCAAGACCTTTCCCAACCTCTGGATGTGGCAGTTCTTCAAGTGGACGGCTATTGACAGGATCCAGAAGATCCGGCCGCTCTACTACATGGACTACGTCAAGAAGGACGCCATGGAGCTCATCACCGCCAGGTACGGCTGGCAGTGGTACGGCGGGCACCATCTGGAGAACCGGTTCACCTCGTTCTGGCACACGTACTTCGCGCCCCGGAGATTCGGCATCGACTCACGGCTGCTCGGCCACTCGGCGCTCGTCCGTTCGGGCCAGATGACGCGTGAGGAGGGGCTCGAGGCGCTGGCCCAGCCCCAGACGTTCGACCCCGAGCTCATCGAGATGGTCAAGAAGCGCCTTGGCTACACCGACGAGGAGTTCGAGCGCCTCATGAACCTGCCGAAGAAGACCTACCGCGACTTCGCCACCTACAAGCAGTCGTTCGAACGGTGGCGATGGTTCTGGTGGGTGATGTACAAGCTGAACCGCGTGCCGAAGAGCTTCTACCTCAAGTTCACGGCACCCGATCGCGCGCCGTGACCGGAGCAGGACACCGTCGGTGAGCGACGCCAACCGGATCATCCAGGACCTTCGCGCCTCCGGCGCGAGCGGCCGGCTGCGGTTCCTGCTTCGGGACTCCGTGGTCTACGGCGCCTTCATGGCGGTCAGCCGTTTCAGCGCCCTGCTGGCCTTTCCCGTCCTCGCCCGTGCGTTCAGCACCTCGGACTACGGGATCGTCGACGCCCTCAACGCGTTCGGCGCGACGTTGAGCGTCCTGCTGGTGGTGGGGCAGGACTCCGCGCTCGCACGGTACTTCTACGACATCGAGGACACCGCCGAACGGACGCGGATGATTGCCGACTCGCTCGCCGTCCAGGCCGCCTTCGGGCTGGTGGCCTGCGTCGTCCTCTCGGCCGGATCCGGGAGCTTCGCGACACGGATGCTGGGGAGTCCCGACTACGCCGCCGCGGCCGCGCTGCAGTTTGTCAGCCTGCCGCTCGTCATGCTGGCCAACTTCACCCAGAATCTCCTGAAGTGGACGTTCAGTCGCGACCGTTTCCTCGTCGCCTCGATCGTCGGAGCGGCTGCCGCCCCGGCCTTCTCGATTCTGGTGGGCGTCGTGTTGATGCCGGGGGTGGCCGGCGTCATGCTCGGCATCGTCATCGGACGCGTCGTGACGGCAGCGGTCGGGCTGTGGCTGTGCCGGGAGTGGCTGTCGTGGCCGTCAGGGGGGCGGTGGGTGGGCAGGCTGCTGTCGTTCGGCGCGCCATCCATGATGTCGTCGCTTCTGGCCTCCCTCTTTACCACGATCGATCGCAGCAGCATCCTCCAGGTGCTGGACCCGGCAGCCCTCGGTCTCTACGCGGCGGGCTTCAAGGTGGCCGGGCTGGTGGCCCTGCCGATTACGGCGGTGCAGATGAGCTGGAACCCGCTGAGTCTTGCGATCTATAAGGAACGGAATGCCGCGGACACCTACAACCGCGTGTTGACCGGCTCAACCGCGTTGTTCGCATTGTTTGCGTTCATCGTCACGGTGTATGCCGATCCGCTCCTCGCCCTTCTGGCCTCCGAACGCTACCGGGCCGGCGCGATCGTCGTTGGCCCGATCGCCTTCGGCCTCGTGTATCGCTCCGTGGCGTGGACGGCGGGCATCGGGATTGACCTGGCGAAGAAGCCCATCTTCGGCACGCTGACCTACGTCGCCGGACTGGCGGCCGCCTGGCCGGCGATGCTCGTGCTCGGCCCGCGACTGGGTATCGCGGGGATTGCACTCGGCGGGCTCCTCGGATTCGTGGTCGCGGGCGTCGCCTACATCCTCGCCTCACGACGCGTCCACCCCCTGAGGCTCGCCCTGACACGCCCGCATGCGGTGCTGGCCGCGCTTGGAGGGCTCGCCCTGGCCTCCACCGTCGTACCGGTCCACTCAACGCCTGCGTCCATCCTGATCCGCGTCGCCATCGTGGCCATCGGCGTGGCGGCCACCGCCGCCCTGTCTCTCTCGAGAGACGACCGGCTGACGGCCTGGAGATACTGCGCGGGAGTTCTGCGGTGAGACGTCCAGCAGCCGCCCGGGAGGGGTGAGTGCGAATCGCGCTCTACGGCAACATCTGCAACAACTTCTTCGCGATCGCCCGCGCGGTCCGCAGCACGTCGGACATCGACGCGCACCTGTTCATCGACGAAGACGCGGACTGGACGCAGTTGCCGGAAAGCGAGGCGCCGGAGCTGCGGGCAGGCTATCCTCCCTGGATTCACAAAGGCCCGTACG
>Ga0315287_10002238_pt1 | contig 18182 bp, 16 predicted proteins | sample YL17G11_0_MG_FD_205037 | JGI IMG/M metagenome (GOLD analysis project Ga0315287, IMG submission 205037) | Sediment microbial communities from Yellowstone Lake, YNP, Wyoming, USA - YL17G11_0 | ecosystem: Environmental > Aquatic > Freshwater > Lake > Sediment | place: USA: Wyoming | collected...
GATCTCGGCATAGAGGTCCCTGCAGAACTGGGAAGGCACCGCGACAAAGAGAAACTCCGTCGAGACGACGGCCTCAGGGAGGTCGTGATAGAAGGACACCGTTGCGGGGAAGACATGCCCCGGAAGGAAGGTCTTGTTCTCCCGTGTTTTGCGGAGCGTCTCAAGAATATCCGCTTCGCGCACCCAAAGCTTTGTCCTGACCTCCAGCCTTCCCAGATGGAGCGCGAACGCCGAGCCCCAACTGCCGCCTCCGATGATGCATGCTTTCATGAAACTCTCTCCCCGAATCTCCTCTCCCGGCCTTTGAGGAGGCGACGGATGTTGCCGGAATGCTTGAGGATGACAAGTGAGGCAACGGCAATCCCCCATACCGCCATCATGGGCTTTCCGTGGAATAGAACCACCCAGACGGGGAAGCTCAGAGTAGCCATGATCGAGCCAAGTGAAACGTAGCGACTGAGGACGACGATGAGGACAAACACGCCCGCGCTCAAGAGGAAAGGGCGGAACGCGACCGCGGCAAAAGCCCCGACAGTGGCTGCGACCCCTTTCCCGCCGCGGAAGCGGATGTAAACCGGAAAGCAGTGGCCCAAGACGGCCAGGAAGGACGCCATCAGCGCGAGCCGGGGGTCCCGAAATAATTTAACGGCCAGAAACGCCGGCAGAAAGCCCTTGAGGACATCGAACACGGCTACGGGGACGGCATACTTCCAGCCTTTGAGGCGCATGACGTTGGTCGCGCCCGTGTTCCGGCTCCCGAACTCCCGGATATCCTTTTCCTCGCTCAGTTTGAAAAGGAGGTAGCCGGTGGGGATGGCTCCGACAAGATAGGCGAGGACGGCGAAGAGGACTTTCATCTGAACTCGACCTCGGCGAGGACGGAATGATGGGCGCCGTCCGGCTTCAGGACGCTTTCGAAGAACCTGATCCGGTCGACCATCATTCCCCCAAAATCCGTTTCCCGGTATTTATCGAGTTCGTCGAGGACGGGCTCGATGCCGTCAGTGGACTTCACGCGCCCTAAGGTCAGGTGGGGGTGGAACGGCCTGTCCTCGCGCGGGAACCCGATACTCTCGAAGCCCTCTTCCATCCCCTCATGGAGGGCCATGAGTTCGGGCGTCTCGGTGATCCCCGCCCAGATCACCCTAGTGCCCCTCTTCCTGCCCGGCGGGAACGTGCCCGTCCCCTTTATCTGAAGGGGAAAAGTGGAATGTTTCTCCGCTATGGTCTTAAGGAGGACGATGAGGTCCCCGGCTTTCTCCTGGGGGATGTCGCCCAGGAACTTGAGCGTCAGGTGCATTTCTGCGGAGTTGGTCCACTTGATGCCCCTAGCGCTTTTGTTTATATTTCGGATCAGGGCCTCCATGGTGATCTTGAGATCAGGGGCCAGGTCTATGGCGACGAATGTCCTCATATTTCCTCTTTTATAAGACGCCTTCTTAACATGTCAAGGGTCTTCTGGGTGGACTGGAACTTTACGATCTCTCTCCTTCCGAAAAAGACGTTCTTTTCGACGGACAGGCCGCTCCGCCAGGCCAGTCCCGTGAACACAAGGCCGACCGGCTTGGCTGCCGTCCCGCCGTCAGGACCGGCGATCCCGGTAATGGACAGGCCGTAATCGGAACCCGACCTCCGCATGACGCCTAGGGCCATGGCTTCGGCCACCGGGCCGCTCACGGCCCCGTGCTCCCTGATCAGTGACATGGGGACGCCGAGGAGCCTGTTCTTGGACTTGTTGCCGTAGGAGACGACACCCTCAAGGAAATAGCTTGAGCTTCCTGGGATATTGGTCAAACGGTGGCTCAAGAAGCCCCCGGTGCAGGATTCGGCGCAAGCAAGCGTCCTTCCCCGAGACCGCAAAAGCGCCCCCACAGCCTCCTCCATCGTCTCACCGGTCCTGGAATAGACGTTCTCACCGAGCTTCTTCAGGAGAAGCTTTTCTATGCTTCCGAGGACCGCTTCGTAGCTTGCGGGATCTCCGACGCCCGAGACCGCCAGCCGGATCTGCAGATCGCCGGGCGAGGCAAGGGTCGTGATATTGACCTCCGGCGGGAGCTTCGCGTAAACCGTCCGGATCCTGTTCTCCATCAGGGATTCCGGCATCCCCGTGATCTTGAGGACCCTCCGGAGCGTGAATCCCGATCTGATGGCCCGGAGCCTCGGCCAAACGTCCTTCTCGAACATGGGCTTGAGCTCGTGAGGAGGTCCCGGCAGGAGGATGAACCGTCTGGAACCGAAAGCTATCCAAAGGCCGGGGGCTGTCCCGTTAGGGTTCGTCAGGACCTCGGCGCCCTCGATGACATAACACTGCTTCCTGTTGGACGAGGACATCGGCGCGCCCCGCCTTCGGAAGCGCTCCCTGATGCTTCTGCTCACGGACTCGTCAAAAACCAGCTTCCTTCCAAGGGCTTCCGCGGCGGCTTCCTTGGTTCGGTCGTCCTCTGTGGGGCCAAGGCCCCCCATGGCTATGATGAGCCGGGAGCGTTTCATGGCCGTCCGAAAGCAGCCCACGAGGTCCTCACGATTGTCCGTCACGATCGTCTTAAAGGCGACGCCGATGCCCAGGTCATTGAGGCGCTCGATGATAAAGAGGGAATTCGTGTCCTGAAAATATGGCGTCAGGAGTTCCGTCCCGACAACCAGGATCTCGGTTTTAAGGTCCGCCGTTCTTTTCATAGGAAAAGGAGGATGAGCCGGAGGAAGCCCGCCGCGGCGAGCCCCGCGCCGACGTCATCAGCCATGATCCCCCACCCATGGGGAATCGCTTCCAGCTTCCTGATGGGATAGGGCTTGATGATATCAAAGATCCGGAAAAGAAAAAAAGCCAGAAGAAGTTCCTTCCAGCCCGGGGTCACCAGAAAGAGCGCGATGAGCTGGCCGCAGGTCTCGTCGATGACGATCCGTCCCGGGTCTTTCCGGTTGAGGAGCCGCGCGTAGCGAGTCGAGGCCGCCCCCCCCGCAATGAACAGAACGACAATGATCAGGGCCTGGAAAGGCCAGGGGAGCCTATAGAGGCCGAGCTTAAAGAGGAGCACGGTGAGGAAGCTGGCCGCCGTTCCCGGCGCGATGGGGAAGAACCCTGTTCCGAAAAAGGTCGAGAAGATCATGGAGAGTGTATTCATGGGACCAACTTGCCCCGCAGATCATATATGTCCGCGCCGGTGATTTCAACTTTCACGATGGGCTTCCGTCCGTTCGGACCGGTCCCCCCGTCCTCGATCATAACGAGCCCGTCCACCTCGGGGGCTTGATACCTGGTCCGGCCGGCCCAGCCGCCTCCCTTTCTCAACCGGCCTTCGAGAAGGACGTCCAGCGTTTGCCCAACGTAGCCCCGGTTGCGCTCCATGGAGATCCGGGCCTGCATTTCCATGATCTCGTCCCTCCTCCGGTCCTTTTCTTCCTGGGTCAGGGGATCGATCAGAGCCTTGGCAGCCGTGCCGGGCTCCGGAGAATAGGTGAAAACCCCCAGATGGTGGAACCGCGCCTCCAGGACGAACTGCTTGAGCGCCAAGAATTCCTTCGCGCCCTCTCCGGGGAATCCGACGATGAGAGAGGTCCGGAGGGCAATGTCCGGCACCTTTTTTCTGATCTTATCGATGAGCTTGAGGGCCTGTTCGCCGTCCGAGCCCCTCTTCATCTTCCTGACGATCCCGGGATCGGCGTGCTGAAAGGGGATATCGAGATACTGGCAGACCTTCGGCTCGCCAAGGACCTCCAGGAGGCCGTACGTGACTTCCTCCGGATAGCCGTAAAGGATCCGAACCCATTCGATCCCTTCGAGCTTGGTAAGCCTCCTGATGAGCCGGACCAGCCCGTCCTTGAGGCCCCTGTCTCTTCCGTAAAAGGTCGTATCCTGGGATATGAGGTCGATCTCCCGGAAACCTCGGCCGGCCAACGCCCGGGCCTCTTCGACGATGGAAACCAGGCCGCGCGAACGATAAGGGCCCTTGATCCGCGGGATGGAACAAAAGGAGCACCGGTGAGAACACCCCTCCGCGACCTTGAGGTAAGCCCATCCGTGGGGTGTCGAGATGAGCCGGGGAGACCTGTGATCGTACAGGAACGTCCGCCCGCGCTCACGGACGGGCTTTCCCTCGACGGCATCGACGATCCGGTCGAAGCTCCCGACGCCCAGCCAGGCATCCACCCAGGGGAACGTTCTCTTCAGGTGGTCCCTTTCCTTCGCAACATAACAGCCGGTGACCGCAAACTTCTTTTCGGGGCGCCGCGTCTTCAGCCGGGCCAGTTTTCCAAGAACGTCATCCGCTTCGTCCCTGGCGGGCCGGATGAAGCCGCAGGTGTTGACGATGACAATGTCGGCATCCTCCGGGGAACGTACGAATCCATATCGGGCATCCCGGAGATAACCCAGCATCACCTCGCTGTCGACGAGGTTCTTGGCGCAGCCCAAGTGGATGAGGGCTATTTTTTTACTTGGCGGAGGGGGATGGGTCGTCAATTGGTCCCGCCGGTCAAGGGTAGATCCGGTAAAGGAGCCGGGGAAAAGGGATGGTCTCACGGATGTGCTTGATCCCGCAGATCCAGGCCACCGTCCGTTCGACGCCCAAGCCGAAACCGGAGTGGGGGAAGGCCCCATACTTTCTCAGGTCGATATACCACTCGTAGGCCTCGCGGGGCAGGTCGTTCTCCTTGATCCGCCTTTCGAGGAGGGCTAGGTCGTGGATGCGCTGGCCGCCGCCGATGATCTCGCCGTAACCCTCAGAAGCCAGGAAGTCGACACCCAGGGCCAATTCCGGCCGGAGAGCATCCGGTTGCATGTAAAAGGCCTTGATCTTGGCAGGGAAATGGGTAACGCAGACGGGGGTCGGGTAGATATCCGAAATGATCGTCTCTTCGGGGGCCCCGAAATCATCGCCCCATTCGATGGCGGAGCCTTTCTCCTTGAGCTTGGGAACGGCTTCGTCATAGGTCAGCCGCGGAAAGGGCTTTCGGATGACTGCGAGACGCTTGATGTCTCGTTCGAGGACCTCCAGGTCGTCCTTCCTTTTTTCCAGAACACGCTCGATGATGAAGACGATGAGATCCTCGCCGAGTTCCGTGATGTCCTCAAGCGTCGCGAAGGCGACCTCGGGCTCCACCATCCAGAACTCAATGAGGTGACGGCGGGTCTTGGATTTTTCGGCCCTGAAGGTCGGACCGAAACAGTACACCTTGCCGAAGGCCGCGGCCGTGGCCTCGTTGTAGAGCTGTCCGCTCTGGCTGAGATAGGCCTTCTGGTCGAAGTATTGCGTTTCGAAAAGCGTCGTCGTCCCTTCACAGGCGCTCGGCGTCAAGATCGGCGTATCCATCAGACGGAAGCCGCGGCCGTCGAAAAAGTCCCGGATGGCCTTGATGACCTCCGCCCGGACCCGGAGGACGGCATGCTGTTTCTGCGAACGCAGCCACAGGTGTCTGTGCTCCATCAGGAACGGCGTGCTGTGTTCCTTAAGGGTGATCGGATAATCCTGGGCCACCTGAAGGACCTCAATCTCCTGGATGGTGAGCTCGTGGCCTCCCGGCGCCCGTTTGTCCTCCCGGACATGCCCCCGGACGATGACCGAGGATTCCTGGGTTAGGGAATCGAAGGTCCGGAACAGGGGATGTTCCTTTTCTGCCGAGAAGATCGTCGCCTGGATGATCCCCGTTCCGTCCCGGACGAGGAGGAACCGGACTTTGCCGCTCGAACGCTTGTTGTAAACCCAGCCCCGGACCTCGATGTCCTGATCCTTGTAGCCGGCGATGTCCTCGATGTAAATCCACTTCATAATGCGGGAATTATAGAGCTTTCGGACAGCGAAATCAATTCGGTTCCGAACCGCCCTTCATGGCAGGGGATCGAAGGCGGAGATCTTCCTCAGTTTTTCGACGATACCCGGAAGTTCATGGAGCACGACTTCCACGTCCTCATCCGTATTGAACCTGCCCAGGGACATGCGGATGCAGGACCTCGCGATCTCGGGCCTGAGCCCGATGGCCAGGAGCACGTAGGACGCCTCTTCGGAATCCTCGCTGCAGGCCGAACCGGTGGACACGTAGATCTCCTTCGTAGCCAGGGCCAGGAGGATCGCTTCGGCTTCGAGGCCGGGAAAAGCGAAGTTCAGCGTGCTCTTGACCCGTTTTTCGGGGTGCCCGTTGAACTTGACTTTAGGGACCCTGCCCTCGATCCCCGCCTTGAGCCTGGAGGCGAGTTTCTCGATCCGGTCCTTGTCCTTCTTCCACCTTTCGGCGAGGACGCGCACAGCCTCGCCGAACCCGATGATGCCCGACGTGTTTTCCGTGCCCGCCCTCAGGCCCCGCTCCTGATGTCCCCCGTAGAGGAACGGCCGGATATCCGTACCCCTTCGGATGTACAGGGCCCCGATCCCCTTGGGGCCGTAGACCTTGTGGGCCGAGACCGTCAGCAGGTCGACTCCGAGTTTATCCGCGTTGACCTCGATCTTGCCGAACGCCTGAACCGCATCCGTATGGACAAGAGCGCCTTTGTCGTGGGCGATCCGGACGACGTCGGCGATGGGCTGAATGGTCCCGATCTCGTTGTTGGCGAGCATAATGGACACGAGGGCCGTTTTTGGAGTGACCGCATCCCTGAGGAAATTCAGGTCGATGAGACCCGTTTCGTCCACCGGGAGGTAACTCACCTTGACGCCTTTTTTTTCAAGATATCTTGCCATTTCCAGAACAGCCGGATGTTCGATGACCGAAGTGATGATCTCGTTCTTATCCGGGTTCGCGTCCAGGACCCCGTTCAGGGCGAAATTATCGGCCTCTGTGCCCGACCCCGTAAACGTGATCTCGGATCGGTGCGCCCCAAGGAAACCGGCCACCGCCTCCCGGCTTTCGGTCACAAGCTCCTTGACTTTTCGTCCGATAGGGTAGAGGGACGAGGGATTCCCGAAGTTCTCCTTGAGGAACACGGCCATCTTTTCAGCTACGCGCGGGTCCACCGGAGTCGTCGCGTTATTGTCCAGATATATCATCGACATTCACCAGTTCTTTCGTTTCTCGGTCGAATCGCTTTTTCTTATTATACTCCTCTTAATCCATTCCGTTAAGCGCTTTGAATCATACAATATGCTAGCCAATCTAAACGGATAGAATTGTTACTCAGCCTCGCCCGGGCGGGCAGCCAAGGCGTCTGATTCCACCAGGAACGCGAGGCCCTGACCCAGTCCCTGACGATGAGTTCGTTCATGAGGCGGTCGGCGCCTTTGAGAAGCTGCCTGGCGATAAATAACGACCCAGTGCTGTAAAGAATATTGACGAGGGCCGCGCGGATTCGGCAGCCGATTCCGAACAACTGCTGTCATGTAACCGAGCAGCTTGTCTTTTTTCCCCTTGCGGCGTTATCTGAGCGGGGAATACCGGTTTGGCATGTTTTGTGCTAATTATTAAGATGGATTTTACTATGATAAGCCAATGATACCCCGTTGGCCCTGAGGAGGAAAACCCATGAGGAGAAAAGCGGCCTTATTCGGCATCGTGTTCTGTGCCCTCATCATGCGTCATTTGCCTGTTTTCGCTCAACAATCCCTATTTCTCACGGACCCCGCATACAAGAACGCCGTCCTCCAGAAGATCGCCGGCCTCGTCGAAAGCAAGTATGTCCTGGCCGATAAAGCCAAGGGGTTTGCCGACGAATTCCAGGCCAAATGCGCGTCCGGAGCCTACGACTCGTTTACGGAAGCCAAGGAATTCGCCGAAAAAGTCACCGCCGATCTCATCGTCATCACCCACGACAAGCATCTGAACTTCCGGGTGATGGTGCCCAGCGATGTCGGGGAAAAAGCCGCCGGTTCCCTGCATCACCCCGTCCGCTACTTCCGCTTGCGGGCCAAGGAGAATAACGGCTTCTATAAGCTGGAATGGATCGAGCCGAAGGTCGGCTATGTCGATCTTCGACGGTTTTATTCCTTCGATCAGGCCAAGGACATGGCCGTCGCCGCCATGAAATTCCTGGCGAACGCCCAGGCGATCATCATCGATGTCCGGGAGAACGGCGGCGGTTCGGGAGATTATCTGAGCAGCTATTTCCTGCCGTATCCGACCCAATTGAGCAGCTCGTTTTCCCGTCAAACCGGTTCGTTGACCGAATCTTGGACTCGCCGGGATATCGGCATGGAACCGCGCCTCGATGTCCCCCTCTTCATCCTGACGGGCCCGAATACCTTCTCCGCCTCCGAAGCCTTCGCCTACGACATGCAATCCCGGAAACGGGCGATCCTCATTGGAGAGCCGACGAAAGGCGGGGCCCACTCCGTCGACGTCTTCGGCATCGACGACCAATTCGAATTCTATATCTCGACGGAACGAGCGATCAGCCCCGTCACCGGAGGGAATTGGGAAGGTACCGGCGTCATCCCCGATATTCGCGTTCCCGCCCCGTCGGCCGTGGACGCCGCCGTCGTCGAGGCGAAAAAAGCGGCCGAGGCGTATGGCCGGGGCCAGGACGCGGGATTGAAAAAAGCCGTCGAGGAGATGCAGACCCTCGCGGACAACGCGGTTGGACTCTATCACGAGGGGAAGACGGAAGCCGCCGACATGGCTTTGGATTCGCTGTTCAAGATCGCCCAGCGATCGGGAATGATCAGCGAGTTCTTCGTCCAGGTGTTTGCCTATAACTTTCAATCCCCCCAGGATGAACAGATGCTCTTCGCTCTCCTCAAGAAAAATATCGAGTTCTTTCCCGAGTCTTTCACCGCCTGCGAACTGTTGGCTTCCGTTTACGCATCCAAGGGGAATAAAGAGCTCGCCTTGAAATATTTCCGGAAAGTCCTGGAATTGGACCCCGGCAACCGGAACGCAGCGAAAATGATCAAAGAGCTCGGCAGCCGTCCGGAGCGTTCGGCGGGGACGAGCCGCGCTTCCTTGGGTGAGAAGTCCGACCCTGTGACCGTCCTCGTCTTGCTGGGGGAGTGGTTCGGGGACGCCTACTTTCCGCTCAAAGAGGAGATCGATGCCCGCGGCTGGACGATGAAAAGGGTCGACGCTCCGATTTGAAACCGTCCCGCGACACAGCCGGGATGACCTGAAACCGGGCCGATGACTCAAAAGGAGGTAGGCCAGATGGAACCCATCAACCTGACGCATAAGCTCGCCCTTTTCACGAAACAATGGCATCCGCACTTGATCGCGAAAGGCGACAGTCTGCAGGTGTACTTATCGAAAATTCAAGGCGAATTCATTATGCACGCCCATGATAACGGCGATGAATTGTTCTATGTCGTGAAGGGCAGAATGGAGATCTGTTTCAAGGATCATGCCGTCGAGATCAAGGAAGGGGAGATCATTTTGGTTCCAAAGGGAGTCGAACACTGCCCCAGGACCCTTCCGAACGAAGAGGCTCACTTATTGGTCATCGAGCCCATCGGTACGACCCATACCGGCAATGTTCAAAACGAGAGAACGGTGAAGGAGTTTCCGAGGATCTGACGGGGATGACGGAATGATCAATTCTGAAAGAAGGATCAGGCTACATGAAAAAGCGCTCGATGGTTCTTATTCCATGTCTTGGGCTCATTCTTGTGCTCGTCTCGATCGCCGTGGGGGACCGGGTCGGCCTTTCCGGCGCGACCGGCGGGGATGAGCTCGGGTCCATCGAACGGTCCATCCGGGATTCGATCGGCTGGGCCAAGATGAAGGATTTCCGGCTCCTCTACGGCATCATCGCCAACGACCCTGATTTCCTTGAAGTGCACCCGGACGGGGCCGTCGTCAAGGGGTTCGAGGATTTCAAGAAGGCGGAGATGTTCTGGGGCAGTCCCGATTTCAATTATATTTGCTTTCGTCCTCGGGGCTGAGCTTTGGATTCAGGCTCTGAAAGCTGAGGAAGCGGCAAGGAGCCGGCTGCCGGAGAAGTGACGCAGGTGCCAACCACCGCGTCTAACGTGAATTCGATTCGAGAGCGCCCAAACGCTTTCGCGCGTCGGCCAACTCCGGATGGGTCTTGTCGGCGTCCTTCCAGTACTCAGCAAGCCGTGCGTCGTCCGGGAACTCTTTCGCGAAGACGTTCAGAGCGCGGAGAACCGGCGAATAGAGCCAGTTGTGGGCCTTGTTGCCGTCTGCCGTGACCCAGTCCATGGCACGGAAAACTCCGCCCCACCTCCGCTTATTCCGGCGATTGACATCGCCGCCCGGCCGGCGATATATTATCGACAGAAAATAAGAGTGTTGTGCTCAAAAATGAGTCTGACGAATAAGCATTCACAAAGACTACGACCCGGCGATACGAGGAGATCATATGTCTACTAGAGTTAAATCTATCCTTTATGTCGTTAGCTTAGCAGTTCTTTCGATCATCGTTAGTTGCCGTCAAAAAGCTCCCGAAACAAAAGCTGACATTGTTTTATGGAATGGAAATATCGTCACCATGGACACTCATCTCCCTCGTGCCCAAGCCGTGGCCATATTGGGAAACCATATTATCCGTGTGGGCAACGACAAAGACGTTAAGTCTCTTATCGGAGAAAAGACAAGAGTTATTGACCTGGAGCAGAAGTCAGTTATCCCCGGCATAATCGATGCGCACGTTCATCCGTTTGGCGCCGGCCGCGCTCTGACCGTTCTGGATTTGAAAGGGCTTAGCAAGGAGCAGATCTTGGAAAAGGTGGCCCGCAAAGCTAAAGAAGCAAAGACAGGAGATTGGATTGAGGCGGAGGGATGGGACCAGGGCTTCTGGAAGGAAAAGGAATTCCCTACGAGATATGAATTAGATGCGGCAGCTCCGGATAATCCGGCAGCTCTATCTCGAATAGATGGTCATTCAGGCTGGTATAATAGCCTGGCTTTACGATTATCCAATATCGATAAGAAGACCAAGGATCCGGAAGGCGGACGAATATTGCGAGATGCCCGGGGAGAGGCTACCGGGATACTTATAGATAAAGCAATGGCCTTTATTGAAAGAGAGAGGTCCGGCGAAGGGCTGGAGCGCAAAGAAACTTATATCAAGCTGGCAATGGAGCAGTTTAGAAAGTGGGGGGTCACCGGGATCCACGATGCCGGAGCGGACAAGGAATCTTTGCAGGTCTATGAACAACTCAGGCAAAAAGGCGAGCTCACGGTCAGAGTCTATGCCATGATCAGTGCGGAAAGTGATGCTTTTCCCGAAGCTCTCAGTCAAGGCCCCCGGATTGATAATTTCCTTACAGCGAGAAGCGTTAAATTGCTCATCGATGGGGCATTGGGTTCTAGAGGGGCCTTGCTCTTTGAGCCCTATTCTGATTCGCCCGACACATCAGGCCTGCAAATGATGAAGGAAGATGAGGCCTATTCCATAATCAAGAACTCTCTAGAAAGGGGATTTCAGGTCTGTACGCATGCCATCGGAGACAAGGCTCTTCATATCATGTTGGACCTCTATCAAAGAGCGCTGGAAGAAAACCCTGTTGAGAATCATCGATTCAGGATTGAACACGCATCCGTAGTGCAGAAGCCGGATTTGCCCAGATTCAAAGAGATGAAAGTGATAGCTTCCATGCAGCCGATTTTCATAGGAGAATACGGGCGATGGGCCGAGGACCGATTGGGGCCCCAGAGGATCAAAAATGTTCTTATTTTCAGGCAGCTGCTGGATGCGGGGGTGGTCGTCGCCGGAGGAACAGATTCCCCGGCTTCTGATACCGGCAACCCCTTTTTCAGTTTTTATGCCGCCGTAACGAGGAAAAGCCCTTATGGCGTGCCCCAAGAATGGTATGGACTGGAGAAAATCATCAGGGAAGAAGCTTTGCGAATGCTTACACTTGATGCAGCTTATTCTGCTTTTGAGGAAGACGCTAAAGGCAGCATAAAAGCCGGCAAGTTGGCTGATATCGTTGTGCTCGATCAGGATATTATGAAAATAGATGAAGAGCAGATACTCAACACAGAAGTGTTAATGACAATTTTGGACGGGAAGATTATATACAGCAAATAAGAATAATTATTTATTGTCAATCAAGCCGAGGTGGGGACGACATGGAAGTGAACCCGATTTCTTAATTGGCAGAAAAAGGGCAATCCCTTCGCGGACTTAAGCGAGCTTTTCCTTGAGGATCTTGACGACCTCGAGGCCGGCTCTCTGCTGGCCCTCCTTGGCGGCCGCGCCGAGGTGTGGGATGGGCGTCACGTTCGGATGGTCGATGAGCGTAAAGTCGTCAGGGGGCTCTTTCGAGTAGACATCCAGGGCTGCGGCCCGGACCTTGCCCGAATTGAGCCCGTCGAGAAGAGCCTTCTCATCGACGACCCCGCCCCTGGCCACGTTGACGATGATGACGCCGTCCTTCATCTTCAGGATCTCCGCGGCGCCGACGACCGGCTGGGGCTGTTTGGGAATGTGCAGGGTGATGACGTCGGACTTGGCCAGAAGCTCGTCCATGGGGACCTGCGTCACCGCAAGGTCCGTCTTGATCGGAATAACGTCATAAGCAATGACCTTCATGCCGAAGGCGATGGCGCGCCGGGCCACTTCGATGCCGATGCGTCCGCAGCCGATGATCCCCAGGGTTTTCCCGTAGAGCTCGGTGCCTTCCAGGGCTTTCTTCTCCCATTTGTGCTGTTTCATGGAAACGACGGCCCTGCCGTGGTTCCGGACGGCCCCCAGCATCAGGCCAAAAGTGTGCTCGGCCACGGTGATGGACGTCGCCGCGGGTGTGTTAGCCACGGCGATTTTTTTCTCCTTGGCCGCCGCCGCATCAACGTTATCAAGCCCGATCCCGGCCCGGACATTGATCCTGAGGTCTGTCCCGGCCTCGATGACGGGGCGGGTGATCTTCGTGGCGCCACGGACGACGACGGCGTTGAAACCGGGGATCGTTCCAACGAGGCCGGCCTCGTCCAGGCCTGTCTTTACGATCACCTCGAAGCCGGGAACGGCCTTCAGAAGTTCCATGGCCTCCTTGTCCAAAGAATCTGCGATGAGGACTTTGGTCATTGCCAGTTCTCCTTCAGAACCGCCTGGGCGGCCTTCACGGCGGCGCCCGGCTCGAACGCGTATCCGAGGTCGAGGAGGGTCATCTCCAGGGCGGAAAGCGCGGTGATGACGTCGAACCCTCCCATGTAGCCGAGGTGGGCGATGCGGAAGAACTTGCCCTTGTTCGGGTCCTGGGCCCCGGCGATATAGGCCATGTATTTGCTCTGCATGGTCTTGACAAGCTTGACGCCGTCGACACCGGCCGGGACCTTGACAGCCGTCAGGATGTTGCCTGGGTTTATTGCCAGGAGCCCAAGGCCTAGGGCCTTGACGCCGGCCCGGGTGGCGTCCCCCAGGATGCGATGGTGTTCAAAGAGCTTGGGGAGACCCATGCCGTTAATGATCTCCAGCGCTTTCTTCTGTTGAATGATGAGGGAGATCGCGGGCGTCCAGGGGGTTGTCTTGTTCAGGAGGTTTTTCTTGGCCTTCTTGGCGTCGAAGTAGAACCTCGGAAGCTTGGACGTTTCGACCATCTTCCATGCTTTTTGGCTGAAGGCGATGTAAGCCAGGCCCGGCGGGATCATGAAGGATTTCTGGGAGCCGGTCACCATGACGTCGACCTTCCATTCGTCCATGGGACAGGGCGCCGCGCCCACCCCAGAAATGCCGTCCACGACCAGGATGGCGTCCGTTCCGGACACGACCTCGCCGAAGCCCTTGATGTCATAGATAGCGCCGGTAGAGGTCTCGGACAGGGTTGCGAACACGGCCTTGACGTTGAGATCCGCCTTGAGCTCTTCGGCCAGATGCTCCCTGGTGAAGTCGGCACCCCACTCCAGGATGATGTCCTTGTAGACGACGCCGTAGGCCTTGCAGATATTGCCCCAGCGTTCGCCGAACTTGCCGCCGTTGATGGTGATAACCTTGTCGCCCGGCGAAAGCGTGTTGACGACCGCGGTCTCCATCGCACCCGTGCCCGAGGAGGTCAGGATGAAGACGTCCTCTTTCGTCTCGAAGACGGTTTTAATCCCCTCCGTCACCTCCATGAAGATATTGGAGAATTCCGGTGTCCGGTGGTGGATGATGGGCTCGGCCGCGACCGAGAGCACCTTGTCCGGGATGGGGGTCGGACCTGGGGAAAGAAGATAATACTTTTTAATCATGGGATTCCTCCATTTGGAAAATCACATTAACAAAAATACTTTCATGAGTCAATCACAGACGGGTCAGGAGCTCGGTCAATAAGGCCGTCCGCTCGACGAAGGAGGGGAGAAGGAGGTGCTCGTGCTCGGCATGGAGCCCATCTCCGTCCGGCCCGAGCCCGTCGAGAGTGGGAAGGCCCAGGCCGGCTGCTATGGAGGCATCAGATCCGCCCCCGGCTTTTCCGCCCTTAAGCGGAAGGCCAAGAACTGAGGCGATCTCGCCGGCCCGGACGAAAAGTTCCGTGGAGGCCTTCGTCTTTTCCATGGGAGGAGTCAGGCTCTCGAAAACGGCTTTGATTTTTGCCCCGCGCAGCTCGGATTTCATGTTCTTGAAGTGGGCGCGGACCAATTCCTTGTCGGCCGTCTTCCAGAAACGGATGTCGAGGACGGCCCAGGCTGCTTCGGGAACGACGTTGGCCTTTTCGCCGCCCGCGATCCGGCCGACGTTGACCGTGGTTTCCCCGGCCCTGAGCTTCTTGAGGCGGCTGATCTGGGCCACCAGCTCCTCGACGGCGTTGATGCCTTTTTCCGGCGTTCCGGCGTGGGCGGCTTTGCCTTGAACTTCGAGCCTCACGACGAGACGGCCCTTCCTTTCCAGCTTTAAAGCTCCGCCTGGAAGCGCCGGTTCCAGGCAGAGGACAAGCGCGGATTTCCTGGCCAGGTCCTTGATGAGCTCGTGGGCGGCGTCGTGGCCCGTTTCTTCGGCCGAATTGATGAAGATCGCGATCCTTTTTTGCGGCTTGATATTCAGATGATGAATGGTGCATAGAGCGAAGACAGCCATGACGACCCCGGCCTTCATGTCCAGAGCCCCCGGGCCAAAGACCTTGTCGCCGGAGATATAGAAGGGCATCTTGTCGATCTTGCCCACCGGCCAGACCGTGTCCAGGTGAATAAGGACGAGGATCTGTTCGGACTCCTTCTTCAGCCCGGCCGGGGTATATTCGATCAAATGCAGGTCCCCGATGTCCTTCTGGGGGAACCGGGTGAGCTTGGCCCCGGTTTTCTTGAACTCGTTGAGTACGAAGGCTGAACAGGCGTCCACGGCCGCCTTGTCGGAGGTTGGGGACTCCATGGTCACGACCTTTTTGAGCAGGTTGATCATCTCCCCCTGCCGCGATTGAAAATAGCGGTTGAAATCCATGGCTGCCTCCGACTTTAGGACTGTAGAATCAAGTTACCACAAGTCCCCGGTTTATTCATCTTGTTTTATCACTAGGAGTCGCCGAGTTGAAATCCGGCGGCGAAATCGGCCGCGTCTCACGCCAAGCTCACGTGATCTTGAAGACGGAGCTCACGAAACGGACGAGACGGCCCAATAAGCGCTGGCGGAGCTTAATCGCGTTCGGACGGCAGACTTCGTGGCAACACAGGCAGTGGATGCACGGCCTTTTCAGGATCCGCGCCTTTCCGCCCTCCATGCGGACAGCGTCGACGGGACAGACCTTGAAACACTCCTGACAGCCGTTGCACCTGTCCGCCGCGACCTCGGGAATCAAAATGAGCTGGCCGGAGACGAAGGCGTACGCGGAGGACGGCAGCCTTCTTTTCAGCAAGCCGACCGGAAACGCGGCCTTCTTGAAGCCGTCCACCCGGACATCCCCGAGCCTTTCGCCGGCGATGTCGATGGAATCCAGGCGGGCCGTCCCCAGGTCCCTTTCAGCGGCATACCGCGTCGTCAGGATATCGTCGGGGCCGAATCCGATGATCGCCTGGGCGACGGCGTCCACGGCGACAGCGTCCCTGCCGGCTAGGACGAGGCCGACGGTCCGGGGTGGGCCCCCGGAAGGGCCGGGGCCTTCCATGGCCGTGACCGCGTCCATGAGGGTCAACGTAGGGGGGAGACAGGAAAAAACGTCCACGAGCATCCGGCTGAAAACTTCGTTCCGGGGAAACCGGCTGTGGAATTTCAAACGGAGGCCGCAGGGGATGACCCCGAACATGTTCTTCACGGCCCCGGTGAAGGCGGTGAAGGCGTGCGTTTTCAGTTTCGCCAGATCGATGACGCCGTCGGCGTCCAAGGCCGCGGCCGATATGAGGATGCTCGGGACAGCCTGTCCCCTCGGGCAAGGCACCTCCCGGAAACCTTCAGACTTGAGGTTGATGAGCCGGACGCCCATCTCCCGGCACATCTCTCGATAGCCAGAGACAAGGAAGCCGTCCTCGCCTTCGAACTGGATATCGTCGCCCACGGTGACGTCCATGTTCAGGTCCTTGAGGAGGCGGAGGACCTCCCGGGTGAAAAGGGGATGGGTGACGATGGCCCGCTCCGGCGCCGAGCCGGGGGAGAGGTGATTGATCTTGACGAAGACCTTGCTCCCCGGCTTCAGGACGCTTTCGATCCCGCCGATAAGGCCCAGCGCGGTCCCGATCGACGAGGAAAGCTCCCGGCTTTCATAGCCGGGGCACCTGACGACGGAAACACGCGATCTCATGAGTTGGATATTATAGTCCTAATCACTCGAAAAGAAATACACGACCCTGTGCGAGTTGGACCTATAGATCGAAGCCTGGCCGCCGACCCGCGCCGGGCGCAGGAGAACCAACCGGGTTCATCGGGTCAGGGAGATTCGGAAGGCCGGCAACGTTTCTTCAGGTCATTCAGGATTTAAAGTCGGGCGGGTAGGCGTGCCCGCCGGCTATTCGGTTGATTTCCTATCCGATTTCCCATACATTAATAGAGGAATGAGTGCCGCCAGGATGAAGATTCTCAAACGATGCGTTTTCTGGATGGCGGCTGCCGCCCTCGTCCCGCTTTTCTTTTATTCCGTCGCCCCGGCCGAGGTCTTTTATCCCTGGAAGGACGTCTACATCGGGGCCCTGGAAGCGGCGGGTTGGCCGGGGGTCGTCATCGCTCCCAACCGGGAGAGCGCGTTCGGTTTCGCCCTCAAGGTCGAAAAGGACGGCAAGGTGGCGGAACCCGGCGATTTCTTCTATCTCGTTTCCGAGGTCGGGCCGAACTCGCCCGACGGCCAATATGCCCGGATGAAGTTCGACTTGAGCCTGCCTTTCAACCAGGGAAAGGACACGCCCGTCCGGATCAAACCCTCTTCGGGATCGGACACGTTGACGTTGGAATGGTCCCGCCAGGACGAAAAGACCATCGTCGGCAGGGTCCGATGCCCCAAAGGCATCAAGATCTTCCTCGTTTTTAGCTCGCCCTGGGACGTTCCCGCGAGCTACCACCTAGAGGCCGACGGTCACGTCCAGGGCCAAAGCGGAGAGTCCCGAAAGGAGAATTTCCTCCTGTGGACGGACAGGCGGGCCGAGGCGGCGCCCGCCGCGGCCCGCACGCTCGAACTCAGGTTTTCCACAGAGGACGAACGCGACCTCTATTTCGTGGCCGGGGTCGGCGAGGACGCGCGACTGACGAAGAACCACATCTACCGTTACAAGAACTCGAGGACCATCGATTCGATCCTTGAAGAAGAGGAGGCCGGCTATAGGAAAAAACGGGTGGCCGCCGACGGACTCTATGCCGACGTCCCTGAAGCGATCACCAACAACCTGTTCTGGACGGTCCTCTATCAGCCCGGTACGCACCGTCTCTACACCCCCGCCGGGCGGCGCTGGATCTTCCCCCGGCCCGACGGCACTCCCGACAACTGGACGATCTTCGAATGGGATTCGTTCTTTAACGCTCTCGAATTGGCCGTCGAAAGCTCAAAGCATGCCGTGGACACCGTGAAAGCCGTTCTCGAAACCCAATATCCGAACGGAAACATCCCCAACTGGCGGAGCCGGTTCGGAGGGACGCCGGACCGCTCCCAGCCCCCCGTCGGCGCCTATGTCGTCCTTAAGCTCTTCCAACGCGTCGGCGACATGGATATCCTGAAACATGCCTATCCCTATCTCGAGAAGTGGCATTCCTTCTGGACCGCCAAGAGATCGAACGGCCAGGCCCGCCGCGACGGGAACGGCGACGGCCTCCTGGAATGGGGATCGGACATCGATCTCCTGTCGAAGAACGTCCCGCCCTGGGAGGAGAAGGCGCCGCCCAAACAACGGGCCATGTGGGAGTCCGGACAGGATGACCTGCCCAACTGGGATGATGCCGCTTACAGCGAAGAGACGGGCACGATGAAGATGAACTG
>Ga0315287_10002239_pt1 | contig 18181 bp, 23 predicted proteins | sample YL17G11_0_MG_FD_205037 | JGI IMG/M metagenome (GOLD analysis project Ga0315287, IMG submission 205037) | Sediment microbial communities from Yellowstone Lake, YNP, Wyoming, USA - YL17G11_0 | ecosystem: Environmental > Aquatic > Freshwater > Lake > Sediment | place: USA: Wyoming | collected...
CGTTACGGTTCAGCCACGTCCCCGCGGTCTGCGTCGCAGCAATCTTCGTTTCCTCTTGGTCCATGGTGTCACGATTTGACATAGAAATCTCCGCGGCTTCGCTGGAAATGTTGGTTTACCAGCCAGATCCCAACGCTGGTTCCGATCAAAGCGGAGAACAAAACATCGGAGAGCCAATGCTGGTCGTGGTACATTCTTGATACAGCGGTAATGACAGCCAGAGCATACCAGAAGATCTGCCACCATCGATGCGGGTACATGCCCGCGATAACCGATGACAGCGCAAATGCAACCGTCGCGTGACCGGAGGGAAACGAGAGATGGTCATTTGGTCCCCAGGTTAAGGGAAAGAACGCAAGACTTCCGTGGTCCGTATACGGACGCCACCTGCCGAATAACGATTTCATTGCTATTGTCAGCACTCCGGATAGGAGATACGATTCCGCGATAAGAACACCTCTCTCGCGGATGGTTGTTACCGCGAACATAATGCCGACGAGGTACAAGCTCGCAAAGACATATAAGGTGGGTTTTCCGGTGCCATACCAGTGTCCAAAGGCGAACACAACATCCCATATCGGGTTATGCTGTGTCACCAGCCATCGGCGCACTAATTCGTCGGCAACAAAACTCCCGGCTATTGCAAGCATGAAAAATGTAAAAACACCCCACCCAGCCGCAGTCCAGCGCTGAGGTGCGGAGTAGAGCATTCGACCTTCCAGGACAAATCGTCTGAGATCTGACAGTATTACCTTCGGTCTCTTCATCACTCTTTTTCGTCCTGCGTGCTGGGTACACTCTTGGATGACATCATCACCAGTACTTCCCTCACTGCTGCCCGCTCGAACACGCTCGACTCAGAGTTCGATAAAGCGGCGGATAGTTCAGAAGGTGTCACACCGCCAATCTTTCCCAGAGCTCGGATCGCGGCTGCCCGCAGGAACGGATCGTTGCTTTCCCCGATCACTCGCTTCAATTCGGCCACAGCTTCCTTGGCCTTCAGCTCGCCCAGCATATACGCTGCCCGTACGGGCGTTTCCGGTTCAGGATGATGGAGCGCTCGAATGAGTTTGCGGACAAATGACTCTTGACCAAGCTCCTGTTGATTCGCTCCGCAACAAGGACAGGAACCTGTCATTTCCTCGATCTCTTCCCAGCACTGTGTGCAGAAAAACTTCAATTGCCCCTCGAAACGTCGCTCGCCCTCACAATGAAGAACCCAATTGACCCATCCGACTCATTCCGGAGTACGCACGATCATTCGCGTTCATCGAATGAACCTACGGAACGTTCCCCGCACATTTCATCGCGGCTTGAAAACTCATTTCACATCGGCAGAAAAGAACTCAGTCGTGTGAAGGTTCACGCCATCGGAATTGACGAAATTAAAGCGCAGCACGCTCTGCGTGACTTTGACAGAAAGGAATCCCAGAGACCCCACTCCAAATATCACATCACTGCGTTCGGCGACATCCCTGAATTCCGCACCACCGCCGCACACGAGAAAATGCATCGAGTCTCGTTTGAGATGTTGTAGGACATGATCGTGTCCGCAGATATAAACCGGCACTTTATGCTTCTTGAGGATCGGCAACACTTGATCGACCAGCTCTTTTGTATCTCCGTGTTTTGGAGCGGCTGCGTAAATCGCATGATGGCCAACGACCATTGTCCATCGAGTTCTCGACACCGTCAGTACAGAATCCAGCCAATGAATCTGCAGGCCAGTGTCCTGCCCTTTTACATGGTACTCAGCGTCTCGCGCGCGATAATCTGCAAGAAAGGGGGGCGTATCAAGATGTACGATCAGTATAAAGGTGGAATCATCAATACGTTCTTCTTGGGCATAGTATCTGGCCGGGAATTTCCACCGCTCAGAGTACTTCGAGTATCCTAACTCAGCATTCACATTGCCCCGATAGTCGTGATTGCCAAGCGTAGGATACCACGGGATCTGAAGTGAAGAATCACTGTAAATGTCTTCATATTCTGCTTTCCATCGCGGGTCAGTGCTGGTCGCCACACCATTCCCATGGTAATTATCTCCAACGCTCACGACAAAGCTCGCCTTGATACGTTGGGCCTCCTTCCCCATAGCCGCTGCAACAGCTTTCTGATCGTTCGAGCCAAATCCGCCCCAATCACTCACAATGAGAAAACTCAACGAGTCGGATCGTTGGTTGCCTTGCGGCCACACAGGCCCTACACTTGAGAGAATTAGGAGGAAAAGCAAGGTGATACGCAGGCCCAACGATCTAATTACCCGAACCGTTCGACGCCGGGCGATGTTTTGTGTAACTGATTTCATTAGAGCACCTGCCGCTGATTAGATGTGACTTGCTTTGTGTGGCTCAGAACTCCGAAGGAATGTGCAGATATCCTGGGGTAAAGACACCACTGCCATAAAACAAAAAACTCCCACACCAGTTGCTCTTCGCTTTAGTGTAGGAGTTATTAATTCCATGCGGAATGATTTTTAGACGAACTCCATCGTCACCAGTAAGTATAACACATTAACGGCGGAATCTCAACTACTCGCACCGAAAACCTAGCTAGTGTTGCTGAAGTTTCGGTATCTCACTATTTCCGCGACGAATTCTTGAATGCGCCTTTGCCAGCAAACCTCGCCTGTGTCCCGAGCTGCTGCTCGATGCGCATCAACTGGTTGAACTTCGAGACGCGCTCGGACCTGCAACCGGAACCGGTCTTGAGATGGCCCGCCCCCACGGCGACAGTAAGGTCGGCGATCGTCGTGTCCTCGGTCTCGCCCGAACGGTGTGACACGAAGCAATTGTAGTTGTTCTGTTTTGCCAGCTCGATCGTGTCCAACGTTTCGGTGACCGTACCGATCTGATTGAGTTTGATCAGAACCGAATTCGCCACACCCTGATCTATACCCTTTTGGAGGATTGCCGGGTTGGTGCAGAAGATATCGTCTCCAACTATTTCGATTTTTGAGCCAAGCTGCTGCGTGAGCTGCTTCCAACCGCTCCAGTCATTTTCCGCCATCCCGTCCTCCAGCAGAATGATAGGGTATTGGTTCACCCAGGATACCCAATGCTGAACCATCTGCTCGGATGTCATGGTCGATTTGTCCGACTTGAAGAACAAATACTTGCCCTCATCCCACATTTCGCTCGCTGCGGGATCAAGACAAATAGATACATCCTTACCCGGCGTGTAGCCTGCCTTCGTGATGCCCTCGAGGATCAACTCGACAGCTTCGACGTTAGACTTCAGGTTCGGTGCGAATCCCCCTTCATCTCCTACGCCGGTGTTGTACCCCTTTTTCGATAAAATCGACTTGAGGTTATGGAATACTTCAATTCCCATTCTGATCGACTCTGTGAAGCTCGGCGCGTTGTGTGGAGCGATCATGAACTCCTGGAAGTCCACTGTATTGTCCGCATGTTTACCGCCGTTGATGACGTTCATACACGGAACGGGCAGGAGCGACGCGGTGGCACCGCCGAGATAACGGAACAACGGAAAGTCCAGCGAATTTGCAGCTGCACGTGCCGCGGCCATCGATACTCCGAGGATGGCATTCGCACCGAAGTTGCCTTTGTTGGGCGTGCCGTCGAGCGCAATCATTTTCTGATCTATAAGCCGCTGATCTGTGGCATCCAGTCCTATGATTTCAGGCGCAATTTTTGTCTTCACGTTCTCGACTGCCTTGAGAACACCTTTCCCCAAATACCTCTTCTTGTCTCCATCACGAAGTTCGACAGCTTCTCTCTCTCCCGTGGATGCGCCTGAGGGAACGATCGCGCGCCCACGTATGTGGTTCTCGAGTGTGATTTCAACTTCGACTGTCGGGTTACCGCGGGAGTCGAGAACTTCGCGGGACTCGATGGCTGTGATCTTCATCGTCGGATCCTTTCATTTCATCTTCGAACAGAGTTCAGCGGGGTTATCCCCGTCTTCCAACAAATTTCTCAATAGTGCGCGAGACCGACCCGCGTTCGAGACGGGATGTATCATAGTACGACTTCGTAGCTAATTGTTCAAGGAACGGAATCTCCCTCAGCATCTGGCTCCTGTGTATTTCTTCCAACCATCCTTTGGTCGCTTCGTCCGAAACCATAGCTTTTGCAGATCTCAAGTGCCTTTTGCACATCCCTCTATGTTCGGCGTAACAGACTTGAAACGAGCTTTCGGCCAACATGTGGCTGATGGCCTTAACCAGCTGACCTTCATATTCATCCAAGTGATTGCAGAAACGGCAATTGACGACAAATTGCGTCTCAGGCTGGGCGAAGCGCTCGACCATCGCCGTAAGCAAGAGCGCACTCGTTTTCGCAGTAGCGATCTTGCGGAATTGTCGAAAATGATATTCGCAGAACCCACCCCCGTTCGCGACTGCTTCCCGTGTGTCAGGCTGCCTCGTGACGTCATACTGGAGCATCGACAGCATCTCAAATTCGGCACCATCTACCAGGCTGCAGAGGGGACAAAAAAGTGATTGCTCCATTTTTCGGGAGATCCTCTGCTCATATTCCGTCATACACATCCCCTCTTTTCAGCTTAAGCCACTGGCGTTTCAATCTATCGGAGATTTCATAGGTATAGAGAACGTGCACGTCAGTAGTCGTGCTCAGCTCGGGAGCTTCCGGGCTCACACGTGATTTCGACTTGTCTTTCGATTCAAGGACATGTTCGATATGCGCGTCGAGATCCTTCTCTCGGAAGAACACGGTGTCGCAATGCCGGCAACGGAATTGGCGGCCGCTGAGCTGTTCAATGGCGTACGGGACTCCCCAACGCCTTCGGAATTTCGCATGGATCAGTGGCAGCATTGTACCCCGCTCCAACTGTATTCAGTGAAATTTGAATCGTTCACCAAGAAACACTTTGCGCGCGAGCTCGCTCTGCGCAAGCTCACGCGGTATTCCGTGCAACAAAACTCTTCCTTCACTGATGATGTACGCGCGGTCGGCTACTTCCAGAGTCTCATGAACGTTATGATCAGTAAGAAGAACCCCGATGTTCATTGTTCTCAACTTCGCCACAATGCGTTGGAGGTCTTCGACGGCGATGGGATCGACGCTGGCAAACGGCTCATCGAGAAGAACGAACGATGGATACAGCGATATCGCGCGCATCACCTCAAGTCGGCGTCGCTCGCCCCCCGAAAGATTTCTTGCCTTCACATTCCGACGCGCAAGCATATCGAATGTACTGAGCACCTCCTCCACTCGATCGTGAATTTGTGACCTGCTGTATCCATTCACCTCGAGTACCGCAGACACGTTTTGTTCGGTCGTCAGGCCCCGGAAGGCGGATGGTTCCTGCGAGAGGTAGCCAATCCCTAATCGGGCGCGTCGATACATCGGCCACCGCGTGATCTCTGTGTCATCGAAGGTGATGCTGCCCCCATCGACGCTGATTTCCCCCGTGATCATTCGAAATGTTGTCGTTTTGCCTGCACCATTCGGCCCCAGGAGTCCCACGATTTCCCCCTGAGCCAGCTCGACCGTAACGCCGGCAACTGCCCATTTTTTCTTGAAGGCTTTCGTAAGGCCCGCCACTCTCAGTACGTGAGCCATTGGACTTCTTTCAATCTCTCCACCGCTCCACGATGACCAAGTTCATTGCTGCGTGGTACTTGCAGTAAAAACCCACAGAAGTGAGTCCGGCGAGCGAGACCATGCTTTTTGATGAATCGAAGAACATGCTGTCAGCCAATTGGAGCTGGATCTCATCATCGTTATAACTGAAAATATTGGTTCCGGGATTGAACTTGCCGGAGAGATAAGCGGCCAAAGCATTGATATCGACAAACCACTCACCGGCTTTGTTCTGTTTGGGTGGATTGCCGAACTGGAGCAAGCTTCCGAACGGGGCGAAACGGACGCTTTGGTACGCGCCGAATGGAGTCACCGGTGTGCTCTCCGAAGGATTCTTCTTGTTCATACTGAATGAGTCCACCAGCGTCCCGTCTTCGAGTCTGGTCTTCACCGTTAGTTTACCTTGACTCACATTCACGACGAGATAACATGTCTGGGCCTGCGGATCATAGAAAAACGGATGCCATATTCTACGACCTAGGCTTTCCTTGGCGTTATTGCCCGATCTGCCGGAAATAAAGTACACCGTCCCCTCTGCGGCGCTTCGCACAAATTGTTCGTTCTTTATAAAGTAACTCCTTGCCATGGCATGGTCGTGTGCGTTGAAAACGACGTCAACATGATGCTTATCGATGATCGGTCCGAAGCGGGTCTTCGTATATACGCCTGACCGATCAGGAGAGAGATTATAAGAGGCATCATGGTAGACCACAATTTTCCACGGTTGGGCGGTGGCGGCAAGATCAGCGTCCAGCCAGGCCGTCTCAGCCTGAATCATTGCCTCCCGATCCGCTTGGTCGGCAAATTCATACGTAAACGAACTGTTGAGCACTGCAATGTGGGCTGAGCCGTAGTCAAATGAGTAGACTTCGCCCTTGAAATTCGTTGGGCCGTTCTGGGGGACTCTAAAAAGCTTGACAAAGTATTCGGGCCTTTGCGATACCTCTTTGCTGGTTACACCTCGAGGTTCATGGTCACCGATGACCGGCATCACCGGAATGCGGGCGATTACGTCTTGACAGGCCGCAAACCATGCCTGCCATTGAACATAGTCCTTTCCAGAATAAATCAAATCGCCCAGACTTATCACAAACGTCGCCTTCGGGTTTTGCTCATACGCCCGGTTAGCCGTTTTTTTCCAGACAGAATAATCTGGTTTTTTCTCATGCGAATCGCCGAAGACTATGAACTCAAACGCATCCGGCCTGGCCATTTCGGTATCAAATCTGTAAGTGTCACTCCAGTGAGAGTCGTCTCCTACCCGGTATTGGTACCGGGTACCCGGCTGCAGGTCGCGCAGCGTAGTCGAGAAGAGATGGATTTTGCCAACGTTGGTAGCGAGTCTTTCCGGCAGAGGAACCACCACAGTCACAAACGCCTGACCCAATCTGGCATATTGAACCTTACCAACGTTGACCGTTGAATCGGTACGCCAGCCGATGGTTTGGGTCGATTTCGGGCTTTCTGACCAGGTGAGTCTGATGTTGTCAGGAGTTGCAGATGCTGAAATGTTGGCCTGGCCGTAAGCCATGTGGACGAACACTAACCAGATGATCGCTAATGAGATGCAGGACTTCCTGGGCATATCGTTCTTTTCCTTTCTGTTCCATATCAACTGTTTTTTCATCACGTTTGTACCCACACACTTCTTCCTTAATATTCTCGTCGAGCCTGTCATTCTCAATACATGAGCCATCGCGCTGCTTCTATTCTCCCACGAGAAAGTGGACAGCCCGCTTCCACGATGATGCTTCTGCTTCCGTTATGGCCTCCTTCGAAGACCTGTGACCTTGTTTGCGTATGAACTCGCTCAATTGAGCGAGCAGTCGGTCAAGAATTTGCTCCTGCGCTGCAAACAAAAATTTATCCCCATCGCCCTGCAGCTTCGCCGCAATCGACCCCAGATGTGGCAGGCACACACCGTCTGATGCCACATAGTGCCGCTGGAATTCCTGGTCGCCACAGTAATCGGCAACGAGTTGGACCGCATAATCTTCAAGTTCCTTTTCGATGCTGCACAGCGGGCAGTTCGAAGGAATCGGGACACCATCTTGTTTCTCCAATATCTTTTCGACCTGTCCAAGCAGGTCCTCATACACAACAGCAACCCCCATGCGCGGTAACCTTTTTTGAGCGGTGCGCCTAACGAGCTCTGAATGCTTCGGGCAGCAACCAAGAGATTCCTGCAGCGGTTCCCGGAATTCGGGCACAGTCAATTGCTCTACAAACGCGAGATTGAGATATTGAATGAGTGACCTTTGGCTGATTGAGCAAACAGGGCAACCGGGTTTTTCCAGCAGCTTCAGAAGATCATAATAACCCACAAACTTTACACGAGGATCGAGGCTCTTTCGTGTGCCTTCTGACATTCGTGAAACCAAATCGAGAAGACCCTCAATCAATCGGTCGTCCCAACCAGATAGTCGATTGCGTCTTCGCACGCGGTCGCTTCTCCTTCTGAGATCTGTTCGTTCTTTGCTTGCACGTCTTGCTTGCGCAGAAATTCAGTGAGTTGTGTCCGCCGCTTCTGCAGCTTTTGCCGCTCCACTGTAATCAGCCACTCCGGCAGAGCCTTTTTTTGTAGCTGCAGCGATAGCCGATGAAGATGAGGCAAACACGCTCCATCGGATGATTTGAACGCTCCCTGAAACTCATCATCGTCAAGATATTCAACCAGAGTCCGGACATAACCTTCTTCGGATACTCTGTGCAGTGAACATGCCGGACATGCGACCAGCGGCCTGGGCATTCGGCCTTCGTCAAGTTGTCTAGCGACGAGTTGGAGAAGGTCCTCATAGATAATCGCGACCCCCAGAGAGTCTCCCAAGTTGAGAGCCCTCAAGGCATGATTTCGGCAAAAACCTAACGCCCCGCGTAGTCTTTGACGCACGGATGGGTCATTGACACTCTCATAGAATAGAGAATCAAGGTAGCTGTGGACCCTCTGTTCAAGGAGCCGGCACACCGGGCATCCAGGTCTGTAACAAGCATCACGCAGTTCAAAATACGTCCAGAATTTCTCTCGCATGACAGCCCGTCCATCCCGACTCATTTTCCCGGACGATAGGAAATAATATGGGCTCGCTCTTCGGTGATCAACCCGCCACATGCCGCTTCTTCCATCAACTCGCCCGCAATTTTCACAAAGCCATCGATTTTCTCCTCGGTATCAACGATTTCCACAATGATGGGAAGGTCCTCCGACAAACGCAGAATCTTTGCCGTATGAATGACCCTGGATCCAGCGCCAAAGCTCTCCACTCCCCGCAATACGGTCGCACCTGCCAATCCCATCTCACGTGCCTTCCGCACCAGAACCTCATACAGCGGCTTGTGACCAACCTTATCGATTTCACCGATGAAAATACGTAGAAGCTTTCCTTCGCCCTCAAGTTTCATATCTGGTCCTCTCTGTTAGAATAGTTTTCCAATCACACTGCCCACCCATGTTGCTCCTAGACAATTGAGTGTGGTATAAACAACATTTGCAGTACCGGAAAAGTAGCTTCCTTCTCTCAGCATAGAAACAGTTTCATAGCTGAAGGATGAGTATGTCGTAAATCCGCCGAGGATCCCAATGGTAAGAAATAGACGCAGCGCAGGGTTCACCGCGAAGCGCTCTTCAAAAACGGCCATTAATAATCCAATTGCAAGGCAGCCAAGCACATTGACCAGCAGAGTGCCATACGGGAATTCGGTGCCCATGAATCTATACACGACCCCTTGCAACCAGTAGCGAAATGTTGCTCCAATACCCCCTCCAACAAAAACCAGGACTTCCTGTTTCACGTGACTCCTTTCATGGAGAGTGAGAAATAAAAAACTCCTACTTCTATCCGCGTTCACACAGATAAGAGTAGGAGTCATCAATCCCGGCCCGAGGCCAAGATGTGTTGAGGCTAGATTCCTATGGCGAACTCCATCGCCTTTTTCAATCTAGAAAAAATGGATTAGAGTGTCAAGCGCTCATTCTCCTCCTTTGAATGTCCTGCACATATCGGACTCAGCCGGTGAGTCAAAAAAGCTCTCTTCAAAAGATCACCTTCACCCTCCTGGAGGGTGGCATCGGGTTTCCAAGCAGACTCAATCTTTCGATCCAACTGCGCTCCTCCGACAATTCCAAGAAGTTTGCTTATACTCCACTCGTTCGAGAATATTTTCTTCGCCGTCAACAAATTGAGCGCGCGATCAGTATCTGCACTGACCATGAATACCGCGAGCCAAGCGAACTCCAGGCTGTTTGTGCATTCTTCACGACACAGGCATGTTCTGACCTTTCTCTTGCTCGCCCTTCGAAATTTATGTAAACTTGACTGAACGAGACGTAGAGTCTCTGCCTCGCGCGCTTCGCTGAGCTTGGCACTTCCAGCAGCACTCATATCTCCGGAAAAAACCATTGATCGTAAGCATGACCGGCTTCGGCCGCGCAGAGATTATCAGGCATGGTACCACCGCAACCGTTGAGGTCCGTAGTGTCATCAACCGTGACCTTGACGTCACCACACGCCTGCCCCGCTTGCTGTCGCAGCGCGAAAAGGAGATCAAGGATATCGTCCGCTCCTGCGTCAACCGCGGAAACCTCGTCGTATCCGTGACGGTGGAGGAAAAATCGAGAAACAGTGCACCCGTTACGGTAAACAAGACTACGGCAAATGCATACATCAAGCTGCTGAACGACCTTCGCAAAGCCGCTAAGATCCGGGAGAAAATCAGGTTGAAGCATCTGCTGAAATTCTCCGAGGTTTTCGAAGTCTCCCGTGAAGAGCAGTCCGATGAACACCAATGGAGCATCGTCGAAGAAGCCCTGCACGCAGCCTTAGGAGGATTTAACGCGATGCGGCGGAGCGAAGGGGGCGAGCTTGCAAAGGACTTCAATCGTCGCATGCAGTGGCTCAGCCAAACCGTAGAAAAAATCGATCAGATGTCACGCGCACGGATTCCCGAGGAGAGAAAGCGCCTGCATGATCGCATTTCCCAATTGGTCGACGACAAGGCGGTCATCGACCAGAGCCGCCTGGACATTGAGGTTGCACTCCTCGCCGACAAACTTGATGTGACCGAAGAGTGTGTTCGATTCCGGAGCCATACAAAATTCTTCGTTGAGACCATAGCGAACAGCGATTCATCTGGGCGAAAGCTGAATTTCCTCGTGCAGGAGATCAGCCGCGAGGCGAACACGATTGGATCGAAGACAAACGATGCTGCGATTGCGCATATGGTTGTGCAGATTAAAGAAGAAGTGGAGAAGATCCGGGAAAAGTTGCAGAATATCGAGTAGGAGAGTTGGTTAAACGGTTCACTACCCCCCCCACCCGGCGGCATCAAGTTCACCCGCCGAACGTTATTCCCAACGGCAGGCGGGCGCCCGCACGTGAAATTTACTGGTTTCATTGACACGTGCGGCTACAACCAGCTAAGGTAAAACAATCCACCCGGGAGCGCTCCCGCCCGCCGAAGCTCTTTTGCGCAGGCGGGTCATGCCGCCTCACCAAATCTTGAGCGTTCCCCCGCGAAATCCCGACGCTCTTCGTCGGGACCCCAGCAATAACGCCTCCCTGCTTGCCCCGAAGCTTTCCTTCGGGGTCCGCCGAAGTGAAACGTAGGCGGAACTCAATCGCTCACTCCTCTTCGTTCCACATTCCACTCATTCTAGAAGTTTTGGTTTCAACTAAGTCACTCCGATCCGTACATTCCCTCGTTTCGGCGTAATTGCCACCTGTCGTGAACAACGGCGGCTGTCACAGTTATTGTCTCAACTAGTTCACACGGAGTGCAGAAGGTGTGATGTCTTTCAAAGATGCGAGAAGGAAGGAACAGCGGAGTTCACAGAAGATGGGAACAGATCATTGAAGTTAGAATGGCTACGACCCCGCGACAATCGAACAAAAAAATAGCCGAATCTTTTCAGAATCGCCCAATTTTGATGGCCTGTGCTGAGCGAGCGCAGCGAGTCGAAGCACGGGGGCACGCGATGCACATCATAGAAACTTTGCACTTTATCCACCGGAACTGCTCTGTGTGCCCGTTTTGGAAGAGCTGAGATAATTTTCTTCTCACCATATTTATAGAGAGAGTAAGTGAACTTGTCACCGACACAACAATCTGAATCAATTCTAATGGCTTCACAGACGCCCTCCAAACCTCGGAATTAGCGTCTAGACACTAGGGGGGGGAACACTCTCTCGACAATGTCTCCCTCCGCGTTCGGAGTATGCCATGTTGCGGTCCGTCAGGGTCAATCCTTCGCCGATGGCTCAGCCCGACGGCTTAGTATCAACAGCCCTCCGATACCAGCTACCAGGGAAGCGGCATAGATTCCAAGTTTTGACTCACTCATAAGAGGACCGTCGCCAAATGCGAGGCCTGCAATGAAAAGAGACATCGTGAAACCAATTCCGCCAAGCCAGGCGACTCCATAAATGTCTCGCCAAGTAACCGATGACGGCAAGGAAGCAATCCTGCGCTTCACCGCAACCCAGGAGAACAGCGTTATTCCAATCTGTTTTCCAAGTACCAATCCGAGGAACACACCCAGCGGCACTGAATTCATTATCAAGGAACTGAGACCTGCCTCGAATCTCACTCCTGCGTTGGCAATTGCAAACAAAGGCATGATGGCGAAAATCACCCACGGATGAAGTGCATGTTCAAACCGCTGTAAGGGCGACTTAAAATCTTGATTGACCTGTCCGATATCTCGCACACTGGACTGATCACGCTCTTGCGAATCCGAAGTTACTGGCCTCGGATTATCTCCTTCAAGCTGTTCTAGTATTGAATGGACCTTCTTCAGAAGTCCCCGCTTGTTGAGGTTTGAGCGTGCCGGAATCGTCATGGCAAGCAGGACACCTGCCACGGTAGCGTGAATTCCAGACTCAAGAAACGCCAGCCACAAGATGACTCCCAGCACGGCATACAATAAGAAATTTCTTACTCCCAGCCAGTTGGCACAAACAAGCAGAATCACGACAACCCCCGCGATCGCCAGGTGCCCCCAGACAATGCTCGATGCATAGAAGAACGCGATCACGATGACAGCTCCGATGTCATCGACGATCGCAAATGCCGTCAGGAATATTTTCAGTTGAATTGGAACTCGCCTTCCGAGCAATGTGAGTACGCCGAGAGAAAACGCAATGTCCGTCGCCATGGGGATTCCCCATCCCGACACAGCAGGAGTGCCTCTCGTGAATCCGATATAGATCAACGCCGGGATGGCCATTCCACCGATTGCGGCTACTACGGGGAGCATCGCTTTCCTGAACGACGACAATTCACCGATGAGTATCTCGCGTTTAATCTCCAGACCAACCACGAAAAAGAAGACACTCATCAAGCCGTCGTTGATCCAGTGAAGGAGAGACTTGGAGAAAATGAATGTGCCAAACCCAAACGAGAGGGTTGTTTGCCACCATTGAACATAGCTATCCGACCACCGCGAATTCGACCAAACAATCGCTGCGACTGTGAAGGTAAACAAGAGGATTCCTGAGGCCGATTGAAGCTTCAAAAACTCTTGGATCGGATTCGAAACCGTCTGCACAACACAATTGATTTGTATTTTTGCACGCTCTCGAACCACGCTACTCCTCCATTTGTAAATAGGAGACTTGGGTACGCTCCTTCCGCTGATTCTCCGTTGATCAGTTTTTCAGCTCACCACAATTGTTCCTCGCGAGGAACGGCGACAAAAAGGCCGCGAGTGAGAAAACCGCCCCCCCTACAGTTCTCCTTTCTGGCGTTTTTCATCACGGTTATGACGCCAAGTAAGGAGAACGTCCAGGACGATGGCCGCGGCTAGAACGACCAGCCAATTGATTTGAACGTTTTCGTGAAACTGGAAACTGAGGCAAAGACTCACGAGCACGCCGATGACAAAGGCTATTGGAAACATGAAAGCGAAGAACAAGAGACTCTTCCTAGAGTTCATGACAACTCCTCCTTTATTGTTGCTTTGAACTGACAGTCGGATTCCCCCGATGAGCAACAGGGAGATCGCCCACAAGCAGACAGGGCGTCTCTGAATCTCGATTTGTCTTGATGGTCTGAGACAGAGCTGCCAACAAAACAGCAAGCACGGCACGATGTGATCGCGCCGGCAAAACGGTCAGAGTGGTTTTGTTGATAGCTTAGGAGATTGCTGAGAGAAGCGGCGGGGCGCGGGATGAAACACTTGCGTCATCTTGAAGCAGGCTCACCAAAGCGTCTGAAGGAACGGGCAACGAGACGCAGAATTCCAGACGGGGCGACTTTAAGGGAATTACAAGTGCAGCGGAAAACGAGACAACTTTTGTGAACGAGGGTATGTGTTTATATTGTGTCCAGCAAACCTTCGCTGGTATTGGTAGCGTCGGTTTATGCTGCTCAACTTTCGCAGGACCCGTGCCATACGCAATCAACTTCCCAAACGAATCAAAGGGGGCCAACGCGCCAACGAAGAGATAGCTGGTCAGCAGCAGGCCGATGACAATATGTTGGATTCGCTTGGACATTGATTCTTATTCCACCTATACCTTACATATCTCACGAATAATATGCAAGCAGAATCGTCACGGTCGACTGAGACTGGCCAAGGGTGTCAGCACTCATGCAAATTAAACCATGCAGCGAACGAACCGGTCTCGCTGCTGTGGCTGTTCAGAAACCAGTCAGCGGCACAACGGAATCAGAACGTGCAATGATTCAGCTTGAATGCCTTCAAAGCCTTAAGCGATTCGCGTGCTCTCTCTATCACTCTCACGCTAGGCTGATCCTACACGTGCGAGGATTGATTGTCGATTCCTAGAAACGCACTCCAGTGATAAGGTGGCACCAACACTTGTCCTTTCCTCGCACGAGCGAGAATCGCCTCCCACTCTTGAGAATCCAAAAGCCGTGAATGTGCTCTAATCCTATGAATCGGGGGATTCTTTCCTGTGGCACGCTATATGAGTATATGCTCATATACTTAATCACTCAAGGAGCAGCCAATGAAAACTTCAGCAGATTTGAAAGCCGAGATCCTCGTCGCACTTGCGCACCCGAACCGCATACGTATTCTGGAACTACTGCGTAAGGACGTCATGTGCAACTGTGAACTCGCACCAGCGCTGGAGCTTGAACAGTCAAATCTTTCCCGGCATCTCAAGATCCTCGTTCAGGCAGGAATTCTTAATTCATGGAAAGATGGACTACGGGTAAACTTCAAAGTGACAGATGATCGCATCTTCAAAATTCTGGATGTCGCGGCAGCGATCGCACGAAAAGAAACGGAAAAGAAAGTCGAAGCACTCCAATCATAGATTCCTTAAGAATCAGGAGAAATGTTGAGTATGACTATCAAGGTTCTTGGACCCGGCTGCATGAACTGCAAAACGCTCTACCGCCGCACGGAGGAAGCGTTGAACGAACTCCATCTCGAAGCGACAATCGAAAAAGTGGAGGCGTATCAGGATATCGCCGCCTATGGCATTCTGAAGACGCCAGGGCTGGTGATTGATGAAAAGGTGGTTGTGGCGGGTTTTGTGCCGCCTGTAGAAAAGCTGAAAGAAATTCTCCTCGCCCACCGGAGCCCGCAATGAAACTTGTTGAAAAATATCCTCTTGGCTCAGTTGTAGTACTCCTTCCTCTCTGGATCGCGCTGTATGCCACCCTGCAACAAGCGGCAGATGCACTCGTGCTCGTGACAGGACTGCCACAGGGTGAACGACTGACCGAAGCTGTTCGCTTTTTCGTCTACGAAGTTCCCAAAGTGTTACTGTTGCTGACGTTGGTTGTCTTCGTCGTGGGAATTGTGCGCTCATATTTCTCTCCCGAGCGAACACGTGCGATGCTCGGGGGCAAATCCTTGTTCGCAGGCAACGTGCTTGCAAGTCTGCTGGGGATAGTGACCCCCTTCTGTTCCTGTTCTGCGGTCCCACTCTTTATAGGATTTGTCGAGGCCGGCATCCCGCTGGGAGTCACGTTTTCGTTTCTTATTGCCGCTCCAATGATCAATGAGATAGCGATTGTTCTGCTGTGGGGACTGTTTGGATGGCAAACTGCCTTGCTGTATGTCGGTACAGGCCTCGTCATCGCCATTACAGCCGGGTTCGCGATTGGAAAACTCAAAGTGGAAAGGTTTGTGGAGGACTGGGTATATCAGATCCACTCAAACAATCCGGGGATGGAGGAAGCCGCGCCTGTCTTCCGTGATCGGATTCAGTCGGGATACTCCGCTGTGAGCGACATCGTAGGAAAAGTATGGCCTTATTTGCTCGTCGGCATCGGAGTTGGTGCGGGTATTCATGGTTACGTGCCGGAGAACTTCATGGCAGGCTTGATGGGAAAATCCGCCTGGTGGTCGGTCCCCGTGGCCGTGCTAATCGGTGTGCCGCTGTATTCGAACGCAGCAGGTATCATCCCGATTGTGCAGGCTCTGCTGGCTAAAGGCGCATCGCTCGGAACTGCGCTCGCCTTCATGATGTCGGTGATTGGCCTTTCGTTGCCCGAGACGATCATTCTGCGCAAAGTCCTGAAGCTGCCGTTGATTTTTATCTTCGTCGGCGTGGTTGCCTTTGGCATTATCATCGTTGGCTACCTCTTTAACATCATCTATTGAAGGCCAGACGGCAATCGAATCATCCTGGAGGATACATGAATGTCAAGATTCTCGGCGCGGGATGCAGTAAATGCAAAGCGCTCGAACAAAAAGTGCGTCAGCTGGATGAATTACATCAACTGCACCTGGAAATCGAAAAGATCACCGACCTGAATGAAATAATCTCCTATCGCATCATGGCCACCCCGGGGCTTGTGATCAATGGAAAGCTTCGGAGTGTCGGCACGGTACCTAAGGACGCACAGCTCCTCCAATGGCTGCGAGAGGAAGACTCGTAAGCCGACGAAGTAACATTCGATAAACAACCGCAAAGGGATAACGCTATGTCCGGAATCGCAAAGAAACTCTCCTGGCTTGATCGCTACCTGACCCTCTGGATCTTCCTCACGATGGCCGCTGGAGTCCTGGCTGGTGCGCTCTTCCCATCTGTGTCATCCTTCTGGGACAATCTATCATCAGGGACAACGAACATCCCGATCGCCATCGGTTTGATCCTGATGATGTACCCGCCTCTTGCGAAAGTGAAATACGAAGAGCTGGGCGACGTTTTCAAAAACACCAGGGTCCTCGGCCTGTCACTTGTGCAGAATTGGGTGATCGGTCCTCTTCTTATGTTCTTGCTGGCAGTCATTTTTCTCCAGGACTACCCGGAATATATGGCGGGACTAATTCTCATTGGGCTCGCCCGGTGTATTGCAATGGTAATCGTGTGGAACGAGCTTGCTAGAGGAGACACAGAGTACGCCGCAGGGCTTGTCGCATTCAACTCCATCTTTCAGGTACTCTTCTTTTCTGTTTATGCCTATTTCTTCCTCACCGTGCTTCCCTCGTGGATTGGCATCCGAACATTCGCAGTTGATATCACCATCGGACAGATTGCCAAAAGCGTCTTCATTTATCTTGGTATCCCATTCATTGCGGGCATTATTACTCGCTTCACACTTCTCAGAACAAAGGGGAAGGAATGGTACGAACGGAAGTTCATCCCTCGCATCAGCCCACTTACGCTCATTGCACTTCTCTTTACCATTTTTGTGATGTTCTCGCTCAAAGGCGAGTTCATCGTCCGGATCCCTCTCGATGTTCTCAGGATAGCGGTGCCACTCCTGATTTACTTCGTCGTGATGTTCCTTGTGTCGTTCTATCTGGGGCGAAAGATCGGCGCAGACTACTCCAAGACAGCCACACTCTCATTCACGGCGGCAAGCAACAATTTCGAGCTTGCCATCGCCGTAGCGGTGTCCGTCTTCGGCATCAATTCCGGTGAAGCATTCGCCGCTGTCATCGGTCCCTTGGTAGAAGTGCCCGTGTTAATCGGCCTCGTGAGCGTCGCCCTATGGATGCGTAAGCGATACTTCGCCAAAGAGGTCGGGGCATCATCGCAGGCTGAAGCGTAAGAAGCTGCACCATGAAATGATATAGATGTGCACGAACACTGAACATTGGACAATTCAATAATGACCAGGAGCAAAACAATGATTCGAAACAGAATTCTCATTCTCGTGGTGTGCGCTGTGGTGGCATCAGGCGCGGCCTTCTCACAGACAACCAAAGGAACGTCACTAAAGAAAACGAGCGAACTCGCCAAAGGCCCGGTCACCTTCGTTGAGCTTGGTTCGGTGAACTGTATTCCATGCAGGCAAATGCAGCCGGTGATGAAAGCGATCGAGAAAAAGTACGGCGATCAGGTCAAGGTGGTCTTCTATGACGTCTGGAAGCCAGAACAACGAAAATACGCGGAACAATATGGCATCAAGCTCATTCCGACGCAGGTGTTCCTGGATGCCTCGGGCAAAGAGTTCTTTCGGCACGAGGGGTTTTATCCCGAAGCTGAGATCGACAAACTCCTTCAGAAGCAGGGACTCAAAATCCAAACGGGGAGTTGAGAAATGATCGACACCCTTTTCACTTGGCTGACAACAGCCCTCAATGAGCAGTTTGGCATCGCGCTCCTGGCCGCGTTTGGATGGGGCGTCGTGAGCATTCTGCTCAGTCCTTGCCACCTCTCGAGCATTCCACTGGTCGTCGGATA
>Ga0315287_10002240_pt1 | contig 18174 bp, 14 predicted proteins | sample YL17G11_0_MG_FD_205037 | JGI IMG/M metagenome (GOLD analysis project Ga0315287, IMG submission 205037) | Sediment microbial communities from Yellowstone Lake, YNP, Wyoming, USA - YL17G11_0 | ecosystem: Environmental > Aquatic > Freshwater > Lake > Sediment | place: USA: Wyoming | collected...
GCCCGAGTGCGGAGTACCGGAAAAGGATGGTCAACCCGACCACGGCGATCGTCGTGGCGGCGATCGTCGAGACCCCGCTGGCGTTCAGGTAGATCGTGCTCGTCGGCGGCACCAGCCAGTCCGGCAGCCACGACAGCGACTTGCCGGGATACCAGATCCACTGGTCGGAACGCTTCACCCACCACAGCGGCGGTGCGTTCTTCTTCGATTCGGCGCCGAACACCAGCTTGGTGAGCTCGGGGATGGCGATGAGCAGGCCGAGCGAGGTGACCAGTTTGGCCAGCGGCGGTGCGGTCCGCTGGTGACGGTACAGGGCGCGATCGAGGACCCAACCGAGCACCGGACCCACCAAGATGATGGCCACCAGCGCGGCGGGGACCAGCGGCCACTGGTGGACCTTGCGGATCTCGAAGTACACGACCGCCGAGACGTAGGCCTGGGCGGCGAACGCCAGGTTGAACACGCCCGACGTCTTGTAGTTCAGGACCAGCCCGATGGCCAGCAACGCGAAGACGCACCCGATCGGGAACCCCTGGAGGCCGAACTGGATGAAGTCCTTCACGACGTGTGGTCGACGTGGTCGCGGTCAGCCCTCGTTGCTGATCTTGACGTCGCTGGGATCCTTGCCGTCGGCGCACACGAAGGCCTTGTCGCCCTCGACGTACTTGGAGACGAGCTTGGAGTTCTCGATGACCGCGGCGTAGCTGCAGGCCAGCCACGGCTTGTCGTCCATGTAGTGGGCGACGGTCCAGTTCACACCGTGCAGGAAGCCGTCGGCGTCGTAGTTGTCCATGGCGTTGATGGAGTCCATCAGCTTCTGCTGGGTGAAGTTCGGCCCGGCGGCCCGGAGTCCCGTGACGAAGAGGTCGGCGTTGAGCCACCCGGCGACGGAGTTCTCGGTCTTCGTGGCGCCGGTGGCGTCCATCCACTTCAGGTAGTTCTCGAGGCCCTTCGGCTTGAACGGGGACTCGAAGCCGACGAAGTCGGTCCGCACCATGTCGCCCTCGAGCAGATCGCCGTACTCGTCGATCAACGCCTGGTCATAGCCGTTGGGCAGGTACTGCTTGGCGTCCAGCTGCTGGCTCTTCATCTCCTGGGCCAGGGCGATCACCGCGTTGGTGTCCATGCACGTGAGCACCAGGTCGACGCCCTTGTCCTTCATGGCCGTCACCTGGGTGCTGAAGTTCTTCTCGCCGTACTGCAGCGCCTTGTCGAGGAAGACCACGGATGCGTCGACGGCCTTGCCGAAGGTGTCGTAGCTCTTCTGCATGCCATCGGCACAGGTCGCCGACTGCTCGGCGGAGTAGGCCAACACGCCGACCTTGTGGGCGTCGAACGCCTTGGAGATCCAGGCGTAGCCCGGCGATGCGCAGTCGAAGCACAGGAACCCGCTCTGGGTGAACATGTTCAGCTTCTTGTTGTCCGGTGTCCCGATCCAGGCGCGGTCGACGCCCCAGCCGAAGGTGGGCATGTTGGCGGCGACCAGGTCATCGGCGCCGGTGAAGAGGATGGTGGCGACCGGCAACACCGCGAAGGGCTTGTCCTGGCTGAGCACCGCCGAGACTTCCTGCTTGTTGTTGGAGAACTTGTCGTCGTGCTTGTTCTTCAGCACGAGCTTGCGGCCGTAGATCCCGCCCTGCTCCTCGTTCACCATCTTGAAGTACGCCTCGACGCCGTCGAAGGCGCCGGCGTAGCTGCCGCCGAGCGGGTTCTCCACCGATGCGATGCCCGACACCTGGATCTCGGTGTCGGTCACGCCGGGTTCGGTGCTGGTGACCTTCTCCTGGGAGTTCGGCTGCGAGTTGGACTGCGTGGTGTCGGCCGGCTTGGGCGTGGTGTCGTTCGCCGTGGTCGACGTCTTGTCGGAGTTGCTGCACGCCGCGAGCGCGAGGCCCGCCAGCAGCACGACGGCGACCGTGCGATGCCAACCAGCGCGATGCGAACCAGCGCGATGCCAACCAGTGCGACGCGAACCGGCATGGCGAGCAGTCGGTGTGGTCATGCAAGCCCCCCGGGCAATCGAAAACCTGACGTCGGCGTCACACTAGGAGGTAGCGGACGACCTGGAAAGCGATCCCGCCCAGGGTTCAGACGCGGACGGGAAACCATGCCGACATGATGGCATCAGCGAGGGTGCTGGTGACCGCGGCGTCCTCGGCGTCGGCCTGACCCGACTCGCAGTAGTACGCGAGGCGGTCGATCAGCCCCACGAGGATGACCGAGCCGAGCTGGCGGTCCGGTTGACGGGCCCGGCGGCCGGTCACCCGACCGGCCATCGCTCCCGCGAGGGTGTTGATGAGATCGGTCGCCAGCTCGCCAGCGGGGTCATCGCGTTGCTCGGTCTCGATCCAGCTCCGCAACAGCGGCCAGTGCGTCCGGTACAGCTCGATGAACGACGTGAGCCACTCGATGAGCTCCTGGCGCGACGCCGGGCCCGGAGCGAGCGCCGGGAGGCGTTCGGCGAGCCCGGCGAACTCGTCTGCGATCTGTTCGAGCAGCGCGGTGAACGCCGCGTCCTTGGACGGGAAGTACCGGTAGAACGTGCCGTGGGAGGTGCCGGCCCGCTCGACGATGTCATCGACCCGGGTGGCGTGGTAGCCGCGGGCGCCGAAGGACGCCTCGGCGGCCGCGAGCAGCCGGTGCGTCGTGGCGACGCTGCGCGAGGACTTCTGCGGCGCCGAGCGCGACGGCGGCGCCTTCTGCGTCACTTGCAGTTCGTGCCGCCGGCCTCGGTGAAGGCCTTCAGCCCGTCCTGGAGGTCCTGGTTGAAGTAGTCACCGTTGTTGAACGAGTCGACGGAGTAGTTCGCCGCCTCCATCGCCGAGCGCATCGTGGTGACACCGGAGCTGATCTTGTCCTTGGCGGCCGCCTGGTCGGCGGGGGCGGCATCGGCGATCGCGCTGAACAGGCTGACGGTCAGGTCGATGGCCTGGCGGACCTGGTCCGGGGTCGTGGGATCCTCGACGTTGAACTCGCCGCTGTAGACCTTGAACAGCTCGCAGGTGTCGCCCTTGGCGGCGTCGATGGAGTCCTGGAGCTTCGCGACGCCCTCGTCGAAGGGGACCTTGGGCTGGGTCGAGTCCGGTTGGGTCGACTCACCGGGCACCGACTCGGCCGGCGAGGAGCCCGTGTCGGCGGTCGTCGAGGTGTCGGAGCCACCCGATGCCGGTGCCGTCGTCGTCGTGTCCGTCGCGGCCGTCTTGGCGTCGTCGCCACAGGCGACGAGTCCTGCGGCGGTCACCCCGACCAGGGCGACGGCGACGAGACGACGGGACATCAGATTGGAAAACACCGGGACCTCCGCTGGTTGGAGCGGATCACCCTACCGGAGGGTTCTTCGGAACCGACGTACCCGGGTCGCCCCGTCGATACCATGCGCCGCCATGGATCTCGCCTTCGCACCCGAGGAGCTCGCCTTCGCCCGGTCGGTGCGGACGTGGCTCGCCGTCGCGTTGCGCGACCAGGGCCCCGCGCCACGCGATGGCGACGATCCAGCCGAGCAGCTGGCGGCCGAGATCGAGTGGGGGCGGAGCTGGCAGGCGCGTCTGGCCGCCGACCGGTGGGTCGGCATCTACTGGCCCTCGGAGTTCGGTGGGCGCTCGGCGGGCGCCGTCGAGGTCGCGCTGTTCAACATGGAGTACGCCCGTTCCGGCGCACCCCAGCCCGTCAACCGGGTGGGCATCAACCTCGCCGGGCCGACGCTGCTGGCACACGGCACCGACGCCCAGAAGCAACGGTGGCTGCCGCGCATCCTCGACGCCTCGGAGATCTGGTGCCAGCTGTTCAGCGAGCCCGACGCCGGCAGCGACCTGGCTTCGTTGCAGACCCGGGCCGAACCCGTCGACGGCGGCTGGCTCGTGTCGGGCCAGAAGGTGTGGACGTCCTATGCCCAGTTCGCGCGCTGGGGGATCTGCCTGGCCCGCACCGACGCCGAGGCATCGAAGCACCGCGGCATCTCCTACCTGGTGATCGACATGGAGGCTCCGGGAATCGAGATCCGGCCGCTGCGCCAGATCACCGGCGAATCAGAGTTCAACGAGGTGTTCCTCGACGAGGTGTTCGTACCCGCCGACCATCTGGTGGGCACGTTGCACGGCGGTTGGGCGGTGGCCAACACGACGCTGGCGCACGAGCGCGGCACCAACTTCCCGTTCAAGGAGCAGGTCGTCCACGAGGTCTTCCTCGACCGGCTCTGGACCGAGGCGGTCGCGACCGGCGTGATCGAGGACCCCACCACCCCACGCGCCACGGAGCTCTCCGACGCGTTGGTGGACTCCTTCGTCGAGCTCCGGCTGCTCCGTCTGCACAATTGGCGGACCCTCACCCGCCTGAACGAGGGCATCGAGCCCGGCGCCGAGTCGAGCATCGTGAAGCTGGCGTGGACCGACATGACCCAGCACCTGTCGGAGCTGGCGCTGGAGCTGCAGGGGTCGAGCGCGCCGTTGGCGGGGGAGTGGCAGCGCCAGTTCCTGTGGTCCAAGGCCGCGTCGATCGCCGGCGGGACCTCCGAGGTCCAGCGCAACATCATCGGTGAGCGCCTCCTCGACCTGCCCCGCTGATCTCCTCCGGACACAGAACGGCGGCCGGCTGACCTCAGCGGTGGGGCGTCGTGGGAGCGAGGGGGGTGCCGGTGAGCAGGTGACAGGCGCGTGCGGCGAGGGCGACGATCGTGAGGGTCGGGTTGTAGCCCGCCGAGGTCGCGAACACCGAGGAGTCGGCGACGACGAGGTTCTCGATGTCCCAACTCCGCGATTGCGGTCCCACCACCGACGTCGCCGGGTCATCACCCATGCGGGTCGTTCCCATGATGTGGTAGCTGGCCGGTGCCATCCCCAGCGGGTTGCCGGGGTGCACATCGGCCGGCTCGGCCGGCGGTGACGTCGTCGAGAACGCCCACTCGGCGCCGGCGTCCCGCAGCACCGCTTCGAGGATCGGCGCGGCGTGCCGCGACGCCACCAGCTCATGCGCGTGGGGTGCGTAGGTGACCCGGCCCGCCGGGCGTCCCCAGGCGTCGCGCACCGACGGATCCAGGTCGATGCGGTTCGACGGCTGGGCCAGGTCCTCGCCCTGCATGGTGAACACCCACATCCGGTCGCGTAGCGACGAATCCCGCATCGAGGCCCCGTGATGCGCGCCGGGTCCGTAGTTCTTCGCCTCGAGCACCGGCATGGCGGCGCCACCGTGTTCGACGAGACCGCCGCGCACCCACGGCAGGCCGGCGTCGCGGGCCGCCGCGGCCTGGGCGTCGTCGCCGATGATGTGGTCGTCGTGGGCTCCGGTGACGCAGCGGCCGTGATGGGCGTGCAACGGGAACGGGAACCCACCGACCGTCATCGTCTGGAAGTGGTACATGAGGTTCCGGCCGACGAGACCCGACGAGTTGGCGATGTCGTTGATCAGCAGGATCCTCGCCGTCTCGAAGGCTCCGGCGGCCAGGATCACGTGGCCGGCGCGGATCTCCCGGGCGGTCCGGTCGGCGTCGAGGTAGCGGACGCCGGTGGTGCTCCGGCGGTCCGGTGCCAACACGATGTCGGTGACGTGGCTCTCGGGCCGGATCTCGCAACGGCCGGTGCGCAGGGCGCGGCGCAGCAACGCCACCGGGTCGCCCTTCGCCTCGATCGGACATCCGTAGGCGCCGCAGAAACCGCAGTTGTTGCATGCCGGTCGGCCGTCGTAGGGCGCCGAGTTGGCGCCGGTCGGGGCGCGGTAGGGGTGGAGCCCGGCGCGCTCCGCGGCACCCATCGACAGCACCGCGCCGTACATGTCGGCGCCGGGCGGCATGGGGAACGGCCCGGATCGCCACGCCGCGAACGGGTTGGTCTCCTCGCCGGCCACGCCGACCAGGCGCTCGGCCTCGGCGTAGTACGGCTCGAGGTCTCCGTAGGACAGCGGCCAGTTGGCCACGTCCGTGCCGCCGATGGGGCCCAGGGCGTCGAGGAGGTGGAAGTCCACCTCGCGGAACCGCGGCAGCTTGCCATCGGCGTGCGTGCCACCACCACCGACCGTGGACGGCAACGAGTTGACGTGACCGGTCATGAGCCGGTCGCCATCGTCGACCGAGCGCCGGTAGGTGCGCGGTTCGACGATGGGGTCCGGCCCGAGGAAGTGGCGGTCGGTGAACTTCAGCTCGTCATTGGAGTAGTGACCGAGCGGACCGAACGGCGCCTCGAGCGACAGCAGGTGGTTGCGGCCCTTCTCCACGACGATGACCGACCAGCCCGCCTCGGTCAGCGTGTCCGCCGCGGTCGCGCCGGCGGGCCCGGAGCCGATGATGACGGCGTCGCAGTCGTGGGTGGTCATGGCAGTTGCACCTCGTCGTCGGTGTATCCCCGTGGTTGGACGTCGCCCTCGAAGCCGATGGCCGACCACGCCGCGCCGCCGCGGTTGCCGCCGTACACCGGGTCGCCGTAGTGCGCCTCACACGCGTGTCCGAACAGCAGCGCCCGGAACATCGGGATCTCCGCCAGCCGCCGGTCCTGCTCGTCGGCGTCGAGCCCGGCGAAGTCGTCGCCGAGCGCCGGCAACCCGGCCGCGTACTGCTCCTGGAGCCCGACGACGGCACCGTTGAACTCGCGTTCGGCGATGCCGCGCGTGCCCTCGATGCGGATGCGCCAGGCCAGCTCCTCCATCGGTCCGAGCTCGAGCCACTCCTCGAAGCCGGCCTCGCCACCGGCGCGGCCGGAGAACGGGCCGCCGGCGAAGATGCGGGGTGGGTCGAAGCTGAAGGCGCCGAGCAGCACGTCGACGTAGTCGGCCGCGCCGCAGCCACCGGCGCCGGGCGATACGCCGTCGTCGGGGATCACCCGATCCATGGCGGCGGCCAGCACCGCGAGTTGGTGGTCGTCGAACCAGGTGGGCATGGGTGTCAGAGCTCCGGTTGATCGGGCGCGGGCGCAGGTCGATCGGGCGCGAGCGCGATGTCATAGGCGGCGTCGGCGGTGAGCCGGCAGGTGGCACCCGGCGGCACGACGATCACCGTGAAGGGCTCCTCGATGAGGGCGGGTCCGGCGATGACGGCTCCGGCGATGAGCGCGGTGCCGTCGTGGATCGGGGTGTCGATGAACCCGGAACCGAAGTGCACCGGTCGCGTGAGCGCCGGCGTGACGCCGGCATCGCCGCTCGTTCGGGCGACGGTGGGGCCGGTGGTTCGGAGGCTCGGCGGCTTCGGCACCACCCCGGTCAGCACCACCCGCACCCCGCGCACCGTCGGCTCCTGGGCCGGGAAGCTGAAGCCGCGCTCGGCCTCGTGCAGGTCATGGAAGCGGGCCGCGAGGTCCGTGAGGTCGTCCTCGGCGACGAGCGTGCCCGCCGGGACGCTCATGTCGAAGCTCTGTCCGGGGTAGGACATCTGGACGAACCGCTCGGTGCTGATGTCGGCGCGATCCAGTCCGGCGGGCGCCAGTTCGGCATCGGCGTCGGCCACCACGGCATCGAGGAGCGCGCCGAGCCGATCGACCGCCACCAGCGACAGCGGCGACACCATGCTGTGGGTCAGATCAGCCTTGTGGTCCGACACCAGCAGCCCGAGCGCGCTGAAGCCCGGGGCCGCTTTCGGGACGAGCACGCGGGTCATGCCGAGCTCGGCGGCGATGGCCCACGCGTGCACCGGCCCGTTGCCGCCGTAGGCGATGAGGCACAGCCGCCTCGGGTCGGCCCCGGATGCGGCCAGCACGCGGCGGGTGGCGTTGGCCATGTTGGAGTTGACGATGCGCTCGATGCCCCACGCCGCGTCGATCACATCGGTCCCCATCGGCTCCGCGACGTGGTGGCAGATGGCGTCGCGGGCGGCGTCGACGTCGAGGGGCATCCGTCCGGCGGCGAACCGGTCGACCGGCAGGTAGCCGAGGACCGCGTCGGCGTCGGTCACCGTGGGCTCATCGCCGCCGCGCCCGTAGCACGCCGGGCCCGGCGCGGCACCGGCGGACTCCGGGCCCACCGACAGCACGCCCTGGCGGACCCGGGCGATGGAGCCGCCGCCGGCACCGACGCACTGCACGTCGACCATCGGCAGTCCGATGTAGTAGCGGTACCGCCAGTTCCAGTCGGTGCTGATGACGGGCCGACCGTCGCGCACGAGGCAGAGGTCACAGCTCGTGCCGCCCATGTCGACGGCGACGAAGTCACCGACGTCGTCGGCCCGCGCCGCTGCCGCCGCCGCCATGACCCCACCGGCCGGCCCGGAGCCGAGCAGTCCCACCGCCCGGCGACCGACCTGCTCGGGGAGGACGACACCGCCGGTCGACGCCATGATCAGCAACGAACCGTGGTAGCCGACACCGTGGAGGCGGACCACCAGCCGATCGACGTAGTTGGTGAGCCGGGGCGCCACATAGGCGTTGACCAGCGTGGTCGAGACCCGCTCGAACTCGGGGCCCCGTGCCATGACCTGGTGGCTCAGCGACACGTGGCCGACCTCGGGCCACTCCTGGGCGATCAGCTCCGCGGTGCGCAGCTCGTGGCGCGGGTCGATGACGCTGTGCAGGTACATCACCGCCAGCGACTCGCACCCCAGCGCGCGCAGCCGGGCGATCCCGGCGCGTACCGCGTCCTCGTCGAGCTCGACCAGCACGGCGCCGGTGTGGTCGAGGCGTTCGGGGATCGGGATGCGGGCCCGGCGGCGGGCGATGGCGAACGGCGCCGGGTACGACGGGTCCCAGATCTGCTCCTTGTGGACACGACGCATCTCGATCTCGTCGCGGTGGCCCTCGGTGGTGAGCAGGCCGACGACCGCGCCGTCCTGTTCGATCATCGTGTTGTCGGCGGTGGTGGTGCCGTGGACGACGATGTCGATGTCCGTGGCGAAGTCGGCCAGCGATGCGGCGCCGAGCCGGGTCGCGAGCTGGCCCAGCCCGGTGATCACGCCCAGGGACTGGTCCTGCGGGGTGGACGGCGTCTTGTCGAGGATCGGCGTGCCGTCGGGGGTGATGCAGATCAGATCGGTGAACGTGCCGCCCACGTCGATGCCGATGCGATAGCCCACGGCCGTGCCGCTCCCTGATCCCGACGCCGATGTGACGTGCGTGTCAGTGTCGACTGTAGCCCGGGGACCAGAATGGGCTCATGACGGAATGGCAGCTGCGCGAGGTCCCCCACGAGCTCCGTGAGCGGTACCTCGCGGAGGGCCTCTGGGACGATGACACGTTCTCGGAGTTCATCTCCCGCCACGTCGACCGGCACCCGGATCTGGCCGTGCGCGTGTGGTCCGACGCGATGCCCTACGACGGCACCGTCGGCGACATCGACGCCCGCGCCCGGCGCTTCGCAGGAGGACTCGCCTCGATCGGCGTGCGCGCCGGCGATGTCGTGGTGTACCAGCTCCCCAACTGGAGCGAGGCGATCGTCGCGCTGTGGGGTGGGTTCCACCTGGGATGTGTGATGGTGCCGATCATCCACTTCTACGGCGCCCGTGAGGTCGAGTTCATCTGCCGCCAGGTCGGCGCGACGGCGCTGGTCACGGTGGACCGCTACGGCCCCACCGACCACCTGGCGAACCTGGCCGGCTTCGGTGCGTCGCTGCCCGACCTCGAGCACGTGATCGTGCTCCGGAACCCGGCCACCGGCGATGGCGCCGGCGACCGGACCGAGGGGCTCGACGTCATCGAGTTCGACGTGCTGGCCGATCACGATCCGCTGCCGATGACGGGCACCGCGGTGGCCTCCGACTCGCCGGCGATGGTCGGCTACACCTCGGGCACCACCGCGCTGCCCAAGGGCGTGATCCACTCCCACCGGTCGCTGCTGGCCGAGGTCCGCCAGCTGGCCTCGACCGCCAACATCGGCGATCGCCCGTCGTTGATGGCATCGCCGGTGGCCCACATGACCGGGATGCTCGGTGTGGTCCTCGGTCCCATCCACCGGGGCGTGGCGCTCCACCTGATGGACGGCTGGGATCCGGGTCGCGCCCTGCAGATCATGGTGGAGGCCCAGGTCTCCTCGGGTTCCGGCGCCACGATCTTCCTGACCAGCCTCCTCGACCACCCGGACTTCTCCCCGACCCATGTGGCGCTGATGGAGCGGGTCGGGCTCGGGGGCGCTCGGATCCCCGCCGCGGTCGCCGAGCGCGCGGAGTCCATGGGCATCCAGGTCACCCGGGCCTACGGGTCAACCGAGCACCCCTCGATCAGCGGTTCGGACGTCGGCGCCACCCAGGCCCAGCGCAACCGCACCGACGGCCGTCCGAGCGCCGGGGTGGAGATCCGCCTGGTCCGGCCCGACGGCACCCCGGCAGAGGTGGGCGAGGAGGGCGAGATCCACTCGCGGGGTCCGGACCTCTGCGTCGGCTACACCGACCCGGCGCTGACCGCCGCGGTGTTCGACGCCGATGGTTGGTACCGCACGGGTGACGTCGGCGTGCTGGACGCCGAGGGGTACCTCGAGATCACGGATCGCACCAGCGACGTCATCATCCGCGGCGGGCTGAACCTGTCGGCAGCCGAGATCGAGGAGCTGCTGATGACCCATCCGGCCGTTGCCGAGTGCGCGGTGGTGGCGGCGCCCGATGAGCGGCTCGGCGAACGGGCCTGTGCCTACGTCCGGCTCCGTCCCGGCGGCGAGGGCCCGGTCGGCTCAGCGTCGGCCGAGCCCGATCTCGCCGGGTTGCAGCGGCACCTGGCGGGCGCGGGTCTGGCGAAGCAGAAGTGGATCGAGCAGCTCGTCGTCGTCGACGAGTTCCCCCGCACGCCGTCGGGCAAGATCCGCAAGGTCGAGCTCCGCCGGCAGCTCCGAGACAGCTGACGCGCTACGGCGCGGTGAGGGCGACCTCGATGGCGTCGATGCCGTCGACCAGGCCCTGCCGGCCGGCGTCGTCGAGCACCTCGAACGCCGGACGCAACAGCTCGTCGGTCAGCGCTTCGGCAGCGGCCCGTTGTTCGATCAGCTCGTCGGTCACCTCGGGCGCGTCGGCGTCGGTCCACCCGAACATGGCGAGGTCTCCCGGGCGCTTGACGGTGTGGGCGGCCAGCGGTGACATCCCGACGGCGCGCACGGCCAGCAGGTGCACGCTGCCGCGCAGCTCCCGCAGCAGTGCGGTCAGCTGCATGGCCCGGCCGGGAGCGTCGTCGACGAACGGTTCGCACCGGGCCGCCGAGTACAACGACAGGGCGGTCGGGTCGGCCGCCTCGTTCACCGCGGAGGCCGCCTCGCAGTACGCGTCCAACCCCGCCACGCCGTCGAGCTTGCGCCGACCGTGCGCCGCGGCGCACGCCACGTACTCACGACCGGCCGCACGGGGGTCGAGGACGGCCCGGGCCGAGGTCCACATCGTCTCGATCAGACCGGGCTCGAAGTAGCCGAAGGCGGCGTGCACGACACCGGCCTCCACGTCGCCGAGCACGCCGCCGCGGCCGAGGAAGTAGAAGCGGAGCCCGTCGAGGCCGAGCGCGCGACCGCGCTCCATCGTCTGGGCCGTGAAGTAGTGGTTCCACCCGAGATCGTTGATCTTCGGGCAGACGTGCGTCATCAGATCGTCGGCGGTGATGGTCATCGGCTCAGTCTCGTTCGGCCCGGCGGCTGTCGCGCAAGGCCGTGGTCGCGGCGGCGTCGATCACCAACGTGAGCTCTGCCAGCGATCCCGTCAGGACCACGCCGTAGTCGCGGGCCGCGCCCTGCACCGAGACGTACTCGTCGAGCACGTCGTCGAGCACCGCGGCGGGGTCACGGTCGAGCGGATCGCCCCAACCGCCGCCGCCGCCGTAGTCGTAGCAGATCAACCCGCCGGCCGGGATCGGCTCCCACTCCGCGGTGTGGGCCACGACGAAGGGGTCATCGGATCCCCACCGGATGGTCAGCTGGTTGGGTGCGCCGGACCGCCCGCCGGCGATGCCGGGCATCGGGTACTTCATGCCGACCACGTAGGTGTAGACCCGCGCGTCGGTGCGGACCTCCTTCACGTAGTGGCTGCCGCACAGGCCGCGCCACTGTCCGGCACCACCGGAGTCGGTGCGGTAGTCGCGGGCCCATTGCACGTGGGGGAAGAGGCTCTCGTTGATCTCCGCCGTCGCCTTCCACAGGTTGCCGAACGCTGCGGCCTGGCATCCCCACGCGTCCATGCCGGACGCCGCGTTGCACCAGCCGGCGTAGACCTCGGCGGAATGGTCGGTGAAGCTCCGCCCCGTGCGGGGATCGGTGCCGACGATGACCGTCGGCATCCCCGTCTTGTACACCTGGGGCACGGCACGCTCGGCCAGCACCCCCGACAGGGCGAGGGCGATCACCTCGCCGACCTCGGCGCCGGGGTGGTGCGTGCCGGCCGACACCGGTTGGTTCGGGTGGGGGTTGAGGACGCAGCCCTGCGGCACGATCAGCTCGATGGATTCGAAGAACCCCTCGTTCTTGGGGATGTCCGGATCCATCATGGCGGCGATCTGACCGACCGTGTACCCGCGGGTGTTGCCGAAGGTGGACCACGCCTGGAGCTCGGCGCGGGTGTCGCTGCCGGTGTAGTCGATCCGCAGGTGGTCGCCGGAGACGGTGATGGCGACGTGGAGGTGGACATCGGGGTTGCCCCGCGGATCGTGGTCGACCCAGCAGTCGGCCTCGTAGGTGCCGTCGGGCCAGCCGGCCACCTCGTGGCGGAACCTGGTGGCCGCGTGGTCGATCATGAAGTCGACCGCTTCGTCGACGACTCCGGCGCCGTAGCGGTCGAGGAGCGCACCGAGCCGTTCGGCGCCGAGCTGCGCGGCGCCGATCTGGGCGCGCAGGTCGCCGATGTGGTCGGGCAGCCGGTTGTTGGCGGCGAGGGCGTACAGCACGTCCTTGCGTTCGCGGCCCTCGTCGATCACCTTGATCACCGGCCACCGCGTGCCCTCGGCCCAGATGTCGTCCGCGGTGACGTTGTAGCCGCCGGGCACGGCTCCTCCGGTGTCGCCGTGGTGGCACTGGATGGAGCAGATCAGCACCATCCGCCGGCCGCCACCCGCCGGGTCATCGGCGTAGACCGGTGCGAACACGTTGTAGTCGGGGAGGTGACCGCCGCCGTGGTACGGATCGTTGGCGACGAACACGTCGCCTTCGCGGAACTCCTCGGCGCCGAGCAGCTCGAGCGCGAACCGCACCGGCAACGTCGAGGTGAGCATGAACTGGGGGATGCCGACGCTGAGGGCGGCGAGACGGCCCCGGGCATCGAGCACCGTGGCGTTGCGTTCGTTGGACTGGTTCAGGATCGGGGTGGTGGCGGTCCGGCTGACAGAGGTCGCCATCTCGAAGCACACCGTCTCCATGGCACCCCGGATCACCTCGGCGGTGATCGGATCGACGTCGGTCACCGCCGACGACCGCGGGCGGGCTCTCGCCAGATCGAACAGATCGACGCTCACCGGACACCTCCTCGTCACCGCAGGGTAACCGCCGGTCCCGGCGCCATCGGCGCTCGACCCACCAGGCGCCGCTCACCAGGCGCCGCCCACCTGGCGCCGCTCACCAGGCGCTGACGATGGCGACCGCGGCGCTGGTGGCGAGGAACCCGAGCACGATCGACCTGAACCGCTCCGGTGGGATGCGCTGACGCAGCCGGAAGCCCGCCCACCACCCGACGAGGACGGCGGGGACGGCCAGCGCGCACAGTACGACCAGCCGACCGTGGAGCTGGCCGCTGACGGCGAGGAGGACCGCGGTGATGGCGTTGGCCACGAGCAGACACACCGCCGAGGTCGCCCGGAACGCGTCGGGCTGGAGGCGCCGGGCCTGCAGCGCCAGCACCACCGGTGGGCCGTTGGTGCCGGTGCTGGTGGCCAGCGCACCCGACACGACGCCGACGCCGACGTCGAGCGCCGCGCTCACGGCGTGGAGGTGCGCGCCGCGCCACAGGACGAGCACCGATGTCAACACCGCGACGGCGATCGAGATCTTCAGCCCGCGGTTGGGGAGGTGCAGGAGCACCAGGAGGCCGAGCGGCGCACCGAGGACCACCCCGATCGAGATCCGGGTGGCGGGTTCCGCCACGATGTGGGTGCGGTTCGCCCACGCCATGCCGCAGGGGATGATCGAACCGAGGAGCGTGACGACCACCACGGCGGCCTTTGGGTCCACGACCGCCGCGGTGACCGGGGCGACGAACAGCGCGAAGCCGAATCCGACGATGCCCTGGACGGTGGCCGCCACGGCGACCACGGCGATGATCGTCAACGTGACCGTCAGGCTCACCCGCCGGCGAGCTGGTCGTGCTCGCCCCGAGGGCTACTCGGCTCCCCACATGTGCTCACGGATGAAACCGTAGATGTTGGTGAAGTTCGTCACGTGGGGCTCTCCGAGTGGGACCACCCCGCCGAGGAGCGAGGCACCCCAGATGATCTCGGCGTTGTGCTCGACGCACATGGCGTTCTTCATGGCGTCGTCGACGTCCTTGCCGATGGCCACCATGCCGTGGTTCGCCATCAGTGCGGCGGAGCGGTCCTTGAAGTGCCGTGCCACTTCGTCGCCGAGCTCGTCGGAGCCCGAGGGGAAGTACTCGCACACCGCGACGTCTCCACCGAGGTAGATGATGAACTCGTCGATGGCGGCGGGGATCGGCATCCGGGCGACGGCGAACATCGACGCGTGCTTGGCGTGGCAGTGCACGACGCCCTGGACATCGGCGTGGTCGCGGTACACCGCGAGGTGCAGCGCCTTCTCCGATGTGGGGCTGCGGTCGCCCTCGACCTTGGTGCCGTCGGGCTGCAGCACGACCAGGTCGTCCAGGGTCATCTCCTCGTAGCTCAGCGAGCTCGGGGTCATGACCACGTTGCCGCCCTCGACGCGGCCCGACACGTTGCCCGCCGTGCCCTCGACGAGGCCGCGCTCGTACAGGGTCTTGCCGGCGTCGAGCACGCGCTCCTTGACCTCGGCGAGGCTTCGGCGAGCGGGATCGGTCATGGCAGCACCTCCGGGTTGACGCAATGCGTGGGTGATCCGCCGGTCAGGACGGCCTCGATGTCGGCGGCGATCATGGTCGAGTGGTTGATCTCGGTGTCGTAGGTCGCGCCACCGATGTGGGGGGTCAGCACCACGTTGTCCATGTCGAGCAACGGATGTCCCTCGGGGAGCTTCTCGCCGTCGAAGTGGTCGAGGCCGGCGCCGGAGAGCTTGCCGGACCGCAACGCGGCGACCAGGGCGTCGAGGTCGTGGAGCCCGGCGCGGGCCGAGTTGATGTAGAACGCGCCGTCGCGCATCGCATCGAACTGGGCGGCGCCGATCATCCCGAACGTCGACGCGTTGGGCGTGGCGTGCATGGACACGATGTCCGCCTCGGCGAGCAGGTCGTCGAGGGAGTGGGTGGCGTCGGGGTTGAAGGGGTCGCTGGCGATGACGTTCATGCCGAGCCCCTCGAGGCGCCACCGGGTGGCGCGGCCGACGGCGCCGAGGCCGATCAGACCGGCGGTGCGACCGGCCAGCTGCCACGCCCGGTGCCGTTGGTAGGGCACGGTGCCGTCCTTGAACGGGTCGCCGGAGCGCATCTCGCTGTCGGCCAGCACGATCCGACGGGTCACGGCGAACATGAGCGCCACGGTGAGCTCGGCGACGCCGTCCGCGTTGCGTCCGGGGGCGTTCAACACCGGGATGCCGAGCTCGGTGGCCCGCTTGACGTCGACGTTGGTGGGGTCCCCGCGGGTGGAGCCGATGACCAGGAGCGGCAGGTCGAGCACCTCGCCCATGACGAAGTCGGCCTCGCAGATCAGGATGGTGGCGCCGGTCTCGCCCACCCGCTCGGCGAGCTTCCTGCCGTCCCAGATGCGCATCGGGCGATGATCGATCCACGGGTCGTAGACGACGTCGCAGAGCTCCTCGAGCCGATCCATGCCCGGACCCGTGAACGTGGCGGTGACCAGGGCGATCGGTTTGTCTGACACGCGTGTCAGGTTAGCGGAGCGGCCGATTGCTATCGTCGGAACTGACACCCATGTCAGATGGAGGGATGGCGATGACCGTGGCGGCCGATGACGAGGTGGTCGATGACGAGGTGGTCGATGACGAGGTGATCGATCCGTTCGAGGAGTTCAACCGGGCGATGGGAGCCGACGGTGACGCGTCGCCGTACCCCGGCTTCATCGACGCCCGCCGGCTCGGTCCGATCCTCAACGGCGCCGGTGAGTTCGCTGCGCTCGACCTGGCGATCTCCGAGGAGGGTGCCGACGGTTCGACGGCGCTCGGAGCGCTGGCCGCCGACATGTTCACGGCGTATTCCTACGAGGCCGTCCAGGCCGTGCTCGGCGACGGCGTCAACTTCAGCTCCTCGGGCTACTCCGAGTTCATCGGGGCGGTCATGGGTCGCTCGATCCTGGAGATGGACGAGCCGGAGCACCGGGAGTACCGGGGGCTGATCCAGCAGGCGTTCTCCCGCAGGTCGATGGAGCGTTGGGAGGAGGAACTGGTCGGCCCGCTCGTCAACGGGATGATCGACGAGTTCATCGACGACGGATCGGTCGATCTGGTGCGCGAGCTGATGTTCCCGTTCCCCGTGCGGGTGATCGCCGAGCTGCTGGGGCTTCCCCACGAGGACCTGCCCGAGTTCCATCGCCTGGCCGTCGAGCTGATCGGCGTCTCGGTCGACTGGGACCGTGCCCTGGCGGCGTCAGCGTCGTTGAAGGCCTACCTCGCCGACATCGTGGCCGAGCGGCGCCGTCGGCCCGCCGACGACATGATCTCGCTGCTCATCGCGGCCGAGCGCGACGGCCAGCGGCTGACCGACGAGGACATCTTCGCCTTCCTGCGGCTGCTGCTGCCGGCCGGCGCCGAGACCACCTACCGGTCGTCGTCGAACCTCCTCTACGGGCTCCTCAGCAACACCGGCCAGCTCGACGCGGTGCGCGGAGACCGGTCGTTGCTGCCCCAGGCCATCGAGGAGGGCATCCGTTGGGAGCCGCCGCTGCTCATCGTCGTGCGGACCGCGGTGGGCGACGTCGACGTGTGCGGGGTCCGGATCCCTGCGGGCTCCGTCGTGATCACCAACATGGGCTCGGCGAACCACGACGACACGCGGTGGGACCGCCCGGAGGAGTTCGACATCTTCCGGGAGCGCAAGCCCCACATCGGCTTCGCCCACGGACCCCACATGTGCCTCGGCATGCACCTGGCCCGGATGGAGACCACGGTGGTGCTGGAGTCGTTGTTGGACCGGCTCCCGAACCTCCGCCTCGATCCCGCTGCCGGCCCCGCCTTCATCTCCGGCATGACCTTCCGGGCGCCGCCCGCCCTGGATGTCCTCTGGGGCTGACGCGCTCGGCGAGAGCGGCGCGGACGGCGCGGATCGTGAGGGCGCGCTTGTCGACCTTGTCCATCGGCGTCAGGGGCAGGGCATCGACCACGATCACGTCGTGGGGGAGCTTGTGGTGGGCCAGGCGATCCGACGCGGCGCGACGGACGTCGTCGGGACGCACCGTCGCTCCCGGTTCGGCGACGACGAACGCGACGCCGACCTCTCCCATCACGTCGTCGGGGCGGGCGACGACGGCGACCTCGGCGACGCCCGCGATGGTGGCGAGGACGCCCTCGACCTCGATCGGGAAGACGTTGTAGCCGCCGCGCACGTACATCTCCCTCGAACGGCCGGCCAGGACCAGGCGACCCCGGTGATCGACGCGACCCAGGTCGCCCGTTCGCAGCGCACCGTCGGGGTACAGGACGGCGGCGGTCGCGTCGTGGTCGCGCCAGTAGCCCGACATCACCGCCGGCGAAGCGAAGCAGACCTCGCCGATCTCGCCGGGAGCCACCGCCTCACCCGACTCCGGGTCGCGGATGCTCAGCGTCACTCCGTCGTGGGGTCGGCCGACCGACTCGGCGGCGTCGGAGATCGGATCGGTGAACGACGTGCCGGTGCCGATGCCCGCCTCGGTGCACGAGTACCGGACGGCCACCGCGGCGCCGAGGCGTTCGGCCGCCTCGGCGACCAGCGCAGCGGTCGCCGGCGCCCCGCCCATGATCACCGCGCGCACCGCGGAGAGGTCGCGCCCGGCGAACGCCGGGTCCCGGAGCATCATCGCGATCTGCGTGGGGATGCCGGCCACCGTCGACATGGCGTGGCGCTCGGTCAGCTCGAGCGCGGCATCGGCGTGCCAGCGGTCGACGAGCACCGTGGTCCCTCCCCGCATGAGCGAGCCGGTGAGCTTGGTCGTGGGGCCGAGGTGCGCCAGCGACGTCGCCCCGAGCGACGCCCCACCGCCACCCCACCGACCACCGGTGTCGACCTGGGTGATGAAACGGAGC
>Ga0315287_10002241_pt1 | contig 18169 bp, 15 predicted proteins | sample YL17G11_0_MG_FD_205037 | JGI IMG/M metagenome (GOLD analysis project Ga0315287, IMG submission 205037) | Sediment microbial communities from Yellowstone Lake, YNP, Wyoming, USA - YL17G11_0 | ecosystem: Environmental > Aquatic > Freshwater > Lake > Sediment | place: USA: Wyoming | collected...
CTCACAAACTGGGCCTTGTAGGGAACAGTAACGACGATCAGACCGGAAAGAGATCCAACGTCACAAGGGCTTCGTCTCTCGTCCGACCTCGCGAGAGCAGGCAACATACCCCGCAGCAACGGGCCGCCTATTCGTCCACAGGCGACCCGTTGTCATATGTGCGCCCGAACGTAGATCCCCGAAACGTAAGAGGAAGGCTTTGGCGTTCCACATCGATTGATCGCGGTGAAGACGCTAGGGAATGCTGAGCCCCTCGTCGAGACTGCCACTGCGAAAGCCCGCCATGTCGAGCGCCACGTACGTGTACCCGAGCGACTTCAAACCCTCAACGACGAACCGTCGCCCGTCCTCCCGCATGAGCAGCGCCATGCCGTCGGGATCGGCCTCGATGCGCGCGATCTTGCCGTGGTCGCGGACCCGCAACTGCCGGAGCCCCAGGCCTCGCAGCAGCTTCTCCGCCGCCTCGATTCGGCGCAGCGCCTCCACGCTGACAGGCGTCCCGTACGGGATCCGCGACGCCAAACAGGCCATCGAAGGCTTGTCCCACGTCGGAAGGCCGCGCTCCTTCAACAGCGCCCGAATCTCCGCTTTCCCCAGCCCGGCCTCGCGTAGCGGCGAACGCACGCCCTGCTCCACGGCGGCCCGACGGCCCGGTCGATAGTCGCCTTCGTCGTCGCGATTGCTGCCATCGAGGACACAGGCGAGGCCCATGTCGCGGGCCATCGCTCCTAGCTGCCCAAACAGCCCCGTCTTGCAGTGATAGCAGCGGTCGGGCGCGTTCCGCACGTACGCCGTCGATTCCATCTCCAACGTCTCGATGGTCTCGTGCCTGACACCGATTTCCCGCGCAAGCTCCCTCGCCTCTTCAACCTCGGAAGCCGGGATGGCCGGTGAGACAGCGGTCACGGCGACAACGCGCTCTCCAAGCGCTTCTCGCGCGACGGCGACGAGGAACGTGCTGTCGACGCCGCCGGAGAAGGCGACGAGCGCCGATCTCATCTCGCCAAGGAGACGCCGCAGCTCCGCCTCTTTCTCGCGCATCGACTTCATGAATTCGGCTCTCCGCTCGACAGATCCATTCCATCTTAACATGCCACAAAGACCAGACCAGGAGATTCTTCGTGGCGCCATATCGGGTTTCCCATGCCAAAGGTTCGCACGAATCTGACCGATACCTATATGAAGCGAGCAGTAGTACTCGTTAGGTTTGACATGCCACGAAGCGTTAAGGGCGACATCCTTTATCCGTTCGCCACGCTCAGTCTCGTCGCCGTCGTGCTGGTGGGCGTCGCGCTCGCCCATCTCATCGGGCACGAAGTCGACACACGGATGCGTTCCAGCGCCGCCGAGCTGACGGCGGACTCAGCCGTCGCCGTTCTCCAGCCGCAGGTGGAAGGCGTCGATCTTCAAACGCCTCTGACCGGCCCAACCTACGACGGGCTCCAGCAGACGGTGACTCGCTACCTGCTTTCCGGCGAAACGCTTCGACTTCGCATCTTCAACCGCGAAGGAGTCGCCGTGTACTCGAGCGATCCGTCGGAGGTGGGACGTGTTCTCGCCGACAAGCAGGCCATGCAGGCAACGCTCGAAGGGAAGACTATCGGCGCGACCGATAACGTGGGCTCGTCCGGGAACGGTAGCGTCAGCAGCGTCGGCCCCTTGCTGCGAGTCTACACACCCATCTACGCGGCGGCCGACCATGAGATCGCTGCAACGGTCCAAGTCTATCGCGACTACTCGGCCACAGCTTCGAGCATCGCCGCGACCCAACGTTTTCTGTACGTCTGCCTCGGCTTGGGCCTGCTGCTGCTATACGCCGTCTTGCAGGCCGGCGCCTGGGGCGTGACAGGGACTCTAGCCAAGGACCACTCCCGCCTCGCGTACCTTTACCAGACCGGCGAGCACGTGCGCTCGTCGCTCGATCTCCAAGAAGTGCTCAGCCTAATCGTCCGCGACTCCACGCTCGTCGCGCAGGGGCACTACGGCATGGTCTGCCTCGCCGACAAGGAATCGAACGGCCTCGCGGCCAGGGCCACCTACGACCACGAAAAGGCCTCGGTAGCTTTTCACAATCGCGAAGTCAGCGAGTGGCTGTTCCACCGCGTGCTTGCAACCGGCGAAACGAACATCGTCGGCAACTGGCGGGCGGAGTATCGCGCCGTCTTCTCCATGGATATCGCTTCGACGCCGATGGCGCTCCTCTGCGTGCCAATGACGCTGCGCAATAAGGTCACAGGCGTCATCGCCGTTCTCCGTCGCCCGTCCGGCGAAGGGTTCAGTCGCGTCGAGGCCAAGATGCTCGAGGAACTGGCCGCGCAATCGGCCATGGCCGTCGAGCAGGCCAACCTGTTCGCGAGAGTGCGGGCCTATGCCAGCGAGCTTGAGCTGAGCTATGACACAACCCTCAAGGCTCTCAGCGCGGCCCTCGACGCCAAGGATGCAGCCACCGAGGGCCACTCCGAGCGCGTCGCGAACCTCACCCTCGCTATCGCTCGCGAGATGAAGGTGCCTGAAGAGAGGCTCGTCGACATCGAAAGGGGCGCGCTCCTTCACGATGTCGGCAAGATAGGCGTGCCCGATGCGATACTGCGAAAGCCGAAGACCCTTAGTCGACGCGAGTGGCAGGCGATGCAGAGGCATCCGCTGCTGGCGGGCATCCTCGTCTCGAAGGTTGGCTTCCTGGAGGGCGCCCTGCCCATACTCCTCTACCACCACGAGCGCTTCGACGGCGACGGCTATCCGTTCGGGCTTGCCGGCGACCGCATCCCGTTGGAGGCGCGCATCTTCGCCGTTGTCGACGCCTACGACGCGATGACCTCCGACCGGCCCTATCGAAAGGCGGTGACGCCGGACGTCGCGGTGAAGGAGATCACAACGAACTCAGGCACTCAATTCGACCCGCTCGCCGTCGAGGCATTCCTGCGCGTCATCGACCAGTTCGCGCTGCAGCCGGATGAAGCGCCTGCCCCGGAAGAAGAAGCTGCCTAGGATTCGACCGCATCTTTGCCCTTGACCGCGCCTCGGCCCTCCGGTAACATAACTTAGTTCCCGAGAAGCCGTCCTCTGCCGGCCGTACAGTCGAGAGGAGGAAGCGCAAATGCAGCAACCCCCGTTCGACGACCTGCCGCGGGAGAAGATCGTTATCTCGCAGAGCGCTGTCCGTGCCCTCTCCGGCGGCGAGGTCACGGCGACGCAATCGGCAATACAGCGCCTGCTGGCCGCCGAGGCGAATATCCACCAGAGCGGCATCGGCTCGGCGAAAGGGGAACGAGTGTCGATCAAGCAGAGTGGGGTCGGCATCGTCGTTGGGCGCGAGGTGGAGGCAGAGGGATCACGCATCGTCTTCCTGGCGACGCCGTCGCTGCGGGGCAACGTGCGCCCCGTTTTCACGTTGCAGAGCGCCTTCGCCCTGGGCGCCGGCTTCTTCTTCGGAAGATGGCTGACCCGGTCGATTGGCCGGCTGCTGAGGAGATGACTCTAGTTCAGGAGTTGGAAGCGTGGACCGTGTTGAGTTGACTGTTGCCCCACGTTCAGTGCTAGGCAAGAAGGTGAAGGCGCTGCGACGAAGCGGCGTGACGCCCGCGAACATCTACGGACATCGACTCGATTCGCGGGCCGTCGAAGTGGATACCGTGACGCTGGCGCACACTCTCAAGGCGCTGGAACGGAACGCCATCCTATCGGTGCGCATTGAAGGCGAGAAGGACCAGCGTCCCGTCATCGTGCGCGAGGTGCGCCGCGACATCCTTAACGACAAGATACTGCACGTCGACTTCTATCAGGTCTCGCTGGCGGAGAAGATGAAGGGCGACGTGCCGATCCTTCTCGTCGGCAAATCGCCTGCTATCGAGGACCTCGGCGGCATTCTGCTGCAAGGGCTTGACTCCATAAGCGTCGAAGCGCTGCCCGCCGACATACCGCCGCACATCGAAGTCGACATCTCATCGCTCACCACATTCGACTCGTCCGTGCACGTGCGCGACCTTGTGGTCGATCCCAAGGTGCACGTCCTCACCGAAGGCGACTCCGTAATCACCAGCGTCGCCCCGCCGCGCAAGGTCGTCGAAGCCGCCGAGCCCACTGAAGAGGAAGCCGCTGAGGCAGAGAAGGCGGAGGCGGAGAAGGCGGAAGAGGCGAGCGAATAGCGGTTTTCGATCGAAATGCTGAGGGGCGTCTCGCTCTCAGTGGGGCGCCCTTTCACATGTCAGCGCAGCCGACGCCCCAAGAAGCCGCGTTCGCCTCGCAGAAAGTCGTTCGCCGCCATCTCCCGCCGTCCCTCCTTCTGCAGCCTAAGGACGGCCAGCAGGCCGTTGCCCGTCTGCACCGCGAACCCGGCATCTCGCGCTGCTCCTTCGATGGCTCCCGGGATGGCAACCACCGTTCCCGCCGGCTGACCGCTTTCGACTGACAGCGGCCATGCCTCATGGATTCGAAGGATCACACCATCGGCGTGCGTGTAGGCGCCGGGCCAGGGATTGTAGGCGCGCACCCGTCGCCAGATCTGCACCGCATGCAGCGTCCAATCGATTAGGCCGTCCTCCTTCTTCACCGTCGACACGTAGCTGGCAAGCGACGGATCCTGCGGCCGCGGCTCCAGCGATCCTTCCACATACAGCGGCAGCGCCTCCATCAGCAGTTCGGCGCCTTCTCTAGCCAACCTCTCCGTGAGCGCGCCCGTCGTATCGTTTGCGTCGATCGCGACGCGACGCTGGCCGAGGACGGGGCCTTCATCGAGGGCGAGCACCATGCGCATTATCGTCACGCCGGTCTCGTCGTCGCCGGCGAGAATGGCGGCGGCCACTGGCGAGGCGCCCCGATAGCGCGGCAGCAGCGAAGGATGGATGTTTAGCACGCCGAGCGGTGGCACGTCGAGCACCGGCTGGCTAAGGATCTGCCCGTAGGCTGCGGCGACCAGCACGTCGGGCTTTGCGGCCACGAGCGCATCGGCCGACTGCGGCGCGCTGATGCGCGGCGGCTGATGGACCGGCAGATCGTATTGACGCGCCAACTCGTTCACCGGCGACGGCTTGTCGTGTCGCCCGCGGCCCGCCGGTCTGTCCGGCTGCGTATACACGCCTACCACCTCGTGCTCGCTCTCGACGAGGCGCCGCAGCGCCGGCAAGGCAAACTCGGACGTTCCCAGGAATACTACGCGCAGTCCCACGCGCATCCTCCGCAGTGTCACGATTTCGCGAAAGGGCAATCGAAAGATGCTACTACCACTTGACGTGGCAGATTATACTATGTGCAGCCGGAAGAGAGGTGATAGAGACATGGGTCGCGCAAGACTGCTAGCAGCCATGTTCATGGTCTCCGTCGGATCGGTGATGTTCCTGACCGCCTGCAACAAAGCCGAGGCGCCGGAGAAAGACGCCACGGCGACGGCCTGGCCGGCGCCGGCGGCGACGCAGGCCGCCATCTCAGTCTCCGCGCCGCGCTCCGGCGCCGAAGTGACCGTCCCGATCACAGTCAAGGGCGCCGCCAGCGTCTTCGAGGGAACGGTACTTATCGCCGTTGAGAGCGCGGACGGCAGCAAGACCTTCTGCAAGACCTTCACCACCGCTGCTGAAGGCGCACCCGGCCGCGGCTCGTTCGAGGCGCAGATCGCCTTCCCGCCGCCCTCGTCGTCGACCGACGGACGCGTTCGCGTCTTTAGCGAGAGCCCGAAGGACGGCAGCGTCCAGAACCTGGTCAGTGTTCCCGTCGTCATCTCATCCGAGCAACCGGCCATCGTCATCGAGTCCCCTCTCTGCAACGCCGAGGTAAAGAGCCCCGTCACGGTTAAGGGCACGGCCAGCGTATTCGAAGCGGCGCTCGTCGTCGTGGTCAAGAACTCGTCCGGAGAGGAGATCGGGCGGTCGAACATACTGGCATCCGAAGCGGCGCCGGTCGGGGGAACATTCTCAGAGGAAGTCAGCTTCTCGCTTCCGGGCGTTGGGACCCAGAACGGCACCATCGGAGCCTATAGCAGCAGCCCTCGCGACGGCAGTATCATCAACGTCTTCTCGGTGCCGGTCACGCTTGCGCCCTGACGAGCTTCGACGCTCTACTGCGGCCGTCTCATCCGCACGACGACCGGTCTGACACTTACCGGCGTGTCGAGGCAGACATCGAGCAGCTCTGCCGCATTGCCCCTCGGAAACGCCACCTCTAGGTAGCCGCTGCTGTCGATCAGCGCGACCAGATCATCGCCGCCGCCGTAAGTGCTCGCCAGCCCGTGAACGACCTCGCCCGCGATCTCCACCGTCACATCGCTCCCGCCGACGTCGACAGCGCCAATGCTGGTCACCAGGTTGCCGAAGCGGTCGACATGGATGACGCGACCTCTCACGCTGCCGTCGGCCTTCTTCACGGCCCTCAACAGCGGTAGGGCGAGAATCGACGCGACCCTCTGGCCGAAGCTGTCGATCTCCACGCCCAGACTCAGGTGCGCCGCCACCGGCGCGAAAACGTCGCGGCCGTGAAACGTCGCGCTCACCGGCTGTCGCATATAGCGCGGGTCGCTGATCGCGACCGCCACGTAGCCCTCGGGCAATCGCACCGACTTCGCAGCACCGCGATTGCCTCGCGGCCGTGCGCTATCGGGTAGAGCGCAGGAAAGCACACCGTTGTCCGGCCCGACGAAGTAGCCGGCAGGCGTAGACAGCACGAGCGCCCGTCGCTCGCCGCCAACGCCCGGATCGACGACCGCGACGTGGATGCTTCCCGTGGAGAAGTAGGGCCAGGCGGCACCCAGGAGGTAGGAGCCTTCCTCGATGCGCTGTGGGCTCACATCGTGTGTGACGTCGACGATAGTCGCCCTCGGGTTCACGCTCAAGATAGCGCCCTTCATCGCCCCAACGTAATGCTCCGAATGGCCGAAGTCGGTCGTCAGCGTAATGATTGAAGGAGGCTTGTCGTCGCTATCCGCCATCGGTTCGCCACTCCCTGACGTCGCAGAAGCGCGAGCTGGAGTTGAACAGGACGGGCTGCCCCACGCCCTCCAACTCCTTGCCGATGACGTAAGTGTACGTGCGATGGTATAGAGGCAGGCTGGGGACCTCGCCGGCGAATACCTCCTGGAATTGCCGGTAGAGCGCCAGCCGCGTCGCCGTGTCGCTAGTCTGACGGGCCGTTTGGAGGAGGATATCGCTGTCCGGGCTGCTGAAGCCGGAGAGGTTATCGCCGCCGGGCGTGGCCTGTGACGTGTGATATGCGGGATAAGGATCGGGATCCGGGCCGCCGTCGAATCCGTAAAGCGCGACGACGAAGAGCCGCGGCGTCAGCAAATCCCGCAGCAGTACTGTCGGCGGATAAGTCATCACGGCCGTGGCGACGCCCAGCGACGACCACGACGCGGCAATCGCCTGTGCGACGGCGAGTCGCTGCGGGTCCTCGTTCGTGACAATAGTTAGCCGCATCTCCTCGCCTTCTCTCGCCCGAACGCCGGTCGATTGCATCGTCCAGCCCGCTTCATCGAGCGGCTTTGCCGCATGTCCCGGGTCATACGCATAGCGGTCGAGGACAGCGGAGTACGCCCAAGTCCCTGCCGGCAGAGGGCTATCGGCGCGAATCGCCTGCCCCTCTACGGCCGTCGCGATGACCCTCTCGCGGTCCGTCGCGTAGGCCAGCGCCTGTCTCACCCGCCTGTCCTGAAGCAGTGAGGCGCTGTTGTTGAAGTAGAGCAGAGTCGAAATTGTCGAAGAAAGACGTAGCACTTGCCGGTCCGACATGCCCCCAATAGACCACAGGTCATCGCTGCTGAGGGGCGAGCGGAAGAAGGCGCTGCGCACCTCGTCGTCCTCTAGCGCCTTCAAGAGCGAAGGCTCGTCCGGGTAGAAACGGAGCTCGAAACGGCCGAGCTTCGGCTCACCGAAATGATAGGACGGGTTGGCGTCGAGGACGGCCCGGTCAGCGGAGATATCGACGAGACGGAAAGGGCCGGTGCCGACCGGCTTCTGGTTGAAAGGGCCGTCGTAAAGGGCGTCCGCATCCAGCCCCTCCAGGAGATGCGCCGGCAGAATGCCGACCGAAAGATGCGCCGCCAGGGGTGCGAATGGCTGATTGAGGTGCAACTCGACGGTCGTGTCGTCGATCTTGGAGACGGTCAAGCTGCGGATGAGTTCCTTCAGGCCCGGTTCGCCGCGGAAGCCCGGAACACGTATCGCCCCGTACGTGAAGAGGACGTCGTCGGCCGTGAACGGCTGGCCGTCGTGCCAGGTCACGTTTGGGCGAAGGTGGAAGGTATACGTGAGTTCGTCGCTGCTGATCTCCCAGCTTTCCGCCAGGTTCGGCAGCACCTCGCCGTTCGCTCCCAGCCGAGTGAGACCGGAGAAGATCAGAGCCGTGAGATCCGAGTCGACCTCGTTAAACGAGTCGTACAGGGGGTTAATGCGGTTGTATGCCCCGGCGACGCCCTCGCTATAGACGGCAACAGTCAGCGTCGGCCGCACCTTCGACGAGTGCGACGTCGTGTACCAGAGGGCACCGAGAACGACCACGCCCGACGCTACTGTGAGCGGAAGGAGCCAGCGGGAGCGCACCATGCTTGTCACGTCGAGCCCCCGCCTTTCGACCGGACGGCAGCCATGGCCGTTGCCGTGCTCAGGAACTCCTGACGCTCCACATGGAGACGAGGATAAACACGATCGCCAGGACGATGGTCGCCTGGAAAAGCGTCTTCTCGACGCCGCGCCGCGTGCGGGAGACGGACTGCGTGCCCAACTCGCCGAAGCCCGACCCGCGCACCTGGAGCAAGATGACCACCACCAGAACGGCCGAGACTATTATCTGAATGACGTTCAGGTAACTCGTGCCGATTATGGTCAGGAAGGTGCCCGTCATATCCATAGCATTGACCAATCTACCTGATTCTTAGCTTAGCCGCTAGTCAGGGCTCAGGCGGTGACGCTCTCGGCCGTCTTTTCGACTAGCTGCTCGATCTGGTGGCGCTCGTAGTAGAGGTGGATGAGGGTATCGGCGAGCTTCTTGGGGTCGTGGTGGTAGCGGTTGTCTTCGCTGACGACGTCGGCAGTGATGACTCGGGCGCCGTTCAGGTGCGTCTTGTCGATGACCACGGCTTGCGAATGGGCCTTCTCGGGCAGCTTGCCGCGCGTGTTGCTGTTCGCAAGCACGTAGTCGAAGAAGTGCCCGCCCAGGTGATGCTGCAAGACGCCGAAATGGTCGCCGACTGTGAACGAGTCCGTCTCGCCGCGTTGGGTTGCGACGTTGCATACGTACATCTTTAGCGCCGCCGACGCCTGCACCGCCTGCCGTATCCCATCGACGAGCAAGTTCGGCATCACGCTGGTGAAAAGGCTCCCCGGCCCGACAACGATGATGTCGGCGTTGAGTATCGCGCGGACGGCCTCCGGGTTCGCCTCGACGTTCGCGGGTTGCAAGTAGACCTCGCGGATGCGGCTCGGCGAATCGGTGATGTTCGACTCGCCGTGGATCACCTCTTCGTCTTCTGTGTGGGCGGAGAGCGTGACGTTGGCCAGCGTCGAGGGCAGGATGTTGCCGCGCACAGCCAGAACGCGACTCGTCTCGCGCACAGCCTCCTCGAAGCTGCCGGTCACGCCGGACATAGCGACGATGAACAGATTGCCGAAGCTGTGGCCCTCCAGGCCGGAGCCCTCGCTGAAGCGGTACTGGAAGAGCCTCGTCATCAGAGGCTCGGCGTCAGCCAGCGCGGCGATGCAGTTGCGGACGTCGCCGGGCGGAAGGATGCCCAGCTCCCGACGCAGCCGGCCCGAGCTGCCGCCGTCGTCGGCCACCGTCACGACAGCCGTCAGATTACCGGAGTGCTCCTTGAGACCGCGTAGCAGCGTCGACAGTCCCGTTCCGCCGCCGATAGCGACGATCTTGGGTCCTCTCGCTAAGAAGCGGCTACTGTAGAGCACGCTGACCAGGCTTTCGTCGCCGCTCCGACGCAACAGCGCCGAAAGCAGCGAGTTGTTCAACCGCCAGAACGCGAAAAGGATCACGCCGCCGCTAATGCCGATGAAGATGAGCCCCCTGAACCAGCGCGGCAGGAACTGGAGCGTGATGTAGTAGACGGAATCAGGGAATGTGTAGGAGACGTAGACTTCGCGCAGAAAATAGGAGAAGCCGAGGCCCATTATGGCTACGCCCAGGCTCATCATCAGCAGCCAGCGCTTGATGTTGATGCCCAGGTAGAACCACTTTATGAAGTTGCTCTGCCTGATTGCCCTCATTTATCGCCAATCATAGATAGCTAGGAGGGCCGACGCAAAGATGATTACGAAGTCAACTTCTGTCGCAGCAGATCGTTGACCATCCCCGGGTTGGCGCGACCGCGCGTCTCTTTCATCACCTGGCCGACGAGGAACTTCGCGGCCTCCGCCTTGCCGCTGCGGTAATCTTCCACTGCTTTGGGGTTCGCGGCAAGCACCTTGTCGACGACGGCCGCGATCTCCTCCTCGCCGCTGATCTGCGTGAGCCCCAGCTCACGCACTACCTCCGCCGCCGGCTTGCCCGTCTCGAACATCACCTCAAAGACGGCCTTCGCGCTCTTGCCGCTGATAGCGCCCTGCTCGATCAAGCCAATCATATCATAAAGCGACCGCGGCTCAACCTTCGACTGGTCGATGTCGATGCCCGCCTGGTTGAGCAAACGGGCGAAATCGCCCAGCATCCAGTTGCTTACGGTCTTGGCGCGCTGCTTGATTGATTCCGCATCCGTACCGGACAGCGGCGACAAGCAGACGTCGAAGAAATCGGCGCGGGCCTTTGTCTCTGCCAGCAGATGTGCCTCATACTCGCTGAGCCCGTACTCCGCTATGAAGCGCTTCTCCTTCGCGTCGGGCAGCTCCGGAAGCTGTGCGCGAATGCCTTCGACGTAGTCGCGGTCCAGTCGCAGCGGCGGCAGGTCCGGCTCCGGGAAGTAGCGATAGTCGTGGGCATACTCCTTCGTGCGCTGGGAGACCGTCTGTCCGCTATCCTCCACCCAGCCGCGCGTCTCCTGGACGGGCGTGCCACCGGCCTCCAGCACCTCTCGTTGCCGCTCGACCTCGAAGCTGAGGGCGCGGAACACGGCGCGAAAGCTGTTCATGTTCTTCACCTCCACCTTCGCGCCCAGCTCCGTCACGCCCACAGGCCGGAGGCTGATGTTGGCGTCGCAGCGGAAGCTTCCCTCCTCCATGTTCGCCTCGCTCACGCCGATGTAGCGAAGTATCTGGCGCAGCTTCATCAGGTACTGGCGCGCCTCCTCCGGCGAGCGCATGTCCGGCTCCGATACGGTCTCCATCAGCGGCACGCCGGCGCGATTGACGTCGACGAGGCTGTACGTCTCGCCGGCCTCGTTCTGTCGATGCATGAGCTTGGCGACATCCTCTTCCAGATGGACTCGCGTGATGCCGACGCGCTTCCTGGCGCCATCGACCTCGACCTCCAGCCAGCCGTTGCGGGAAAGAGGCATGTCGTACTGCGATATCTGGTAGCCCTTCATCAGGTCGGGATAGGGGTAGTTCTTGCGATCGAACTTGGCGTTCTCCGGAATCTCGCAGTTGACGGCGAGCGCGGTCATGATCGTGTATTCGACCGCCTGCTTGTTGATGACGGGCAGGACGCCGGGCATGCCGCAACAGACAGGGCAGACGTGGGTGTTTGGCGGCGTGTTCGCGTAGTCGGCGCTGCAACGACAGTACATCTTGCTGCGGGTGCGAAGCTGCACGTGCACCTCCAGCCCGATGACCGTCTCGTACTCGATCGCCGCCTTTGCCTCTGTCGTCATCGCCTACCTGCGAGGAGAACTGGTGCCGGGGGTGGGACTCGAACCCACAAGGCCGTGAGGCCAGCGGATTTTAAGTCCGCCGCGTCTGCCAATTTCGCCACCCCGGCGTCGCCCGAACAAGACAATGCTCAGGCCCCTGCCCGGGTCCTGAGCCCTGAGATTCGTTCTGGAGGCGACGACCGGATTCGAACCGGTGATGGGGGTTTTGCAGACCCCTGCCTTACCACTTGGCTACGTCGCCTCAAAATCGCTTCGCCTGCCTCCACTCATCCTGGTGCCGAGGAGGGGATTTGAACCCCTACGCCCGAAGGCACGGCCCCCTCAAGACCGCGTGTCTGCCAGTTCCACCACCTCGGCCCAAGCGCAATCGACAGGCCGGAGACTCAACGTCCGGAGCGCCTTCCTCCGGCTGCGTATTTGCTGGCAGGAGTGGAGGGACTCGAACCCCCGACCGGCGGTTTTGGAGACCGCTGCTCTCCCAACTGAGCTACACTCCTAAATCAGACGGAGTATAGCAGCCGCCTCCGAAGGCCGTCAAGAAGCAGTAGCTGCGTGTGCGCGTATCTAGCCGCGCCGCTTGCGCCGTCCTACCGCCCCGTCGCGGCGTCGACTATCGGCTTCAGGAACGCGCCGTCGTCCCAGCCCAGATCGTCCCCTTCGCCCAGGCGCACCGCGACGATGTCCAGGCTCGGGATGACGTATATGCGCTTCGTGGCGAAGCCTATCGCGGTGTACAGGTCCGCCGGCGCGTCGGCGAAGTCCATCAACCACCAGTAGTAGCCGTAGTTCAGGTTCTCGATTTGCGACGGCTGCGTCGAAGCCTTCACCCAGTCTTCGGGCACAACCTGCCGCTCTTCCCACTTGCCGTTGCGAAGGAACAGATACCCGAAGCGGGCGAAGTTCCGCGCCGTGCTCATGATGCAGCAGTAGGTCATTTCCTGCCCGACGTTGTCGGTCAGCCAGCGGGCGCCTTCCATGCCTATGGGCCCGAACAGCTTCTCGCGCGCGTAGTCGGCCGCGCTCATCCCCGTGGCCTCTTCGATGATGCGCGAGAAGGCTTCCGCGTCGCCATCCGAGTAGTACCAGTCCGTCCCGGGCTCGCGGTAGAGCTGACGGTTCAGCGCGTAGGCCAGCTGGTCGTTGCTTTGCAGCATCTTGATGGTGTCGCCGGCGGGTTGCTTGTAGATCATCCGCCACGTCAGGCCCGAGGTCATCGTCAGCAGGTGGCCGATGGTGATCCTCTCGCGATCGTCGCCGCGCCACTCCGGGATGAAACCGGACGCGCTCTGATCGAGCCCCCTGATCTTCCCCTCGTCGATAGCGATGCCTACGAGAGCGCTTACCACGCTCTTCGCCATCGACCAGCTATTGTCCGTCGACGCCTCGTTCCAGCCGCCCCAATAGCGCTCCCACACGATGCGCCCGTGCCGCACGACGACCACAGCCCGACAGCCATGCTCCACGCAGTAGGCATCGACCTTGTCGAGCGGCTCCGCGTCCATGCCCTCGGCCTCCGGCGACGAGGTCTCCCAGTCGGCGCCCGGATACACGGCATTCGCGACCGCTGTCGGCGAGGGGTCAGCCGTGGAGCCACCGCGGGGCGCGTCGTCGTTCCCCGAGTTACAGGCGACGAAGGCGAGACACGCAACCACGGCGAAGAGCAAAACTATTAGTCGCTGTCCGAAGCAACGTGACATAAGTCTAACCTCTGCGACCTGCCCCGCCGTTCGACGGCATGACGCATGGTGTCGCGAGCATAGCGGGGACGTGGCAGGCCGGTCAAGGGAAGCCTAGCGCGCGTGCGGCGTCAGAACGTCCGTGAGGGCGTCGCCGAGGAGGTTGAACGAAAAGATGAGCCCCGCGACAACCGCGCCCGGCACGAGCAACAGGTGCGGGTTCGCCTGCAGAGTGCGTATGTTGCCGCCCTCATAAAGCATGACGCCAAAGCTTGGATTCGGCGGCTGAACGCCTACGCCGAACCAGCTCAGCGCTATCTCCGTGCCGGCGATAGCGCCCAGCGACACGGAGAGGCTCACGATAACAATGTTGGCGACATTCGGAAGCAGGTGGTGCACAATGATCCGTGCTGTCGAGGCGCCCATCGCCTTCGCAGCGGTCACGTACTCCGTCTCGCGCAATGCGAGCACCTGCGAGCGGATCAAACGCGCGCCGCCCACCCACGCGAACAACGAAAGAGCGCCAAACACAACGACGTAGTCGGGGAAGCCGTTGATTCGCAGTCCGTCCTCCATCGCTTGCAGCCAGCCCATGCCGCGAATCCGCCCGCCGAGCGTCGCGTTGATCATGATCAGCATCGGCAAGCCCGGCAGCGCGAAGAAGACGTCGCCGAGGCGCATGATCGCGGTGTCCACCCTGCCGCCGACATAGCCCGCCAGCAGCCCCAGGCCGACGGCAAGAACGAGCCCGCCGGTCACGAGCGTCGCAACGGTCACGACGACGGTCGTGCGCGACGCCCAGATAACGCGGCTCATCAAGTCGCGGCCCAGTTTGTCCGTGCCCAGTGGGTGCGCCAGTGAAGGCCCCTGTAGCACGGCGTCCAGGTCCTGGTCGGTAAAGCTGTGTGGCGCGACGACCGGCGCGAAGAGGCCGCAGAAATAGAATACGCCGATGAAGATCAGCGCCGCGACCGCGATCTTCTTCCTCAGCAGCCGTCGCATCGCCAGGGCGAACGGCCCGCGCGATGGACGCTCGCGGTCGACTTCGTCTTCGCCGAGGACGTAGTCTACGCTAGCCAATCTCTCGCCTCTCGTAGCGGACCCGCGGGTCGATGATGGTGTAAGCGATATCGATGGCAATGCTGGCGATGATGAAGGTCGTCGTCAGGATCAGTATCAGGGCCAGGATGATGTTGTAGTCACGCCCGTTGACCGCCTGGAACGCCAACTGCCCGATGCCCGGGACACCGAGCAGCATCTCGGCGAAGAAGGCGCCCTCCACCAGCGTCGCCAGGGAGATTCCAACAACCGTGACGAGCGGCAGCAGCGAGTTTCGAACGACGTGGCGAGTGATAACCGTGAACTCTCCCAGGCCCTTCGCCCGCGCCGTTCGGACGTAGTCCTCTCTGAGCACGGAAAGCATCGTCGCCCGGGTGAGGCGCGCCACACCGGCGATACCGGGCAACGATATCGCTAGCGCCGGCATGACGATGTGGGTGTCGAGTATGCCGCCCCAACCGGCCGCCGGCAACCAGTGCAGCTTGAGCACCAGGACTATCTGCATGAGCGGGACGCTGATAAGCACCGGTATCGATTGGAAGACCAGGAGGGTACTGATCGATAAGGGGTCAGCCCACGTTCCCTGCCGCAGCGCCGCGAAGACGCCGAGAGGAACGCCCACCGCGAACACGATCAGCATAGCCACCAACCCGAGCCGCGCTGAGACCCATATCTTGGGGAAGATGACCTCTGAGACATCGCGGTTGCGATAAGTGAAGCTCTCGCCGAGCTTTCCGTGGGCCAGGTTCTTCACATAGATGCCGTACTGCTGGAGAAGCGGCTTGTCCAGCCCTTCCTCGTGGCGGACGCGCTCCAGCACCACGGGGTCGCTGTACTGGCCCATCGCCACTCGAACGGGATCGCCGGGGCCGAAGCGCGTGATGGCAAACGCGATGAACGACACCGCCAGCAAGATGACGGGCACCCAGAGAAGCCGCCGGACTAAATAGGGGAGGAGCCCTTGCATCGTCTATCGAGTCGACACGTTCCGCCGCGACCTATTCGTCGATTGTCACGTACTTCAGATAGGGCATCACCACCGGTGGCAGCATGAAGTCCTTAACATAAGGTTTCACAACGACGTGGTCGCGCCCGTAATACAGCGGTATCCAGGGAGCATCGGCCAGGATTAGCTCTTCGGCCTGCTGGTAGAGAGCCATTCGCTTCGATGAATCCTGCTCCGTGCGGGCCTGGATCAGCAGCCGGTCGACCTCCGGATTGTTGTAGCCGGTGTTGTTCTGGTGGCTCTTGCTGTTGAACAGGATATCCAGGATGTCTTCCGGGTCGGGGTAGTCCATCACCCAGCCGGCGGCGAACATCTGGTACGATTTCTTGTCCAGGTCCTGCCAGAACGTCGCCTGGTCGGTCTGCTGGATCTCGACTTCGACGCCCAGGTTCTTCTTCCACATCTCGACCATCGCCTGGGTATCGTCGCCGGCAGTGGCTCCCGCGCCCACCTGGCTCAGCGTCACCTTCGGCAATCCGCTCGGCCCGCCGTAGCTCGATTCCGCCAGCAACTGTTTCGCTTTCTCCGGATCGAATGTCGCGACCGTCGCGCCAGCGTTGTAGCCGGGCAGACCGGGCGGGAGGACGCTGTGGGCCACCGGCACCATGTCCTTGAGCACCACCTCGACAATCTTCTCGCGGTCGACGGCCATGCCGAAGGCCTGACGCACCTTCGGGTCATCGAAGGGCGCCTTTTGCGTATTGAAGCCGAGGTACGAGACCGACATCATGTCCGCGCTCAGGTATTCGCTGTGCAAAGGATCGCTTGAGTCGAGCACGCGTTCGATGTCGTTGACGCTGACGCCGGCTACGTCGACCTCGTCGTCCTCATACATCGTGAGTCTCGAGCCGCCGGAGAGAACGAATTCGACCGTCTTTACGGCGGGCACACCGGCGTAGTAGCGCTGGTTAGCCTGGAGAGTAAGGCTTTCGCCCAGCTTCCATTGCTTCACCTGGTAGGGGCCCGTGCCATGCGGCTTCTTCGTCCAATTGCGGCGGTCGTCCTCAATCTGTGTCTTGTCGACGACGAAGGCGGTGGGACAGGCCATCTTGGCAATGAAGTACGGCTTCGCGTCGTCGATCGTTATGCGCAGCGTGAAGTCGTCGACGGCCTCTATGCCGCTGATCTCGCTTGCGGTGCCGTTGATCATCTCCTTCACGCCGACGATATCGCCAAGATACGCCTCCGCGACCGTGGAAACGGTGTCGGGATTGGCGGTGCGTTCCATGGAGTACTTGAAGTCTTCAGCGGTCACCTGACGATACGTCTGCTGAAAGACGACGTCTTCGCGGAGATGAAAGGTGTAGGTCCTGCCGTCGGGGCTAACGTCCCAGCTCTTGGCGATGTCCGGGGCTATCTTGAGGTCCTGGCCGATCGTGACCAGGCCGCTGTAGATCTCGACGATATAGCTTGCGGAGACGGCGTCGGTGACGAGGGCGGGGTCGAGCGTGAGTGGATCGTTGCCGACCATTCGCAGCGTGGAGCCCGATGCGCCGTTGCCTCCGGCGTCTCCGACGTCTTCGCTGCTGTCGCTACCGCCGCCGCACGCGACGATGCTCGCAACGACCAGAAGCCCCAAGAGTAACGCCGCAACAGCACCTAACCTCTTCATGGCGCTCAGTTCTCCTTGCTACCGATCTCCCGCCCCAACCTCGAAAACGGTGACGGGCCGACCATTCGGTTTCCACCCGTCGATTCCCTTATTGAAGATCGGCCTGCGGCGCTCCCTCGACAGGGGCGACCACCTCCGTGCCCTTCGTAATAGCGATGCCCAACTCCTCTAGTTGAGCAGGCGAAACGGTCGACGGCGCTCCCATCATCGGGTCGTACGCGCTTTGCGTCTTGGGGAAAGCGATGACTTCGCGGATGTTCGGCGTGCCCGTGAAGAACGCGACCGTACGGTCGAGCCCGGCGGCGATCCCGCCATGCGGCGGCGCCCCATACTCGAACGCCTCCAGCATGTGACCGAAGCGGTATTGCGCCTCTTCGCGGGCGATGCCCAGCAGGTCGAACACCCTCTCCTGTATCTCACGCCGATGGATCCTGATGCTGCCGCCGGCGCCCTCCATGCCGTTGATCACGAAGTCATAGGCTTTGCTGCGCGCCTTGCCCGGGTCGCTATCCAGCAGCGCCACGTCCTCGTCTTTGGGCGCCGTGAACGGATGATGGACGCTATCCCAACGCTGCTCGCTTTCGCTCCAGTCGAAAAGCGGGAAGTCGACAACGAAGCAGCAGGCGGCCGTCTGCGGGTCGGCGAGATTGAGGCGCGCGGCCATCTCGCGTCGCAGGGAGTCGAGCGCGGCGCTGGCGATCTTTGGCTCATCGGCGACCAGCACAAGGAGGTCGCCGCGTTTGGCGTCGGTCCGCTTCGCCAGCCCCTTTATCAGCTCCATGCTCAGGTAGCGGTGCACCGGCGAGCGAATGTCTTCCGGCGTCAAGTCGTCGATACCGCCTTCGCCGAGAAGAGCGATGGATATGAGGCCCTTGCCGCCCTGGTCCTCCACGAAGTGCGTCAGGCTGTCGATGTCGCGTCGGGTGAAGGTGGCCCCGCCTGGAGCCGCAAAGCCGCGAATCTGCCCGCCGCCCGCGATGACGTCGCGGAAGACGGCGAAGTCGCAGGTCGGGCCGAGGTCGGTGACGTCGGCCAGCTCCATGCCGTAGCGGATGTCGGGCTTGTCCGTGCCGAAGCGACGC
>Ga0315287_10002244_pt1 | contig 18153 bp, 21 predicted proteins | sample YL17G11_0_MG_FD_205037 | JGI IMG/M metagenome (GOLD analysis project Ga0315287, IMG submission 205037) | Sediment microbial communities from Yellowstone Lake, YNP, Wyoming, USA - YL17G11_0 | ecosystem: Environmental > Aquatic > Freshwater > Lake > Sediment | place: USA: Wyoming | collected...
CCGTGCTTCTTCCATGTCGATCACCATGCCTGGCATCATGACCGATTCAGCACCGCCGCCGCTCAGACTCATTGCTCGGTGGAAATACGACCCGGCTTCAGACTCATTTCATATTGGAAGAGGCTGACTCTATCTCTCCGGGGGTCAATATGGCATCATTGCGCTAGCTGGGAGAAGGCGACTCCTACTAGGTAGCCCAGGGGGAAGCGACAACACTGAGAATTAGGAGGGCGAGATATGGCGAAGACTGTCGAATTTGTATCCGAGATCGAGGATTTGTCGACCGAGAAGGGTTATCAATTCACATTCCACTGCGACAAATGCCATAGCGGTTACACGTCCAGTTACAAGGCGGCATCGCTAGGCATTGCCGCCGATCTCCTGGGCACCGCAGGTGACGTGCTTGAGGACTTCGGGTCATTTTTTGGAAAGAGCAAGGAAGTTGTCAAAGGAGTGCAGGGCGCATTAGGCGGTAAAACACACAGCGATGCCCACGCCGAGGCTGTGGAGGAGGTTAAACCCCAGTTTAAGCATTGTTCCCGCTGCGGCCATTGGGTATGTGTGGCCGCCTGTTGGAACGTGACCGCAGGTTTGTGCGAAGAGTGCGCGCCCAACGTCAGGGAGGAACTCGTTTCTAAACAGACCCACCTTACGGTCGAACATCTCGGGCAAAGACTGAGCAAGCAGGATCTTACCAAAGACATGGATGTGACGACGCCAGCTCAAGTGATTACGTGTGCTAAATGCGGGGTTGATATCGCTGTGGGAATGAAATTTTGTAGCGGTTGCGGTGAACCCGTCCGAAGCGTCAAGGGCGCCTTTTGCTCGGAATGTGGCTCCAAGCTGAGTGGCGGGAAATTCTGTCCTTCATGCGGCAAGCCGGTACAGTGACCGGCGCAATCCAGTCGTTTTGTCGTACAGAATATTGACGCCAGTCGCTATTCAAAAGGTGCGGTGTGCTGAGAGTCATTGCTCTCTCTATTTTGCCTTGTATCACTTCTCTTGGAAATTTTGCCTGCACCTATAACGGTGCGCTTCGAGGGGATTTCCATCAGCAGTCAGCCGGTTTTGGCGGCAAGCTGCCCTTAAAAGTTGCCGTGGTCGCCGATCCGACAATCAAGACATATGAGTTTCGTGCTTCAGGTTATGGATTCAGTCAGCGCATCGCCGTTTATCCCGGATTAATCAACGCGGCAGCGGCTGAACTGGCGGAGGTGTTTGATCAAGTCAGAGTTGTAGAACAGCCAGAACAGGCGGCAGAGGAAGAGCTTCTTGTATTCGTAGGAATACTGATCAGTTCGCTAATTAGTGCGTAGTGCGTTAGTCTGCTGGCATGCGCAGACGAATGGATGCCAGGACATTGGAGCCGTCGGCGCTGTACCTGTTGCGTCGGCAGGCGGTGCGGGCGGTCCGCGGCGGGATGTCGCAGACCGACGCCGCGCGTACATTCGAGGCAAGTCTGCGGGCGATCAGCAAGTGGAGGCGGCTCAACCGGGAAGGCGGGTTGCGGGCGCTCAAGCGCCGGGACCGGCGCCCGGGGGAGGGGCGCCGGAACGCGAAGCGCGTGGCGCACATCCGCTCGCTGATCGTGGGCAAGCTGCCCGATCAGCTGACGCTGCCGTCCTATCTCTGGACGCGGGCAGCGGTGGCAAGCCTGATTGCGCGGGAATACGGGATCGCGGTGTTGCTCGTGACGGTGGGGCGGTACCTCCGGGCTTGGGGCCTGAGCCCGCAGAAGCCGGTGTGGCGCGCCTACGAGAGGAACGATGCGGCCATCGCGCGGTGGCTGAAGCGGGAATACCCGGCGATTGCCCGGTAGGCCAAGCGGGAACATGCCGCCATTTATTGGGGCGACGAAATGGGTCTGCACAGTGACCATGTGACCGGGACGCGCGATGCTCACGGTCGGTGTGCCCGTTCGTGGAACAAGGAGTTGCTGAGCAGAAACCTTGATTGATGGAGAATGAGTCATGAAACGCAAGCAAGGGCCTCCGACAGATCTTCTATTGACACGGAGAACGTTGGGAAAATTGTGTGGCGCGTTCGCTTCCAGCCTTGCTGTATGGATGAGCGGGTGTACTTCGTTTTGGAAGAGAGGCGCAGCTCCAGCTATGCCGCCCATCCACTGTGTTTCTCCTGAGAGCGATCCGGCAACCTATGAATACATTGTTGTAGGGTCTGGAGCAGGAGGGGGACCACTTGCAGCCAATCTTGCCAAAGCAGGCCGCCGGGTTTTGCTGTTGGAAGCGGGGAGTAATGAGGAATCGTTCACCTATCAGGTTCCCGCATTCCATGTATTGGCATCGGAGGATGATGCTCAGAAATGGAGCTTTTTTGTGCGGCATTATGAATCAGAAGCACAACAAGCTCACGACGACAAATATCAAAAGCAAGAAGGGGGTGTCCTCTACCCCAGGGCCGGGGCTCTCGGCGGTTGTACCGCTCACCATGCGATGATTACCATTTATCCGCACAAGAGTGATTGGGATGAGATGGCCACATTGATGGGCGATCCATCGTGGTCTGATCGCAACATGCGAAAGTACTTCGAACGCCTGGAACGGTGCCAGTATGTCGATGCTCCTTCACATGCGGAGGACAATCCCACGCGCCATGGTTTTTCTGGTTGGCTGACGACGAATACCGCCGATCCCTTTCTCGTGATCGGAGACAAACCACTCAAACGGATTCTCCGCGCAGCGGCAAACGAATCTCTCCTACGTGTTGGCAATCTCTGGACACGCCTGAAAGTGAAGTTGGAAGGCCATCTGGATCCGAACGACTGGCGATGGCGTGAGACAAATCAGAGTCCCGAAGGTCTCGTCTTCACCCCGCTTTCGACGAACGAGGGTAAGCGGGTTGGGGTTCGAGAGTACGTGCGCCGAGTTCATGACGCATGTCCCAATAATCTTACGATCACGTTGTACGCGTTAGCGACGCGGGTGTTATTTGAGGATCTTCCTGGTGGTGGGAAGCGGGCGGTGGGGGTAGAGTATTTAGACGGTCAACATCTCTATCGGGCCGATCCTCACGCTGATCCCAACCCGCAGTCTGGAGTGCGGCGGACCGTTCGGGCCAGCCGTGAAGTCATTTTAGCCGGTGGAGCGTTCAATACGCCTCAGTTACTGATGCTCTCCGGCATTGGACCAACAGCTGAGATGGAAAAGCATGGGATCAAGGTGGAAGTTCCGCTTGCAGGGGTTGGGCAGAACCTTCAAGACCGCTATGAAGTTGGTGTCGTGAGTGAGATGGCAGAGGACTTCTCAATTCTGAAGGGCGCCACGTTTGCGCCGCCGGATCCCCGAGGGCAGCCCGATCCTATGTTCGCCGAGTGGATGAACGGTAAAGGGGTCTATACCACAAACGGCGCTGTAGCTTCTCTGATTAAACGCTCGACTGCAGACAAGCCTGATCCCGATCTGTTTATTTTTGGCATGGTAGGGCTATTCCGAGGCTATTACCCGGGTTATTCAAAAGATGCCGTCCAGAATAAGAATTTCTTTACCTGGGCTGTTCTCAAGGCGCACACGCGAAATCGTGCCGGCCTTGTGACGCTTCGGTCGCATGATCCTCGCGACACGCCACATGTGAACTTTCGTTACTTCGATGAGGGGAGTGCCGGTCACGAGGAGGATGTTGACGCCGTCGTCGAGGGAATTGAGACAGCGCGACGGATTATGAAAGACGCTGGTGACATTGTGAAGCAAGAATTGGTGCCCGGTGGGACGATTCAGACACGGGAGCAGCTCAAGCAGTTTGTGAAGGACAATGCGTGGGGGCACCATGCATCCTGTTCCTGTAAAATGGGGCCCAAGAACGATCCGATGGCTGTGGTGGATGGCGATTTTCGCGTGTATGGGACGACCAACTTACGGGTGGTGGATGCATCAATTTTTCCGCGCATCCCAGGGTTTTTTATTGTGACATCGGTCTACATGATCAGTGAAAAGGCTAGCGATGTGATCCTTGCAGACGCACGGGCCAGTCGAGGGGTATGACCTGGCGGCCCTACGAAAGCAGGAGAAGTGCCCTCTGTCGTCACACTGCCACTCGGCTGAGCTTTGGCTCGATCGGCAGCAGAGGAGCTGGAGCCGGCGACGCCGATGCGACAGAGCGCGCTGCGGCTCAGCGCCGCTCGTTAGGCAGAGACAGTAGATCTAGCCCGCATGATTCATCAAACTTCTGCTGCAAGCGCGGGTACGCGGCTGTGACGGGCAGTCCCGCCGTTCAGCCCTTCGACATACTGTTGGGGACAGGCACTGCCGCAGACAGCAGAGCCAGTCCCCGGCCTCCGAGTGCCCGTCTCGTTTCGCGTCTGCACGCTTTTGCGACGAACCTTCATGAATCATGCGGGCTAGAGGAGGGCGACCGCGACGTATTTTCGGTATTAACTTTGCCCAAGAGTGGTGCTGAATTTCAGATCTGTTTTTCACTTTAGAACAAAGGAGATGTTGCCATGATAACGTTTGACCAACGATTTGCTCGATTACTGCTGGAGATTTGCCGCTATACATACGCCGCATCATTCAATTCGGCTGTGAATGCGGTAGATAAACAAGCTGCTCTCAATTGGATCAATCAAGCGGGTGCGCCTGATGCGATTGTGATGCTAAATGACGACAGAAATCCGTCCACATCCGTCGCGTGTGTGGTCGCTTACCCGGATAAAAACATCGTCTCTTACATGGGGACAAAGACTGAATTCAGCACCCCTAATGAGGCCATAGAGTCAATGGATGATTGGGCTCAAAATGTCGAGGCTTTGCTGGTGCCATTCAAACTCACCGCAGAACAACTGGGGCTGGACCAGCCCGTCAAGAATAGTCTCGGGGGGCTCGTCCATAAAGGGTTCCTGGAAGAACTCAGCGCTGTCCAAGCGAAAGTCGTTCAGGAGCTGCTGAAGCACGGTGGCAAGAGTCGTCCGGTTTACGTCACGGGACACAGTCAAGGGGGAGCCGAAGCAGCACTTGCTACACGGGCGCTCCTCGCTGGGGAATTTCCGGTTGCGGCAACATATACGTTCGCGGCGCCTAGGTCTGGTGATCTGTCATTCGCCAATTCCATTCCAGCGACGCTTCCAGTACATCGGATAGAGTTCGGGGACGACATTGTTCCACACGTTCCATCGACACTGATCAGTAAAAATGTCCGGGCAATCGTTGAGGGTTTACTGAAAATCCCTTTGCTCCCGGAACATGTCAAAAAGCTATTGAATTTCTTGGGACACACCACCGAAAAGACCAGCTTTGTGGGCGTTGGGCGACTATGTTACGGCAACCATGAAACGAAGGCGCTTCGCGTCGATATTTCTGTCGAACAAGAGGCTGCACTGTTCAACAGTCGTTTAATGGGATTGGTATCGAATCCAAAACATTGGGCTGAGCATCATCACCTTGCTGGAACGACGGCAGAGGTCAGTTCTGGCGTCAAAGGAAACTATACGGCTTTGGTCAGCGAGTTTCCGATGGTGAGCTGAAACGGCCAGTCGAAAATGCGACTCACGAGTGGGGTCATTGTTTGACTGTGCACTGCGCCAGCGCTGCTACAGAATCTCCTGCCAGAGCCGTGTCAAGAAATCCGTCCGGTCGGTCTCGTCATGAACAATCGTCTGCTGGTCGTTGCCGCGCGCGGTGAGGTGGGAGAGGGCGGCCGGATATTCCCCCGCGAAGTGGCGAGCCATGAACGCGGAGCCGAGGTGGGGTGAGGTGCGCCGTCAAGCAATGACCCCATCTCATTCAATTCCGGACGCCCGCCGAAAGCAGTCATTCCCTGACATGCGCGCTCCTGCTGCCTGAGCTCCGGCGCAATGAGTGGCGCGCATGCTCCGACGATGTCCGTCGTTGCACTGGGCGGGGCCGGCTTCACATCTAGCAGGCTGCTGAAAAACGAGGCCTGCCTGCCGGAAATCCAATGATCCCCATGTCTGGGTCAACAGGACACGAACCCGCAGGATGCTCAAAAAGTTCGTCCAACAAGGCCGCAGCGAGTGAAGGGCCGAGGCGTACCCTCTGGGTACGTTGAGGGTCTGAACGATGCGAGAACGCTGCTGGCGGACTTTTTCAGCATCCTGCTAGAGCTTGAACAGGTATTCGATGAGCTGCACGCTGCCGTAGCCGCCGAATGGCAAGAGCAGCGCCTGCAGTGCAGGCTGCTGGGCGAAGGGCGCGAACGCGCCCTCGCGGGTGCTGCGGATGCGCTCCATCAGGATCTTGATCTGCTCCGCGCTGATCGGGCTTACAGTCAAGACCGGCGGCTGGCTGTCCTTCGCCCGGGCCTGCGCGAGCAGCCGCGTTTCGTAGTTCTCGAGCGCCGTGGCGCGCGCCGACTCGGCGCTCCTTCGCAGCAGCAGCGCGCTGTGGAGCGCGTAGGCGAGCGCGAGCCCTACAACGAAGACCAGCGCCAGTGGAAAGTCCATCGCGTCGAAGAAGTTACTTCGCGCGAGCACCAAGAAGAGAATCGAGACGAACGGCAGGTAGATGAGCCAGTGGATACGCTGGGTGGCGTGTACGATCAGCTTGAAATCGAGATAGTCGTCGAGATGTGCACGAGGCACGCCGGTCGAGGCTTCCTCGCGCTCGAGTAGCACTGGCGACCACAGGCTCCGCGCGTTGCTCAGGGTCTCGATGAACCGCGCGCAAGCGCGCGTCTCGTACCCGACCCAGAAAATGACCGACCAGAGGACCAGTGCGTTGGAGAACACGAGAATGAAATGCAGTGTCTTGACGAGCTCGCCTCGATGTGGAAACGACGGCCTGTCGAGGACCGTGAATGCTGCGAAGAAGAGTACGATTCCGATGAACAGGGAGGCCACAATCCAGCCCGCCATCTCTCTCCAGCTAGTGGCACGCAGGTAGTTTTGCCATAAAGTAGTGACATCGACGATCTTCTTTTCGGCGCTCTCCTCCCTGAGCGCGGAATTCGTTTCTGCATTGCCCTCCTTGTCGAACAACGCCAGATTGAGATGCGGACCATGCAACCACGCATACTTCTTATTGCGATCAAGCTTCCGGATTTTCGGCAGGGCGATCTCGAAGTCCTTGTCGGGCTTCTCCTTCTGTTGAATCATTTTCAGGAACGCATACCAGAGCGATAGCATGGTCACGAGGCAGACGAAGCGAACCACGAGGCTTGGCCAGACGCTGACGCCTTCCAGCCATAGGAAGGGCTCGCTATCACCTCGCTCGATCGAGTCATCCATGAGAATCCAGACTCCCGCGAGGATCATGGACACCACCACAACTGCGCCGGTCACCAGGTATATTATCGCCCTCGCCGCATCACGCTTCAGCGAGGGCGCGCCGAAGGCGGCGAACACTGTTTCATTGGCGCGGCGGTTCGCCAGGACGACCAACAGGATGCCGAGGCCAAGCATGCCGAGAACTTTCGGCAGGTGCTCAAGTGAGAGGCCTCGCGATGGCCAGTCCGGCTCGATGTTCTGGCATTTCGTCCAGTTGCCATAGCATTTCGGGTCTTTCGCTGGTGGGGCACTGCCCTCGGAATATTTACTATCTATCCATTTGGTGAGGTCTTTGACCGATGGCGAGGCGAGATGCACCGCCTCGGTTCTGCCGATCTCGAAGATCTGCGGGCGCAGCCATTCCTCCATCTCCTTCATTTTGCTGGTCCAGTTAAACGGCTGGTCCTGGTTCTCGATCGCCATCAGCGTGGCTAGATACGTCGCGGTCTGGTAGCTATCGCGGAACGGCAGGGTCGTTTGCTGTAGCTCTGGATGCAGCGACAGGCCGAAGTTGGACGCGACCACGAGGTTGCGCGCCCAGTCCTTCTGGTCGGCGTGCAGGTAACGCGCGTCGAGGTCGGTGGTGAAGAAGATCTTGTCCTTGAAGCGGCCGCGCAGCGCCTGGAGAATGAGAAGTTTGTCGTATAGGTCGGAGCCGACGATGCCGATCGCCTTGATACCGTTCTTTGCAAACTGCTTCTTCTGATCGAGGTGTTCGATCTCGTCGCCAAGCCGACGCAGATAGTCGAACTGGCTGCGTCCCTCGGCGTGCTCTGGCGGGGCATCCTCAAGTTGCGCGCGCAGATCCTTCGATTTGCTGTTATCGTCCTTGGGCGGCGCTTTGCTGCCATATTTTTCGATGTCCGGCAGCACACCGTCTAGCCCGCGCAGATAGGTGAACATACGTACCGGCGGCTTGTCGGAGCGCGGCGAATCATAGTTTCCATCAGGGTTGGCTCCGCAGCGTCCCCTGAATCCTTCGGTGAGATACCGCGATAGTGTGCGCCCGTATTCAGTGTCCCGCTCGCTGATCAGCACCAGGCCGTCCTCGCATTGGCGCTTAAAACTTGCATCATCCTGGTCCTTCGCGAACGTCGCCCATGTTCGCCACCACAACGGATCAACGTAGCCGAGCTCGCGATTGACGCCGCGCTGCCACAGTTCCCACAACAGCGCGGCCGAGAGCACGTCGTCGGTGCCGGTCGTGCGGATGATCGGAAGTGCTTTCAGCGCGTCCGGCAGGTGGTCGGTGGACTTCATGAAGCAACTCCACGACAGCTTGTCCTCTGATACCCCTAACGCGTTCAGGTCGCAACTAGAGATGGTCGCGCTGGGTGAGAACACCTCAAGCGTACTGCCGCTCTCCAATGCAATAGGTTTTTGCTTCGGATCGGTGTTCTCACGAACGAGACCTACCAGCATTCCCGACCCCGCCGGCCCGATTAACTTGAATCTGAGACCCCCGGCCAGATCGGGCGGCGTCAGCTTATTAAAAAGATGGTGCAGCTCATTGAGTGGCGTAGTAGTGGAGAGTTTGTCCTCGTTCAGCCAGAGCACCAGCACGTTCGACGACTTGTCTCGCTTCTCGAACCACTCGAAGGGCACAGTCAGATTATCGGCGTTGGTCTCGGACGGGTCGATGTGGAAGTAGCCGATCGCGCCGGCGTCCTCGGGGTGATAGCCATGGAAACCGAGCGCCGAGACCACTGCGAAGCGCGAGCGGCGCCGGCTCTCGGCTGCCTCGGCGTAGGAGCCTCCGAAGACGCTCACAGCGACGACTGTCACGTTGTGCAGCTCCTTGATTCGTTCATACAGCGCCTTAGGAGTGTGCGGCGCGAGTGACATCTCCTTCGCAGGCGTAACGGCCGGGTTGGGGGTCTTATCGTGCTTCTCGACCGCGGCGAACGGATCCTGCCACAGCCGAGCTTCGACGTCCTGCTGGCTGGTCGACACGAACTTCACTCGCTCGGGATCGGTCGGGCGCGCGCTTTCCAGCGGCACGTTTTTGACCAGCACGCCGGCCGCTAGCAGCACCACCATCACGATGGGCAACGGGTTGCCAAACCAGCCCCCGGATTTGTCGTTCTTGTCGTCGCTCATGTTACTTCCGGAGCCGTCCGAAGGAGAGGACTGTCACGCGCTCTTTGTGCCCAACTTTACGCTCAGCAGGATGCTGGGTCAACGCGACCATCGGGAGCCGGACTGATGGCCAGGTCTTGCGGTTACACCTTCTGCTGGTGTCGCGTTCTGTTGATTTTCACATCCTGCCGAAAGTCGGCAAGCGGTGCCGCGTGCACTCCTTTTCCGTGGGAGGCGGACGGCCGATCAGGCATGGTCCAGTGCGTGGTGTGTTTCGGAGCGGGTTCGGTGGATTCGCGCGGGGGGGGGGGTCTGTCGCATTACTATCAGTGCACCAAACAGTACGTAGTATGTCAAAATGTGACATGCACAGACAAGACGATGCCAGGAAGTTAGCGCCAGCGGCGCAGGCGTACTTGCGGCGGCTGGCCGTCAAGGCCGTGTGCGCAGGCATCAGGCAGACCGCGGCGGCCAAGACCTACGGGGTGAGCGTGCGTGCGGTGAACAAGTGGGTGGCGATCGACAAGGTCGGCGGGCTGCGCGCCTTGAAGCCGAAGCGCCGGGGCCGCCGGCTTGGAGAGGGCGGACGATTGCGCGTCGCTCACGCGCAGCGCATTCGCAGCCTGATTGTGGGCAAGATGCCGGATCAGCTGAAACTGTCGTTTCCCCTCTGAACGCGGGCAGCGGTTGCCTGTCTGATTGCTCGGGAATATGGTTTGACGGTATCGCTCACCACGGTAGGACGCTATCTCAGTGCCTGGGGCATGAGTCCGCAGAAGCCGGTGCGGCGGGCATATGAGTGGAACGACGAGGTGATTGCTACGTGGCTGTCGGAAGAGAATTCGGCGATTGCGCGACAATCCCGGCGTAACAGGGCCGCGATCTAATCTATTGGAGTGACGAGATGGACTTGCGCAGTGACCACGTGGCCGGAACGAGCGACGCCTCGCTGGGCAGACCTCGGGCATCCGGGCGACGGGGCAATGCGTCGGCTGCCACATGATCTTGGCGATCACCAACCGAGGGGGATTGTCCTTCATGGAGTTTCAAGGAAAATTCGATGACACCCTCTTCGTCGGCTTCATGAAGCGTCTGCTCACGCAGACGGACGAGAAGGCCTATCTGATCGTTGATGGCCATCCGGTGCACAAGTCTGTCGGCGCCAAGCGCTTTGTTGCCGAGAACGAAAATCGGCTGCGACTCATCCTGCTCCCTGGCTACTGTCCTGAACTGAACCCGGATGATCTGCTCAACAAGGACGTGAAGACCAACGCCCTGGGCAAGAGTTGCCCGTTTAACCGATCCGAATCGATGGCGACTGTGCGCGCGTTACAGCTGACCAGCAGGCGGCAGAGAGTCGGCAGACCTGGCCCTCGACGAGCTATCGCCCGACGTAATCCAGTCAGATCTGTCCTCACCTCGTCCGCGCCGGTCTGAAATGCCAGCATTTCGACAATTTCTTCGTTGACATTGTCCCTCCTGAGAACTAGTCTTGCGCCATATTTGGCTCTTGGGGGCACCCTCTGATGAAGTCCAGCGATGTGAACGTATGATTGCTCAACCTAACCATCAATCTTTCTTATGAATCAGTAAATTGATGTTTCTCCACCAGCAATTACCTAGGAGGATGTTTATGTGGATTAGGCTACCGTGCCTAATTTTTTTACTACTCGTTACAGGGTGCGGTCTGACGCAGGTGCAAAAAGATGCGATCAGTCAGTTTAGTCACTCATCTGCAGCCTTTGGCGAAAGTGTCAGCACCCAACTGACCGATGCTCGTAGCACTGTGCTGGAATTGAATACGGCCGTGCTAATTCTCGACCCACGGCGCATAAAGGATCGGGACAAGATTGACGGAGCCTTCCCGCCCGATCGAATCAGCGCCAGAATCCGAGCAGCCGAGACACTCCAATCGTACGCGGCGCTCTTGCTGGCGTTAGTTGAGGATACACAACAAGGGGAGCTCGAAAGTGCCGCCGCCATATTTAAGGACAGTGTCCGGGGACTCGACCAGGACAGTCAAAAGATTAGTGAGGAGCAACTGACTGCTGTCGGTGAATTGGTCCAAGATGTCGGAGGCTTCATCGTCGAATATAAAAAGAAAAAGGCGATCGAAAAAATCGTTCCTGAAGCCAATGAGCAAGTGAAGAAGATCGCGGACCTCTTCGTCTCAGAATTCACCATCGATGGTGCTGTGGCGAAAAATGTCAATGCGATGGGTCTTTTGGCGGTGACTGCAGCCGACTCTTTTCTCGATGATAAAAACGCCAGCGTTCAGGACCGGATACCGGCCGTGGAAGCGCATCGTAAAGGGATGGAGACCAAGCGAAAGACAGATGCGATCTATCCCAGTATCGCCACAGGAGCTACACAATTGAAGGTTGGTCACGAGGACATCATCAAGGTGTTGGGAGGGAATACCATAACCCTCGCCCAACTGAATGAGTTGACCAAGACGGTCAAGGACATTGGCGCAAAAACTCGAATCCTGCTGACTAAATAGGACGGGAGGCACAATGGCAAGTATCAATGAGGCGCTGTGGGAATTGCGAGAGTCGTACCGAGCTGAGCCAAATCCTGAGCGGAGACAGCAACTACAAGATGAATATGACAGAGCGTTATCGGCCGTTCTCGAGATGACCGATAAAGACATCGGCAACAATACTGCAGCTTTTGACAAGGTAGTAGCGGGGCTGGAAGAATCCATCGAGGCGCTGAGGCAAGCCAAGCGCGAGGTTGGTGATGTGGCCAAGGCGATCAAAAATGTTGCGAAGGCGGTCGATGTGGTCGTCAAAGTGGCCGCAAAAGTAGCAGGAGCCTAAACGGAGAGTTCCCATTTCTTATGTCCCGTTCTCAGGCTGGTCGGAGTGTTCTTGAAAATCAGAGAAGCGGGAAAGGTGTCAGTAATTGCCTTGAGATTTAGCCATGCTGTACTTCCTCATGCTGCCAGCGCATCCGATGATTCAGAATGGCGTTGAGTATGATCGGGAGTCCCGGCATACTGCATGATAAGAAGGCGCCAGAAACCGTTTCGGTCTGAACAGCCGCCTCGCGATTTCCGTCTCAGCTCCGCCAGCCGCCAACAGCGTTCGAGTTCGTCACTCACACCTCATCGTTTGTATCTCGCTGAAAGCCCGGATCGCTTCCCGCGTGAAAAAGAACGGTTCCAGAAATCATCTGGTGGAACTCGTTCGCGCGCGTATTCAGTTAGCGCACGCCGAGAGTTGGAGGATTGCATGCAAGAACTGATGCGTAATTTCGCGATGGCCGGTGTTGTCGGGATAGAAGCCGTTGAGGTCGAACACCATGTCGTCGCGAACGGGGTCGGGCCGCTTCTTTCACACCCCCCGCAAATACCAGGAATTGCTTATTGCTTTGATTCCGGCGTCATGAGTTCGTGCAGTGTCACGAGCGTTTTCTGGGCTGAGATCCCAAGCAGAGTTTGAAAGGCCGCCCTAGGAGCCTGTCCGACATTGCCAAGAATGACCAATTTGGGGGGATCAGATCACACTGTGGCTGAATCGAGATCGTTGATCCTGAGCCAAATGCGTGCGCCGAAATTTTCGTGCTTCCTAATGTCGGACAGGCTCCTAGGGGTCTTGCGCCGATTGTATCGAAAGTCGTACCCGTCCAGGTAGCTCTGGCGATGCTTTGGTTCTACGCCTTGATGCGTCCCGCTGAGCCACGTGTTCAAATTCCCAAAAGCTCGGTGGATATGATGAAGACGCTTGTGCGCGCGCTGTGCCCGACCTATGACGCGGATGTGGTGCATGAAGTCCGCGAGAGCCCGCGCCGAGTATCCCGGCCATCCTTCCGTCCGAACTCGACTCCCGGGATCAACATTCCGCTCCACAAATCTTCCGAGACTCTCTTCTCTGGCAACGGGAATCAGCGCAAACCGCACTCGGCCAGCGCGTTCTTTGCGGGTCCCGTCGGTATCGTTGTACGCCAAGACCTCCACGGCTCCCACAACCAAGATCTTGTCGTGTGAGGCGACCACGACCTTCTTGCCTTACATCCGTCCTCCGCCGAATGTTTCGTCGGCTTCGACCAATCCCGAGAGGCGAGACCTGGCCTCGTGAACCAACCCCCGGCGAAGCCGGTGCAGCACATGCCATGCATACTGAGGGGAGCCGCCTAGTCCAAGTTGCCGCTGAAGTTGCAGGGCACTGATTCCCGGTGTGTGTGTCGCCACACGGTACGCCGCCACAAACCATTCCTGAGTCGGAATGTGGGAGCGGTGCATCATCGTGCCGGCCGTGGGAGACGTCTGTCGTCCGCACTCCTAACATTCAAAGACATACCGCCGATTGTTGAGCCAGGCCTTCCTGCCAGAACACTTCGGGCACACAACGCCGTCGGGCCACCGGCACTGGACCAGATATTCCCGGCAGGCATCGGGTGTTGAAAACCGTCGGCGGGACTCCCGCATGTCCTTGGGATATTCTGGCGGCCCATGATCCCAATGTGCCAGAGCCTTCAACCGGCGCACAGTAATAAGCAATTACATCTATTTCCATTACGGTTGTGTTGACTCGCACCACTTGAACGAGTAGCCTGATCGCGCTTCAGCCATTCGGTTGCCTTATTTCAGCTGACAATCGGAGGTTCACATGGCGACAGATCAGCGAACGAGTCGCCGCTTGGTTTTGTGTTTCGACGGCACCTGGAACAAGATCGAAAGTCGCACCAACGTCTCCCGCCTGTTTGAAACGATCCTCGACCGTGCGGCGTCCGGCGGGGCGCAACTGAAGTTCTACGATGAAGGCGTGGGCAGCGCAGCCGAGGCGACGACGCCGTGGAAACGTATCAAAGATGGGCTCTTGGGCGGCATCTTCGGTGACGGGATCCATCGCAACGTTCTCCAAGCATACTGCTGGCTGATCGAACATTACGACTCTCCCTCAGCCGGCTCCCATCCGGAAATCTATATTTTCGGTTTCAGTCGAGGTGCCTTTACCGCCCGGCTCTTGGCTGGATTGCTGGGAGCCTCCGGCCTATTAAAGAGGCAGGCCGTGATGAATTACAGCAAGCCGTGCCGCAACCAGGTCACGTGGGAAAACGAATTGGTCCAGTTGGCCTGGTCGAGATATAAACCTGGACGTTCGGCGTGGCGCTCGGTTGGACACCCTGTTCCCGGTCAGCACGTCGGTGATTGGGAGAATGTCGCTCAGCCGGTTCCTGTTCGATTACTTGGTGTCTGGGACACGGTGGGGCGGTACGGAGTGCCGACGTGGAGTTGGGGTAGTGGATTTTTCAAACCGATTCGGTTCGGCGATTCTTTTGTCGGCCGCCACGTGGAGCACGCACGTCATGCCATGGCAATCGATGAGCATCGGGCTGATTTCAACATCCGCTTGTGGGAGGGCGTGAGCGCCACGTGGGCTAGCGTCCGCTTATCCGATCTTCCGGTGACTACTATCCATCAACAATGGTTTGCGGGAGTGCATGCGCAAGTCGGCGGCGGCTACGAGAATGATCTGCTCTGCCATCATCCGTTGCAGTGGATGGCCGAGGAAGCGAGAATGTTGGGCCTCGGATTGATGGATGCCGGGCCGAAGAAAATATTTCGTTTTGCTCCACTCTCGCGCGATCATCTGGCTCCGATCATCAACTCGCACGCTGAATTCGCCTTCGGCAAATACCGCTGGATCTCGGATCCGATTGCTCGTCAAATTCGCGTCGGGTCCACCGCCACCAGCGATTTCACCATGAACGTGGACATCGATCCCAGCGTGTTCGAGAAGGTCCTCGGGGACGCGGCCTATCGCCCCGTCAACCTGTATCACCAGGGACGCCTGGATCTTCATGCGGGCTCGGACAAGAGCTAGCATTCATATGGAGACACGATCATGAGCCTGCTTTTATTGGACGTCGCCGTGTCACTCATCGTGGTCTTTGTGCTGCTGTCGGTGCTGTGCTCCACTTTGCTGGAGTGGTATGCGCAGCGGGTGGGCGCGCGCGCCAACTTTTTGCGCAAAGGACTTCTCCATATGGTGGGAGATGATGGGCTCTACCGGCAAGTGGTGAATCATCCGCTGTTGGAAGCGCTAGGAAAGGGAGGGATTAGCGGGCCAGGACCGGCATACATCCCGTCCATGCTGTTTGCTGACGCCTTGCTCGATTGCGTCGTTGAGCGAGCGGCCAAAATCAAAACCGGCGCCTCGGCGATCGACACCACCCCGCTGGAACTGCAGGTGTTGCGTGATCACCTCGCAACGCTCGATGAAGCCAAATTTTCCATCGCCACGGCGCTTGCCCCAATCGTGCGTCGTTCGAAAGACATGGACAATGTCCGATCCGAAATCGCGAAATGGTATGAGGCTCAAACAGACCGCGTGACCGGCTGGTACAAGGCCTTCGCACGCAAACATCTCCTGGTGTTCGGCCTGTTGGTCGCCGTCCTGTTCAATATCGACACCATCGCCATCACAAAGCAAATCGCGGCCGAGCCTGGATTGCGGAGCATCCTTGTGGGCTATTCCAGCGATCCTAAGTTTCTCAAGCTAAGCCAGATAGATCAACCAACCGATCCGAAAAACGCATCGTCCTCTGCATTGGCGGCCGGCAAGGAGGCAAAGCAGTTCTTGGATCAGGCCCATGGACTGCCCTTCGGTTGGAATCTCACTCCCTGGGAATGGTGGAACGCGGGGACGATGTGGACTCGGCTTTTCACCCTCTTCGGATGGCTGCTGACGGGACTCGGGGTCAGCTTGGGCGCGCCGTTCTGGTTCGACTTGCTGAATAAAGTCGCGAGTCTGCGGGCCGCAGGGCCCAAACCCCCATCGGTGGAGGAGAAAGAAACGTAAGACCACTTTCGTCTAATTACGTGGCCTGCGGCACGGCGTCTGGTGATGAGCTCGACCTCCTGTAGTGATCGGAGGGGAACAGATAGGGTGTCGAGTCTTGCAATCCAACATTTCGGAGCCTGTCCACGCTCGTTCATGCGAGGAGATCCATGAAGGGATTTCACATCGCATTGGGCGTCTCGGATGTGGAGGCGTCTTCGCCGAGCGTGAGATGAACGGGATTCTTTGGGGGCGCGGGACCGCCGACCAGCAGGCGGCAGAGATTCGGCAGACCCTGCCCCGACGAGCTATCACCAGAAGTAATCCATCCAGATCCGTCCTCACCCCGCGCGCGCGGCAGCTTCTCTTCTGTGCCGATAGTGCTTATCGCGTTAGGGACGGTCATCGCTGACCCCCCCCCCCGCACAGAGGTTCTGTCACAAATTTATGACAACGTAATAAGCCAGGTTGATGGCACAAGACCTATGCGGCTAGTATGGCAAATGGTACTGTCAAGTTACTGCGAGTGTCTGGCGAAGAACCTCTTGACGAGCGAATTTCGACGTCACGGAAGGAGGTGGGCGTGCTCAGGCAACACTATGGGCGCACGTTGTCTCCTTCCAAGTTTCAAAAGCCTGGTAACGAGCGGCTAGATAGCCAGCAGCTGTCGAGTGACGATGGCGAATACGAAACAGGTTGCCGATGTGCGCGTGGGTTGCCAAGAACTTTTGGGTTTGCCTCGGTGACTTGAACCTTCGCATCTGCCGTTCTTGTTGTCGAGTCGGTTCGTGCGACAATTCAGCCTGGTTGTTGAGTCCCTTGTGTTACCGCTGTTCGACCCCTGGCATGATGTCGCGCGTGGCCGCCCCATCGCTTTCGAGCTTGTCGGTGATGATGACACGTGGGAAGAAGCGCGTGGCGGCCTTTCGGTTGCGCCGGGACTGCACCAGGATATCGAGCGTATACCCAATCCTGATCTACCGCCCGCCAGAGATTGTGGAGCGTCCCGTTCATGGTGAGCACGACCTCGTCCAGGCGCCACTTGTCCCCGCGTCTCGGTTGTCGGCGCCGGAGGGTATTGGCATAGGCTTACCCGAATTTGAGCGTCCATCGCCGGATGGTTTCGTAGATGACGATCACCCCACGATAGGCCAGGATTTCCTCTACGTCCGGAAACTCAATGTGAAAAGGAAGTACAGCCACACCGCGTGGCGGATGTTCTCGATCGGGTAGCAGTGGCTAACATAGGGATTTGTTTTCTTTTCCATCGACGAACCCGAGCGGATGTCAGCCTCCACGGCAAGATGACAGTACCTTCGCATGCCAACCCCGTCATGCCGGACAACACCCGCCACCCTCGTATTCTGGTCACAGTGCTGAATCTCACGACATCATGCGCCCCTACGAGTTCGAGGGGGGACACACTGCGACTTCTGCTGTGTCGAACGGTTGCAGGGATCTGATGCAAACACAATCCTGCAGCGGGATGCCCACCCGTATTTCAATGGATACCAGGTTCTATCGTTCTCGATCCAGATGTACGTTGCCTCCGTGAATGGGTAGTTTCGATGGCGGAGCTACAACTATCGGATAAGCCTGGTTCCTGCTCCACTATCGGCACAGTGACGGTCGCGGCGGCATCCCTGGTCTGTGATTTGCTCGCCTTCCGTGGGTACACGATGTGGAGAAGCAGGAAACGGGAAGGGGTGGGCCGTCTGTCGAGCAGGCAGCGGAACCACCATTGCGTGACCGCAGCACGACGACGACACGCGCACTGCCTGCTTGTCCGATGCGTACAATGGCCGCCAACTTCATCTGGGCCACCGCATCAAGGATGAACCAGGCCAGATCGCCCTCCGGCAGCCAGTCCTGCAACGCCGGCGGCATCAGATAGAGTTGCCCACGATCACACGGCAGGTAGTGATAGCCCATCGCGCCATTCCCTCGGTCATTACTAGGCAAGGATACTCATGTATACTAACCTAGATGTAAATAGTTTATCGCAACAGGCTCAGTGGCTATCGGTATTGATTTGCAGGCATCGTCCTA
>Ga0315287_10002245_pt1 | contig 18153 bp, 11 predicted proteins | sample YL17G11_0_MG_FD_205037 | JGI IMG/M metagenome (GOLD analysis project Ga0315287, IMG submission 205037) | Sediment microbial communities from Yellowstone Lake, YNP, Wyoming, USA - YL17G11_0 | ecosystem: Environmental > Aquatic > Freshwater > Lake > Sediment | place: USA: Wyoming | collected...
TGACGGCAGGCCGGGGGTTCGCTTTCGCAGTCCCAAAAGAATCGCCGACGAGATAGGTCTGCTTGTGGAGGAATATGGAGTCAGAAACATCAAGTTTGCCGATGAGATCTTCGGCCTGAGAGAAAGCCACATCACGGAGACCTGCGACCTGCTTGCCCAGCGCGGCTACGACCTGAATATATGGGCTTATACGAGGATAGACACCATAAATCAGAGGTTGCTGGAGAAGATGAAGGCGGCGGGGATAAACTGGCTTGCTTATGGTATTGAATCAGGCAGCAAGAAGGTGCGCGATGGAGTAGTCAAGGGCAGATTCGACAGGGACGCCATAATAAGAGCCATCGAGATGACCCATGATGCGGGCATCTATATTGTTGCCAACTTCATCCTCGGCCTTCCCGACGACGATGCGGAGACGATGCGGGAAACACTGGATATGGCGAAAGAGCTGAACTGCGAATATACCAACTTCTACACGGCTATGGCCTACCCGGGTTCGCAGTTGTATGAGGATATGGTGGAGCAGGGAGCCGACTTGCCCGAGAACTGGCTGAGCTACTCGCAATTAGGCAAGGATACGCTTCCCCTGTCGAATGAGAACCTGTCGAGCTCGGAGATATTGCGTTTTCGGGACAAGGCCTTTGAGGAATATCACGGCAGCCCGCGCTATTTGAGAATGATAGAGGAGAAATTCGGCGCCGATACGGTGGAGCATATAAAAGGAATGTTGGAACATAAGCTTGTTAGAAGATTCGCCTGATGACCAAGAATTTTTCTCTCATATTGCCGACCCGCGACCGCCCGATGTTGATCAAAAGGCTTTTTGACAGCCTGACTCAGACCGTCGGCGACCCTGACCGGGTGGAGGTTGTGCTCTATATAGACCAGGACGACGTTGAGAGCCGCAATATCTCACATCCCCTGCTGGATACGATCAGACAAATAGGACCAAGGCCAAGAAAGACCATGGGTAATATCGTCAAAGACTGTTACGAGGCAAGTCGCGGCCGGTATATTATGTTGATAAACGATGACATGGTATTTCACACCAAGAAATGGGATGTGGAATTGCTGGAAGCCTTTTCTAAGTTCCCTGATGAGGTGGCCCTTGTTTACGGCAAGGACCTCTACTACGGAAAGGAGATGTCCACGTTTCCCGTCTTGTCCCGCACAGCGTGTGATTTGATGGATGGGATATGCCCCGGCAAATACGACAGTCACTGTATAGACGCCCACATATTCGATACGTTCAAGCGTTTGTCCGATCTCGGCCACAATAGAACCGTATATCTTCCCAACGTTGTCCTTGAGCACATGCACTATGGTTTGGGAGCTTTGGTGTGTGAAACCGGTTCGGAGCATAAGAACGATCAGGATGATCAAGCTGCATATCTCTCGTTTGCCGAGGAGCGTCAGCGTACTGCGGTAAGGATGGCTCAATACGTAGAATCGCAAAAGAATAGCGCGGCGAAAACGGACGATAGAGAAGCTCAAAAGCCGAGACGCTCGGAGCCTTCCGAGAACGTCGTAAACAAAAACACGACAACAGCCTCAAGGCAATTACCTGTCTCGCTCATAATGCCTGTGAACAACAGCTCCCTGGAGTATGCTGCCGCCTGCCTGCAGGCCGTTCTTGACGACAACAAGGACAAAAGGTTGTCGTATGAGTTTGTTATTGTTGCCGGCGGCGAGGCCGCAGATGCCTCAAAATACCCCAGGAAGATTAGAAGCAAGATGATGATTGTGTCCAACGAACAGACAAATACGGCCGCTGCATTTAATGCAGGGGCCTCTGCAGCAAAGGGCGACTATCTTGTTTTTCTTGGGAGCAGGCTGTTTCGAGGCGGCAATCGCCGGCCTGGACGACATAGACTTGTGTTTGAAAGTGCGTCAATCAGGCAGAAAGGTCATCTGCACGCCCGGGGCTGCGCTCTATTGTGAGTCTCAGGATCCCTGTGGAAAGGGTGCGGCGAACGTCGATAACCCAGCGGCTCTTCTGGCCAAGTGGGACGGCCATATAGAGTGTGACATAGACAAGCTGCTTGGGCAAGACGGATTTTTGCTTCGCCCGGGTAAGAAAGCCCATTACATACGTCCGGACAGGGAGCATATCCACAATTCGGGAAATGGCGATGGTAATCCGGGACTTACAAAAGGGCTTCTCGAAGAGAGTCTCGAACTTATCAAATCGCTCAAGGGAGACCGGAAGGATTTATCTGAGGTCTGCAAAGAACTCGTTGATACGTACTTCTCCCTCGGCTCCGATGAGGACGTTCACGGAATCTACAAAATGATGCAGGCTTATGGACTGTCTGTCCCCGTTTTGTTGACCAGGTATGAGCAGTTAGTCAAGACCGACAGAAGGAACTTCGGCACGGTCGAGTCGGTTGATATGTATGCCGGCACGAGATTTCTGGTGCCCATTTCGGCTTGGGTGTCGCAAATAGAGATGAAGATGTATAAGCAAGGCAGCCCAAGAGACGACATCGTCGCCCGCATTTACAGTGACAACGCGCGGCCAGACAAGCCTGTATCGCAGACTGCTTCTAACCCGGTTAGTGGAAGTAATGTAACATCCAACCCCGGCGGTGATTGGGTGAGGTTCACCTTCCCCGAGCCGGTATTGCTTTCCGCCAACACTTACTATTGGATTATCCTGCGTCGAAAGGGCAGCGCAAACAATGCAAGCCATTACAAGATCTTGCTGGATTCCAGCCCTCAATGCCGATACCCATACGCTTCGGATTACTATGGGAAAGAGCCGACCGGCGGCAACGTCAGCGACCGTATCAGTCAGTTATTCAGGGTCTTTGGGGCTGTGGCCCCGAACGTGAGCAACGAGAGACATAACCGTAACAAGATTATTGGCCAAAAATGGGGGAACGTAAAATGAGCAAGCAAAACAAGTACTTAATAGGCCAGACTGTCCTGGATGTGAAGGACGCAATAAGCGTATTGCTGGCCCAGTCACAGCCGGCCGAAGAGCCGCTGCTTGTTGAAGAGGGATATGAAGCCTTCAACATATTGCAGTTTGGCAGGGATTACTACGGTCTATCACAGGACGAAGGCGCATTTGACCCGCAAATGGCAAAGAAACGCAAGTACAGGAGATGTTTCAGGGGCAATTCCATTGCAGACGTCAAAAAGGCTATTAACTCGCTGCTGCGCCCCCAAAATGATACAGCCAATATGGGCAGCTCGGTGCCTCACCTCGTGGAGGACAGCTATCACGGATTTAATATCATCCGTTTTAGAGACAGGTATTACGGGCTTGCTCAGGACCAGGGCGAGTTTGACATTACCAGGTTTCAGAAAAACTTGTACGACCACTGCTATCAGACAACAACCGCCGACGAAATCAGGAACATAATTGATAAGGTCACCGCCCGCTCAAACCAGTCACAGGAGCCGATACTAATAGAGGAGGATTATCGCGGTTACAACATAGTCCTCTTTGGCGATAAGTATTACGGTGTTTTTCGGAACGGAGAAGCCTTTGACGCCGGCAAAGTATGAGAGAGCTTATTGTTTCCGTAGAAGCTGTTCCGACAGGCCATCGGCGGAGTTATAGATGAAGATTCCATTTGGCACCATATCGATAACACAAGACTCCAAAGACCTCGTCAACAGGATTCTGGATTCCGGCCGGGTCTCCAGCGGGAAGCACGTCCGGGAATTTGAAGAACAATTTGCCGAACTGACCGGGACTAAAGAGGCTGTTGCATTCAGCAGCGGCACGGATGCGGATGCCTTGGCCCTGGCCGTTCTGTATGATTATGGGGCCGAACGAGGCGATGAGATCATCGTCCCGGCGTTATCGTTTGTCGCGACAGGCAATGCGGTCCTGCAGGCCGGATTCAAGCCGGTTTTCGTTGATGTAGAGAGAAAGACGTTAAACATCGACCCGGAGCAAATCGAAGAAAGAATAACTCAAAAGACTCGTGCGATAATGCCCGTTCATCTTATGGGAAAGCCTGCAAGAATGGACGAGATAAACAAAATCGCCAAAAAACACAATCTGTTTGTTATCGAAGACGCGGCTGAGGCTCACGGGGCCGTCTATAAGGGAAAGAATATCGGCACGATAGGTGATATGGCGGCGTATAGTCTCTATCTCGCGCACATCATCACCACTATCGAAGGCGGCATCGTCACCACGGACAGGGAAGACTTCGCCGAGATACTGCGGTCGCTGAGATGTCACGGCCGGGCCTGCAAGTGTAAGGTATGCGTCGTCAATACGAGCTCAGCTTATTGCAGGAAGAGGTTCGAGCACGGCAGGGATATAAGGTTCGTCTTCGAGAGAATCGGTTACTCCTGCAAGATGAACGAGGTGGAAGCTGCGGTCGGTCTGGGCAGTCTCAAAATGTACGAGCAGATCATCGACAAGAGGCGGCATAATCTGCTTACAATGATAGAGAAGCTCCGTGAATTTGACGAGTATATCGCCACAATTCACGAGCAAGACGGCGAACGAATAGGTCCGCACGCCCTGCCGATGATTGTCAACGAGGGGGCGCCTTTCAGCAGAAACCAGTTCACCGATTATCTGGACAAGAACGGTATCGATACGAGGGACTTGTTCGCCTCGATGCCCACGCAGTGCCCCGGCTTCTCATTTCTGGGCTGCAAGCCGGGGGATTTCCCAAACGCCGAGTATATCGGCGATAATGGTTTGCATATAGGGGTCCATCAGGACCTGACCGACGAGCATATCGAATACTTTATTGACACGGTGAGGAAGTTTCTGCAGCGATATACATAAGAGCGGCGTTCAGATACCCTCGCACACACAATCCCACGCACAGAAGCTCTGTAGCCCCCGTGCCCAGCGGAAGACTCAAGTCGAAGGCCCCTGCTCAAAGTAGATGAGAATAGCCCTTGTCTGTGACTGGTTGACCGGCATGAGAGGCGGCGAGAGGCGCCTGGAGGCTCTGTGCGAGCTTTATCCGGAAGCGGCTATTTTTACACTGGTGCATATTCCGCACTCTGTCTCACAGACAATAGAATCCCACAAGACTCGCACGTCATATATCCAACTGCTGCCTGGCGGCCAGAAGAATTTCAGGCGGTACCTGCTTCTGTTCCCCGACGCGATATAGCGATTTGATTTGAGCGGCTATGATTACGCCCTGAGTTTGAGCCACTGCGCCGCCAAAGGCGTCAGGGTCCCCGCAAACATCCCCGCATATTTGTTACTGCCACACCCCTATGCGCTACGCTTGGCATACGAGGAGTGAGTATCTGCGGAGATTCGGCTATCTCCGAAGAAAAACGGCAGGCCTTCTGCTTGACCGCATCCAAAACTGCAACAGGAAGACGGAGTCGGGAGTAACGCGATTTGTAGCCATCAGCAGAAACGTCCAGAACCGAATAAGAGAAGCGTACAACAGAGATCCCGTGATTATCCACCCGTGTCAATGGGCGTGTTGAAACCAGCCAGTAATATGCGGGTTAAAACCAGCCAGTAATATGCGGATTAAAACCAGCCAGTAATTCCTTTCCTTATATACCGAATTTCCTTTGTAGTTCAAGATAATTTGGCCCCTTCTGTCCTTCGATACCAGAAGGAACGAGGTTTGCGCAGCTTCACCGCCTAACTGCGAAAGTTGGGTTAAGATGTAGGCGTGGTATTGGGTAAGCAAATGATTTGACATAGGTGTGGGGCTTGGGGGCACGGGTCTGGTTGAATCTGGAGAAACCAAATTACCGTGACTGCTTGCAAACATAAAACGTAATTGCGACACAGCCTGCCTACTCAGCATGACAAGCTATCAGACTGCGTGTCAGAAGAGAATTAGTCACTGCCGGTTTGGGGGATGATCGGGTCCCAGCGGATTTTAGCGGCGCCGAGGATGGTTCCGGTGGCGTAGGAGAGGTCAACGAGGGCGATTTGATACTCGGCGAGGGCGAGGATTTCGGCGCTCTGGGCGTCGGCGAAGGTAGTCTGGGCCTGGAGGACGTCGGTAGTGGTACGCAGGCCGATTTCATACTGGCGTTTCTCGGCCTGGTAGAGTCTGCCGTCGAGGATTGTTCTTTGCCGGCCGGCGAGGACTCGCTGCCAGTTGGCTTCAAGCTGGTCGATGGCGTTGAGGACTTCGATCTCTATCGTAGATTCGCGGCCTTCTTTGGAGGCGAGGCGCTGGCGTCGGAGGTAGAAGGCCTGGCGGAGGCGGCTCTCGGCGGCTTCGTTGCCGAGGGGGACGAGGAGCTGGAGGCCGAAGCGGTGGTCCTCGAAGCGCTTGTCAAAGAGGAGATCGTAGGATTTGTCGCGGGTGGGGCCGAGGCCGTTGACGTTGTAGGTGTAGTCGAGGGTGACGAGGGGCAGGGCCTGGTTGCGCATGTAGTCAACGGTGCTGACGTCCTGGGCGATCTGGAGCTCGAGTTCGAGCAATTCCATTCGGCTGTCAAACGCGGTTTGGACGAGCTTTTCTTTCTGCAATTCGTATCGAACGGGGTCGGGCTGGGTGGCGGGCACGAGGGTTGTAGGGGTCTGCATTTGGAGGTCGGACTTATTGAGGGCGCGTTTTAGGTCTCGCTGAGTGTCACGGAGGTTATTTTCGGCGAGGATGATGGCCTCGAGCCTTTGCGCGACGCCGGCCTCTGCTCGGACGATTTCGACCTGCGACCTCTCGCCTGAGTCAACAAAGCGGCGCGCCTGTTGGAGCTGGGCCTGTGCGAGGTCGTATTCCTTCTTGCGGACCTCAAGCTCGCGTCTTGCGGCGTAGAGACGCCAATAGAGCCGGTCAACGGCGGCGATGGTTCGAATTACTTCGAGCTTTGTTCTGGCGTCGGTAATCTGGCGGTCGTAAGCGGCCAGGCGGATGGCGTGCGTGTTGGCGCGTGTGCCAGCGCCCCGGAGCAACGGCTGGCTGAGGGAAACAGAGAGATCCGAGCTGTAGGACGGGTTGAAAACCGAGTAAGAGGAGTCGGTTTTTGTGCGATTGTCGGCCAAGTCGAAGGTGAGGGTTCCACCGGTCCGCAGAGGCATCTGAACGCCGAGGTCGGCGCGGCCGTAATCGACATTCGAGCCTGTAATGTCAAGGATGGACCCGACGGGCGTGTCGGACTTGGAGTAAGAGAGGTTGGAGACGAGTGCCGCTTCGAATCTGGCCTCTTCCTCGCTGATGCGTTCGGCGGCGATTGCGGGGCTGATTAGCTGGGCCTTGAGGTCGAGGTTGTTTTCGAGTGCAAGCGCGCGGCACTGCTCGAGAGTAAGCTCAAGCTCCGCGGGGGGCGGCTGGTTGGCGTCGGGGACGGGGCGGGTCTGCATCTCGGGTCCGGCGGGTTTGAGGTCGAGGGTCTGTATCTCGCGGAGCATCTGCGGGGCGACATTCATTTTATAGAATTTTTCTTCGGGCTGGGACGGTTTGCAGCCGGTGAGCGAGAAAAGGGCACAAGCGATAAGTGCACAAGGCATAAGAGCATAAGCTGTACAGTTCATGAGAAGTAACTGCACTCGTGGCAACCAGTCATTGAGTCGAAAGCCATCCCCAAGCCCTTCGGGCTTGAGGCTGCCACCCCGGCGATGTGTCCCGGAAACACATCTACTTTTTCTAAGTGGTGTTAGAAGAGCATAAGGGATAAGCGGGGTCTTGGATGGTCTGTTATTCATGTCTTAGGGCCTCAATAGGGTCAAGTCTGGCGGCCTTTATGGCGGGGAACATTCCAAAGAAGATTCCGACGCCGCCGGCAAATCCGAAAGAGACGGCAATCGCCCAGGCGGGTATGTAAGTCAATTCGAGGACAGGATTTATGCTGGAGATAATCATAGTGAGGCATCGGCCGAGGCCGACGCCGACAAGTCCGCCGACAAAACAGAGGACTACGGACTCGATTAAAAACTGGGTGAGGATTGCGGATTTTTTTGCGCCGACGGCCTTTCGCAGGCCGATTTCTCTGGTTCGCTCGGACACGGAGACGAGCATGATATTCATAATTCCGACGCCGCCGACGAGCAGTGAGATGCCGACGACACCGCCGGCAACGAGCGTCACCATCAGGGCTATCTTGTTGAAGGTCGCCAGGGCGCTCTGGAGGGACTCAACCCGGAAGGAGTCAGGCTCGTTGGGCTTGATTTTTCGGGTGTTCCGGAGGAAGAACCTGATTTCGGCCTGGGCCTCTTCGAGCACTTCGGGGGATTTGCTGGCTGCGAAGGCCCACATCCAGGGGTCGCCCAGCTTGAAGATGGTTTTGAAGGGGATGAATATCTCAAAGTATTCGCGGTCGCTTCCGCCGACGCCCAGTTCGGGTCTTGGCTCGATGACGCCGGCGACAACGAAGGGGTTGTGGCCGATTCGAATTGTCTGACCGATGCAGTCGCGGTCGAGGCGAAGCTCGTTCTGTAGCTTTGGGGTAATGAGGCATATCTGGCGCGCCTGTATGTCGTCCACGACGTTGAAGGTTCTGCCGAGGACGACAGGCCTGTTCTCTATTTTGTGGTACGCCGGCTCAATGCCCCGGATTTGGACATTTTCGGCGGACCTGTCGCCGAAAGTGACTGTGCGCGATTCGACGTTGCCGATTCGGCTGAGGCGCTCGACGGAGGGACAATTCTCGAGCAATCCGTCGAACTGCTCGGGCTGGAATCGAATGGTCCACCAGGAGGCGTGCTGCATAGGGCCTTTGTCTGGGCGTCTGGGCGAGATGAAGATGGTGTTGGTTCCGAAGGTCTCGACCTGGGTGAGGACTTTTGCTTTTAGGCCGGTGAGGGCGGCGATTACGGCGGTGACGGAGGCGACGCCGATGACGATGCCGATTGTTGTGAGTATCGAGCGAGTTTTGTTGGCCCAGATTTGCCCGAGGGCAAGATAGACACTCTGATAGAAAAGGCTCAGAAAGACAACAGGGGCGCGCAGCAATGCAATCATCCGGCGTCCTCCTTTGCGTTGTTTTCCGGGGGGGATTGTCGGTGCGTGAGCGAGTCGGTGCAAATTCGTCCATCCTTCATACATATTATTCTATTCGCGTGACAGGCGACGCTTTCTTCGTGGGTAACGAGTATGATGGTCTGGCCCTCGCGATGAAGCTGGTCGAATAGCGCAAGGATACTGTCGCTGGTTTTACTGTCGAGATTGCCGGTCGGCTCGTCGGCGAGGAGTATGCTCGGTTCGCAGACGAGGCTCCTGGCGATTGCGACTCGCTGCTTTTCGCCGCCGGAGAGCTGGTTTGGCTTGTGCTTGATACGGTCTGCGAGTCCGACTCGTTCGAGGACGGCCTTTGCGCGTTTTCTTCGGGACCACCAGCCGTCCGTTGAATAGATCAGAGGCATTTCGACGTTCTTGAGCGCCGAGAGCTGGCCGAGCAGCTCGAAAGACTGGAAGACGAAGCCGATTCTCTCGTTTCGAACGCGGGCGAGCGCGGCGTCGGAGAGGCGGGTGGTGTCCCGGCCGTCAAGCTCGTATGAGCCGGAGGTGGCCCGGTCGAGGCAGCCGAGTACGTTCATAAGCGTGCTTTTGCCGGAGCCGGAGGCGCCCATCACGGCGACGTAGTCGTTCTCCCGGATATCGAGGTCGATTCCGTCAAGGGCGTGGATTCGCTCAACGCCGACTTTGTATATCCGCGTTACAGCCTGGAGGTGAATTATCAGTCTGCGGTTCGTGTCAGCCATTTTTGGGGTTGTTCACGTCGTTTGTGTCAGGTTTATTCTTTACGGTGCGGGGCTTTTCCTTGGCCTTTGCCTCTCTCTCATCGATGATTAGCTGGTCGTGCTTGATGCCCTCGAGGACCTTGTAGGGTCCGATGACTATCTGGTCGTTCTCGGTTATGCCCTGCTCAATTATTGTGTGCGTCAGGTCGCTTCTGCCGATCTTGACGGGGGTAACGGTGGCCTTTCCATCGACGTATCGAAAAACGACAGTTGCGTAGGTCTTGTTGGGGTCAACATTGGGGGATTTTTCGCGGATATCGAGGGGCAGCGAGTCTGTCTCTCTGCCGAGAACGGCCTGCGTGGGGAGCTTGAGGATGCCGGTGTGTTTGCGTGTTTCGATGTCCACGTGCGCGGTCAGGCCGGAGTACAGCTTGACGTCGGTAGGGTTTATCAGGATTTCGGTTCTGTAGTACTTGGTGCCCGTGAAGGACTTAATAGTCTGAGATAGTGCGATGGAGTCAACGACGCCGTCGAATTCGCGGTCGGGGAAGGCATCGATGTGGATTTTGGCCTTTTGGGCGGGCTGCAGTTTGGCGACGTCGGACTCATCGACCTGGGCGACGAGGAGCATTTGGGAGAGGTCTCCGACCTCCATTATAACGGTTCCGGGGTTGTTCATCGTTCCGGTGATAACGACCTCGCCGACCTCGGCGTTGATACGGGTAATCACGCCGTTGATGGGGGACTTGATTGTCGTGTAGCTGAGGGCGTCCTGGGCTTGGTCGATTCTGGCATCGGCGGCTTCAAGGGTGTGGTTGAGAACGGTGAGGTTGAGCTCGGCGGCTTTCCGGGTGTGCTCAGCGGCGCCGAGCTGGGACCTTAGCTCATCAACGCTGAGCTTGGCCTTGTCGAATACGGCCTGGCTGATGTCGTTGGTGTCGAGGAGCTTTTGCTGGCGTTCGAGGTCGCGTTCGGCCTGCCTGAGAGAGGCTTGGAGTCCTGCGAGGGTCGCCTGCTGACTTGCGATTCTGGCGGTTTCGACTTCACTTTGTGCGGCCTGTGCGGCTCTGGAGGCCCGAGCCGAAAGTAGCTGACTTTCAAGGTCTTTTGAGTCAAGCTTCAGAAGGATCGAGGGTGGCACCGGGGGGTCGGCGTTGGGGTCGCCGGCGGTTACGGTATCGCCTTCGTCGTATGCCATCTCGACAATGCGTCCGGAGATTTTGGCGCTTATTTCGACGTTTGACTTAGGCTCGATTTCTCCGGGGGCGCTGACGAACTCGACGAGGGAGCCTCGCTCGGGTTTGGCGATGTTGACGATTGCGGGCTTGGCGGCGGAGTAGAATTTGATCTTTACAAGGACTGCGGCAGCGGAGACGACGAGCAGGGTGGCGATGGCCGTTATGATGACGATATGAGATTTCTTCACATTCAGACCTTTCTATCAGGACAAATCCCCGTCAATGTATCGGTATCAGGGCACTCAATACAATAGACGCCCAATTCGGGAGTTTCTTGCGCTGCAAATCAGTTAAGGCGGCGGTCTGCCGGCGCACAACAAAAGCCCATTCTATATAATATAAACGCGAAGCGAATCAAAAAGTTACGTGGATTCGGGGTTTTTGTGCGAAAAACAGCCACAAAGACAGAAGAAGAGCGTAATCGCAAGTAGCGCGGGGCGGCCATCCCCCCCTTATGGGAGGCTGCCACGGCGGAGGGAGAACCTCGACTATACCTACAATCACGACGCGCACCCGTGGCGCAGAGGGCCAGTGATTGTTGTTGAGGAGGAGGAGACAGCGGGTATAATGGCGGGGTGGTTTTGGCGACATCAGGTCAATGAATGGCGGGCAGATTTATGGAATTGAATCCTTTTGATATCGGGGTGTTTCTAGCGTTTATCGGGGTGGTTGTCGGCTTTAGCATGTTCAAGAGCCGAAGAGAGAAGACCAGCGAGGACTATTTTCTGGCGAGTCGGGGCTTGAAGTGGTGGCTGATAGGGATTTCGATTGTTGCGGCGAATATCTCGACGGAGCAGTTTGTGGGGATGGCGGGGCAGGCGGCCGGGAGCATCGGGCTGGCGGTGAGCAACTGGCAATTGTTCGGGAGCATCGGGATTGTCCTGATTGCGTTCACCCTGCTGCCGCGATTTCTCAAGGCGGGCATCTATACTATGCCGGAGTATCTGGAGTACCGGTACAATTCGGCGGCGCGGGGGATTATGGCGTTGCTAACGATTGTTGTGTACGTGGCGGTCCTTGTTACTTCGGTGCTCTACTCGGGCGGGGTGACGCTGCGGACGATATTCGAGATTCCTCTGTACAAAGGCGTCTGGCTGATTGGGGTTGTTGCGGCGCTCTATACGGCCTGGGGCGGGCTCAAGGCGGTGGCGTGGGCCGATTTGTTCCAGGGATTGGCGCTTCTTGCCGGGGGCGCAGTCATTTTCCTTTTGGGTCTGAGCGCGTGCGGAGGGTGGGCGGAGTTTTCAAGTATCAACGCGGACAAGCTGCACATGATTCTGCCTGCCAACCACGAGGGGCTGCCGTGGACGGGTGTATTCAGCGGGATGTGGATTGTGATTGTGTATTATTGCGGGCTGAATCAGTTCATCGTTCAGCGGAATCTGGCGGCCAAGACGCTTCGAGACGGGCAGTTGGGCGTTATTTTCGCGGGTGCTTTGTGGCTGATAGTGCCGTTCGCAATTGTGATGCCGGGGATTATGTCGCACCAGCTTTACGGCGGTAAGATGGCGAATACGGACGAGGCTTTTCCGACTTTGATCAAAAATCTGGTTCCTCCGGGGTTAAGAGGGTTTATGTTTGCAGCGATAGCGGGGGCGGTCATCAGCTCTTTGGCCTCGATGCTCAACTCGGTTGCGACGATTTTCACGATGGATGTTTATAAGCGGATGGTTGACCGCAATGCGCCGCAGAAACGATTAGTGCTTCTTGGGCGCGTTATGACACTGGTTTTTGTGGTTGGAGCATGTTTGCTGGCATCGAGCCTGGAGAAATGGGAGAATTTCAAGGGGGTCTTTGACTACATTCAGCGATCACAGGGATATATCTGGCCGGGGGTGGCGGCGGCGTTTTTGTTCGGGATGATGGCGCCAAACGCGCCAGGCGCGGCGGGGGTGGCGGCGCTGATTGGCGGGCCGATTATCTATGGGGCATTCCAGAGATTTGCGCCGAACGTGCATTTCCTTATCCAGGTTGCGGTGACGTTTCAACTCCTGCTGATGATTATGGGGTTGATCACGTTCTGGAAACCGTTGGAGAAGCCGAGGGAGCTGCCGGAGCGCAAGGAGATGGAAATCAAGACCGCGCCGGAAGTGAAGATCGCAGGGGCGGCGGTGATAGCGGCGGTGGCGATTTTCTACGTTGTGTTCTGGTAGGTGTTGTACATTTCATAAGAAGTGACTGCGCGCGCGTGAACGAGCCATTGGTTCAGGTCCATCCCCAAGCCCTTCGGGCTTGAGGCTGCCACACCAGATTCCTCCACTTCGGCACGACAGAGTCGTGCCTTCGGTCGGAATGACACGGGTGCAAATACCAGCGTCTTCGGTGGCGTTGTTCCGAGAGTCCCTCCACTTCCGCCGAACCAGGGGCCTACTTGTCTGTCGCGGGGATGGGGTCGAGGTCGGCGATTGAGGCGAATATCTGGCCGTCGAATCCTTCGAGCGCAATGAAGCGGATGAAGCGGGCCTTCTGTACGTTGCTGAACATTATTCTCTGTTCAGTCCTGCCTTTCTGAAAGGCGCCTTTGGCTACAAGGTCGCCCAGGTTATAGGGATTGTCAGTTGCATAGACTTCGTATTTGGAGATCCAGCCGTTGGCCATGTCCTGGCGTGGGAGATATTTTAGGCCCTTGATTGCGACCGGTTCGGGGAATTCGAGGGTGATTTGGTGAGGGTAGCCGGGGAGATTATCTTCCCAGCGTGTGTGCCATATCGTGTCGGGATTGCCGTCAACAGCGTTCTGGGGCGGGTAGTCGGGGTGATGGCTGTCGGCGGTGACGGATTTAAGACGGCTCAGGAGCGGAGGTTCTCGGAATAGGGTGCTGATTAGATCGGGCGCAAGTTCGTGGGGCGGGTTGAAGGCGGCGGTCTGCATATAGTCGAGGAGGCTGCGGAGCATCTGGCGGGCGACGGGGCGGTTGTCGAGATCGGTGCGGAGGTCAATTGAGCAGAAGAGGAGCTTGCCTTTTGAGACTTTGGCTTCGAATATCAGGCCGAGCCTTCGGTTGGTGGTCCAGTCGTCGATGACCTGGACGATGGGACGCAGGGCGGGCGGAAATTCGTCGAGGATGAGGAATCTCGATTTGGTGACGAGGTCCCACCACTGCCAATTGCTGTGGAACTCAGTTGGGAAGGCGGCGAGGGCGGGGTGCTTGGGGTCGCAGAGGAGGCCGAGCGTGTGCGGGGGCTGTCTTGCTGTCCAGGCGGTGTTCCAGAAGATGGAGGTGAAGCCGGGTGGGACGTTACTATTGATTTCGTTGAGGGTCGGCATCAGCAGAACGCTCCTACCCGCGTCGAGGGCGGCAAGAGCCTGCTCGTCGAGGCGCTCGGCGATTATCACGTTTTGGGGAGGCTTAGGCTTAGCATCCAAGTCGGCGGGATACACCCAGATATCCCAGTTGTTCGAGTACTTCGTGCCTTCGAGTGATAGTGTCACGGAGAGTTGGGCAGGCGCCCCGGCATCGGCGAGCGGGACTTCGATTCTTCCTAATTGGATTCCGTTGGCGATGGGTATTGTGCGGGTGGGCAGTTGGCCGGCGGCAAATTTGCGGCCGTCGGGGTAGTCTATGGACCAGGTAACGGCCGCATTTCGGATCGCAGTTGGCCCGAAGTGGGCGATTTCGGCGTTGGCGGCGAAGGTTTCAGCGGTTGTCCAGATTCTCTTTTTCATTCGCAGGAGAGGAACGGTCTCTGCGCAGTAGCGGTTGTGCTCGGCGGCAGTTATGTAGCCTTTGGAGTCCCAGAAGGGATCGAGAATTCCGACGAGTGCGGTTCCCTGGCCGGGGAAGTCGTGGAGGTCGAGTAGCTGGAATCCGCCTAAGCCCGGTGTGCGAAGGGCGGACTCGATTTCTTCCTTGTAGAGCAGGGCCTGGAGCTTGCCGGAGGCGATGAGGAAGTCGTGGGCCTGGTCGAGCATGTGATGGTCGGCGAGTGAGTCGCGGAAGATTTCGAAGTTGCGGGCCTTAAGGACGCCTTTGTATTTCGGGATTTCGCCGAAATTGGGATAGACGCACCACTGGCCTATCTCGTGGCTGACGACGGGGACATCGTAGTCTTTGATGAAGTCGCGGTAGTCGGTGAGCGTTTCGGGGGGATTTGCGTTGAAGCGGCTTTTGAGCCCGGCTCCCCACTGGTGGCCGCGCGGGGCGGGGGTGCTATGGTACTGGTTTTCGGGGATGATGGGCCAGCCTGCGGCGGAGGTGTAGAGCCGGCGGGGGTCTTTTCCCTTCCAGTAGTTGACGAGGTCGCCGAGCCATCTTTTTTGATTTTGTCCGCCCGGCTCATTGCCGTAGGCGAGCATACAGAAGGATGGGTGGTTGCCATAAGCCCTTAGGATGCGGTCGCTTTCGTCGTAAATGAATTTGTCGATGGGCTTGCCGTCGCCGATGGCAGTCCAGGCGGCGCACTCGATGTGGAGCATAAATCCCATTCGGTCGGCGGCGATAAATGCGGCTTCGGGCGGGCACCAGGAATGAAATCGGAGATGGTTGAGACCGTGGGCCTTTGCGACGCCGAGGATTCGCATCCAGCCGCTGAAGTCCATAGATGGATAGCCCGTGAGGGGGAAGATGCAACATTCGAGGGTGCCGCGGAGGAAGGTCGGGCGGTCGTTGATTGTGAACTGCGTGCCTTTTGCGGCGAATTTGCGCACGCCGAACGTCACGGTCCTTTGGTCAGCGAAAGCCCGACCGTCACCCGTGGCCGCAAGCGAGACGGCCATCTTGTACATTGCGGGTGAGAATTCGTCCCAAAGGGTAGCGTCGTTGCCCATCGGATAGTCCAGGTCGAGGGTCGTTTGGCCCTGCGTAATGTTGAACTCGGTTGTCTTAGGGCCGGCAGTTGGCGGCTGGCCCGAAGTTAGACCGACGGCATAAGCAATCAGGGCGCCGCGTACGGGCGAGCCTGCGGCGTTGGCGATAGTGATGCGGACTCCGGCAAGCTTGTTTTCGATGTCGGGATAGACCTGGACGTCGTCAATATAGACTTTATCTGTGGCGCGGAGCTCGATTCGGCCAATGATGCCATTCCAGTTCGACTGGGTGTGGTCGCTAACGGAGTGGGCGTTTTCTCCGACGTCGTATTTGAGTGAGTTGTCCACGCGAATTGTAAGGAGGTGCTTGCCTGGCGAGAGCAGGCCGGTGAGGTCATAGACGTGTGGGGTGGAGAGGCTGTCCTGGATACCGGCGGGTTTGTCGTCAATCCAGACGCGGCTTTCCCAGTGACATCGCTCGATGAAGAGGGTGATTCGCTTGCCGGCGAAGCTCTTCGGGATATTGACCTGCTTTTGATACCAGGCGGGTCCGACGTAATGCTTGACGGGGGTGAGCCAGAACGGGACTTTTACGTTGCCGGGCTGACGGTATTCTTCGTAGGCAGGGTCGGTGAACCAGGAGCGGTCAACAATGCCGCCGGTCCACTTAGTGTTGATGGAGACGTCGTCGCCATAGCCATTTTCCGCGGTCGAACCGGGGAGCTTGATGCGGTCGGTTAGTCTGACGGTGCACCAGTGGTTGTCAATGCCGGCGTTGTTGGGGTCGAGGTTGAAACGCCATTGGCCGGCGAGTGAGAGGGATTTTCTGTGTGCGTTGGCGACTGAGCCAGGCAGACTCCGGCAACCGGGGGTAGAGAGGATAATTGCTGCGACGGTCACAAGAGCTATGAGCTTTAGAATTCGGCGTTTCACTTCTTGCACTCCTTGCTGAAAGAGCAAAAACAATGTTCTGATGGTAAGAATTAGAGGTATAATAGCCGGGCCAGACGGTTTTGAAAAGCAGCTTAGCAGCAGATTCGGGAACCTGAAGGAATGGCAAGGAAGTTCAAGCTCAAATCGAGAAGTGCGACGGAGTCGATAGACTTCGCGTCGGATTTGAATGCGGAGCAACTGGCGGTTGCGACGGCGGAGGGCGGGCCGATGCTCGTTGTGGCTGGGGCGGGGAGCGGCAAGACGCGTGCGCTAACGTATCGGCTGGCGTGGCTGGTGCATAACGGGGTGGACCCGTCGCGGATTATGCTTGTTACATTCACGAACCGTGCGGCGCGTGAGATGCTCAGCAGGGTCGAGGTCTTGGTCAAGCAGAAGACGCGGGATATATGGGGCGGGACTTTTCACCATATAGCGAATCGGATTCTGCGCCAGTACGGGCAGAAGATTGGGATTCGGCCTGACTTTACGATTTTAGACAGGGAGGATGCGCGGGACCTTATCGCATCGTGCGTTCAGGAGGCGGGGGTGGATATTCGCAAGAGGCGGTTTCCGCGGAAGGCCGTGCTGGCGAGCATATCGAGCTTCGTGCAGAATACGTTAGAGCCGTTGGAGGAGGTGCTGGCCAGACGGTACCCGATGTTTATCGACGACGGGGCGGAGATTGAGAAGGTGCTGAGGCTTTATATAGAGAAGAAGCAGGCAAGGCAGCTTCTGGACTTCGATGATTTGCTGAGCGGGTGGCTGCGGCTTTTGGGCCGGCACGAGGACGTGCGGGAGATATTGGCGAACCAGTTTTTGCATATACTTGTGGATGAGTACCAGGATACGAACGCGATCCAGGGGGCGATAGTGGATTTTCTTGCGTCGAGGCATCGGAACGTCACAGTGGTGGGCGACGATTCGCAGTCGATATACAGCTTTCGCGGGGCGAGCTTCGAGAATATCATTACGTTCAAGCAGCGATACCCGGATGCGAAGGAGTATCGGCTGGAATTGAACTATCGCTCGGCGCCGGAGATATTAGAGCTTGCGAATGTGAGCATAGGGCACAACAGCAGGAGACTGCCGAAGACGCTGCGCGCGGTGCGGTCTTCGGGATTGAGGCCGGCGGTTGTGCCGACACACGACCATTTTGTGCAGTCGCGGTTTATCGCGGAGTACGTGCTGCATCTTCTGGATGAGGGCAGGGAGCTGAAGGACATTGCCGTGCTGTATCGGAGTCACTGGCATTCGTTGGAGATTCAGTTGGAGTTCCAGCGGCGGAATATCCCGTTTCACGTTCGCGGGGGGCTGCGGTTCTTCGAGCAGGCGCACATGAAAGACGTGCTTTGCTTTATGCGGATAATCCACAATCCGTATGACGAGCTGGCGTGGCTGCGCGTGCTGAAGATGCTGCCGAGGGTAGGCTCGGCGTTGTCGCGGAAGATATGGCTGCATATCAGCGCGACGAAGGACCCTTTGAAGTCGGCGGGCGAGGCGGGTACGACGGAGCTTTTGGGACCGGCGGCAAGGAAATTCTATGTTGAGTTTGCGGAGCTTGTGGGGAAGCTGGCGAAAGTGAGCGGGCCGGCGGAGACTATCGATTTGGTGCTTGAGAGGTTTTACGACGATTACCTTGTGTCGCAT
>Ga0315287_10002246_pt1 | contig 18150 bp, 18 predicted proteins | sample YL17G11_0_MG_FD_205037 | JGI IMG/M metagenome (GOLD analysis project Ga0315287, IMG submission 205037) | Sediment microbial communities from Yellowstone Lake, YNP, Wyoming, USA - YL17G11_0 | ecosystem: Environmental > Aquatic > Freshwater > Lake > Sediment | place: USA: Wyoming | collected...
GATGCATATCCTGCAATAACCAATGCGTCGTTTGAGCCGAATGCGTCAGCGACTAATTGGACGATTGCTGAATCTGCTGCATATGCTGATGCTGCTTGTGTTTTATTTGCATCTGCTAGGTCTTTGACCAATTCATTTACTGATGGTCCGCCTATAAGGATTACATTCTTGGTTGGCACTGCTGATGCGAAGTCTGCGTCAGTTCTAGCTACACCTGTTGCTGCATTAATGTAATTTACATTAACTGCTCCAGATGTTGCTGCTGTTGCTGATGCTCCACTTGGTGCTATCCAGACATCTGCGATGACTCTCTCTTCTGGGTACTTAACGTCAAGGGTGTCTTTGTTCTCATTGTCGTATGTTGCTATCATACCCCAATCATCGAGGTCGATTCCAACATATGTATCTGAGTCTGCTACCTTTGGCATCAAGTTTGCCAACAAGTCATTGGCATTACCTGCGTCTATTTCCATGTCGTCGCCTGCGTTGTTTTCTTCAAACTGGAAGTCGCCCATTATAACTGCATCGTCGTCAGTTAACACAACATTTACTGTTTTAGCTACAGGAATCAATTTCTGAAGTTCCATTACGCCAACTTTGCTTGTTTCGAAGTCTGCAGTTGTTGCACCACCATAGTTGTCTATGTTAGTTGCTGCTATTGCATTGCTAAGCTCGAAGTCAGTTATTACACCGATATCTTGTGCTACACCAAAGGCTAAGTCTTCATAGACTTTGCTTGTTGACTTGTCTTTTAAGTCATATGTTTGTGTTGCGCCGAGCTGAACATTGGCTAACTCGAATACTCTTGCTTCCCCGCCTAATGAGGTTACAAGTATCAAGATGCCTTCACAGTTTTCTGCATCACCAGCTGCACCAGTACATGTATCTGCATCGCCAAGTAACATTGCTTGTTCGTTACCTGTACCTGCTGTGTCAACAGTTGCTTTTGTGCCGTCTGCATAGTCATAGCTGCTTCCAAGTACGACATTACCGCTTCCGACATCGTAGACTAATGGTATCTCAATTGCTTTGTTTGCATTGCTGGTAAACTTTATTTTTCCTTTATCAGCACCTGCTGAGAATGCCCAGTCTTCTGTTGTCTTTTCCAAGCCAGTGAATGAAACCATCCACTTTCCGAATATTGGGTCAACAACATTTCCGCCTGCTGCTACAAATTGGTCATCGTTTGGTTTTGCAGTTATTGCAATGCTGCTAAGTTCATCTATATTCGCGGTGTATGTAACAAATGTGTCCCAGTCTTCTAATTCTGCGTCGTTTATCAACACAGCTTGGCCATCTTCAAGGGTAAGCTTATTTGCTCCAAGGAAGAAAGTTACCTGGTCTGCTCCTGCTGCTTCTGAACCCTCGTTTGGCATAACTTCATCGACACCGATTTCTGTGCCATCTGAAAGTTCATAGGTATCACCTGCAACAAGTGCGTCAGTTGTTTCTCCGTTTACCTTGAATTTCACGTCACCTGTATTGTCTGCTATGATTAAGACTTCTATTTCATAGTCTTTACCATTCATTGTGTATGTTTGTGTTGTGTATTCGCCTTGTGTTGCTGTAAGCGACCCAGACATTAATACGATGTTATCAATTTGACCACCAGCTGCAGTTGCTTCTGAAATTGTGTATGTTGCTCCTTGAAGGGTTATTTTTGATCCCTTTAAGTCATTTTGTACTGCTGCTCCATCATATTTCATTTTTGCTGGGAAGTTTATTGTGTATGTGTACATGTCGGTTATGTCATTAAACTTGACGAATGTGTCTGCTGGTTCATTGTCATCTTCTGTGTTTATGTCAAAGATTACATCGCCTGTTGCTGCTGTAATCTCGATTTTTTGCGTATAGTCTATGTCATTTTTTGTTGCGCCTTTGCTTTCTTTGAATGTGTTGTCTGCAAAGATTGCTAAGTCACCGTCTCCATAGATTCCATCTACAGTTGCAATATCTTCGCCGTAGTTCAAGTCCTCTCCTGGTGCTTTAACTTGTACTCCACCAGAAACTGTTGAGCTACCGGTTCCGCTTGCTCCGGTTGTTGCTTTCTGTGCAAATGCTGCTCCGACGTCAATTCCGACTGCTATGTCCTGTGCTAATCCAGATGCTGCTGCTGCGTTAAATGCTATATCTGGGTTCCAGCCCATAGTCCCTACTACTACATACGAATCCATCACTCCGGCTGAGGTCACGAATGGTGCTGGTAATTTGTCAAGCTGTGCTAATGCACCCGACAATGCTGCACCAACCATAACTGCTCCTCCAGTCAAAGCTGCGATTCGCTTTATGGTTCTGTTAAATTTTTCCATTTTATTTTCACCTTTCCTTTAGGTTAATTTTTTGTTGATTTTGGTTTGCAAACCTTGGAGATAACTCAACATAGTTACCCCCTAGTTTTACTAAGGTTTTACAAAGATAAACAACACTTTATAGGGTATTTAAGGCTTTCTCTGAGAAATACCCCTTTTTATCACTTTGAGATGATTAATCGACTTTTGGGGGCTCTCAAATCACTATTTACAGGTAATTAAATTTTGACTTTATCATCTTTAGAATCTTTTTGAGGTTTCATTTCGTTAAGTTTAGTATCTGAAATTCTTTTTTGAGCAGATAAAACTTTAATTTCTTTGTCCATTATCTGAACCTTTGATATCAAATCAGACAACATATCCTGCATTTCCCCAGCTGTTAGATGTATATATGATGGTTCAAGTATTTCAACCACTGAAGGTCCAAAATTAAGACAAAACGCCATTAAATCGTTGAAGTTTGGGACTTCTGCCTCAAATTCAACATGTGAAGTAAACATTTTGTCTACCTTTTCAAGCTTGATTGGTGTCTCATAATGTTCGTTTAATATCTTCCAGTGCTTCTTTAGCTTTTCAATAATCTTTTTTAGATGTTCTGTTAGCGCTTCCTCTGGCCAACCGAGCACTTCCATGAATATTCTTACCTTAAGTTTTTTGTCTTCTTTAGTCATTTTATTTCCTCGACAAAAATATCAGCCCCAATCCGATTAGCGAGGCAACAATTAGTATAAAGTATAGATAATTCTCTTCAAATATCTTTGCCTCATGATAAACCTTGACCTGGACTGTCTCGTTTATCATTTGATCATTATATTTTAACCTAACTCTTAAATTATAAATTCCGTCTTCTGTGTTATACTTGATCAAATCCTCAAGTGTTAAGTTAACTTCATCATTTGGTTCAAGCATTATTTCCTTCTTGTTTGCAGTCCAACCCTGTGAAACTACGTTTAATTCCTTGTAAACATATGAGTAAATGGTTAGATTTGTGCTCTCATTCGAACTTGCAGAGACAGAAACATTGAACCATTTTCCTGCTTGTATCTCTTTTGGCGCATTTACATTGTAAAATATTGATGCATTTGCTAACGAAATTGTGATTGCCAGAACTAAACTGAATAAAATCAACTTATGGTATAACATATAAATAACAAATGCTTTTCTTTTTAAAAACATTTATTAAATTAGACAAATTAAGAAACTGAAGGTGAAACTGAAATGGCACTTAATATTTTCAAGAAAAAAGATGAAAAGTATCCTGCTGACGAAAAGGCAGAAATTTTGGGTGAGGATGAGCTCCCTTCGTTACCATCACTCGAAGAATTACCCGAGCTACCTGAAGAAGAAGCACCAATGTCTGAAGAACCAGAATTTCCAGAAATGCCTATGGCAGATCTTTCAAGATTTGGATCAGGATTTAGGTCTGCGGAAGAAATGGCTCCGCCTCCAATGAGACCACGGGCTCAACAACCATTGCCTCCAACAAGATATCATGAAGAAGCTCCGTCATTTTCTGAAGTAAGCACAAGAGCACCTATGGGTCTAGTCCAACCACCGCATATTTACATTAAAATAGGTAAATACAAAGAAGTTCTTACTGCAATACAGGAATTAAACAGAAATATAATGCAGACAAAAGAAGATTTGGAAAACCTTCATGCATTAGGTAAACACGAAGAAGAAAGAATAAGGGAATCTGCAGAAGTTGTATTGAGAATAGAAGAGCTTCTTAAGAATCTCGAGACAACTTTCTCTTCACCAGAAAGCTAATATTCTTTTTTATTTTTTAATTTCATAAAAATGGGCCTATAGTCTAGTGGCAGGACATTACCCTCACACGGTAAAAACCCCAGTCCGAATCTGGGTGGGCCCACTTTGTATTGTTAAACAACTTTCGTATTGTTTAAAAATAAGAAAATCTTAGATAAGTTTGATAAAAATGGCAAGAGAATCTGATGAAGAAAAGAGCACATATGTAAGAATTGATAATGCGAATCTTAACAAATTGAACATAAGAAGAATGTCAATGCTTTACACAGACTATGCTAATCTCCTTATAGAAATAAATAGGGTCAAAAAAGAAAAGGAAAAAACAACGGCAAATGTCCAAAAAGATTTGGAAGATTTGAGAGAAAATTTTAAAAAACTTTACGATTCGCTTCCGAAAGAATCAATGAATGAGATTGCACCGCATCTAAGAAAAATTGAAACAGCTGTAGCAGAAAAAAGACTTGAAATGTCCACTGGACTTGAATCATTTGAATCCTTGAAGAAGGAATTTGAAAGAATACGAAATCAGTTGGAAAACATAAAATAATTCTATCCAAAAAGTTTATTTAACCTTATAGCAAAAGTTTAGTTTATGCGGGGGTTCCGGAGCGGTCTAACGGGCTAGATTTCTCGACTAAACATCGAAGAAAGGCCAACCTCAAGAGCTAGTGGCTTAGTGCCTTCGGGGGTTCGAATCCCTTCCCCCGCATTTTGATATCTATGGAAATAGTAAACCTTCAACCAAGATTGTACCAGGAAAAAATATTTTATACTGCGACTAAAGACAATACTTTAGTCATTTTGCCTACAGGTATGGGAAAAACAGCAATTGCACTTATGTTAGCCTTATACCGATTAAAGAATTTTCCAGAATCAAAGATTCTTTTCTTGGCACCAACAAAGCCACTTTGCGAACAGCACATGAAAACTTTCGAAAAACACGTTGATGAAGCAATAGACACGTCTGCTTTGTTAATTGGTAGCATAAAACCTGATGAACGAAAGAAGTTATGGCATCGCTCTATCTTCATTTTTGCTACACCCCAGACTATTACTAATGACCTTATTAGCGGAAAACTAAAACTTGACGATGTTTCTCTTATGGTTGTAGATGAAGCACATCGCGCAATCGGAGACTATGATTATGTTTTTCTTGCAAAAGCTTATATTGAGCATGCAAAGAATCCAAGAATCCTTGCTTTGACTGCTTCTCCAGGAAGTAATCGTGCACATATAGAATCTGTCAGAAAAAATCTATTTATAACTAAACTTGAGATACGTGAAGAAGAAAGCGAAGATGTTAAATCATATGTTCAGAAAAAGATAATAGAAGAGATAAAAATAGAACTACCAGAATCAATCAAAGAATTAAAAGACCTTTTTGAATTATCGCTTAAAAAAAGATTAAACATGTTAAAGAATTGGCAATTAATCGAAAGTTCTGATTTGTCTAAATTACATAAAAAAGATTTGTTAATGCTCCAAACAAAGATTGCTATGAACATAGGAAAAAATTATGAAAAAATGATGCAAGTCTCTGTCATAGCTGCATGCATAAAGGTATACCATTGTTTGGAATTACTTCAAACTCAGGGAATTTCTTCGCTTGTTAATTTTCTTTTTACATTAAAAGAGCAGGCCAGCAAGACAAAAGCTTCGCGTACATTGATTGAAGATACTGAATTTCGTGAAGCTATGCAGAGAACATTTGAACTTGAAGAGAAAAAGATTGAACATCCAAAATTTGAAGCGCTCAAAAAATTAGTTGAGCAGAACGCTGGCAAAAAAATAATTATCTTCACAAATTACCGCAACACTGCAGATATTCTTGTCCCACTACTTAAAAACATAAAAGACGTGAAACCTGTGAAATTCATCGGCCAAAAATCAGGTTTAAGTCAAAGAGAACAATCGAGAATAATCAAAGATTTCAAATATGGAGATTATAATGTTTTAATTGCAACCTCAATTGGCGAGGAAGGGCTTCACATTGAAAATGCAGACATTGGAATATTTTTTGAGCCAGTCCCTTCAGCTCTTCGTTCAATACAACGAAGAGGGCGTATCGGTAGAGTTAATATTGGCAGAGTTTACATGTTAATAACAAAGGACACAATTGACGAAAAATATTATTGGGTTGCTTTTCACAAAGAAAAAAATATGCATAAGGCTTTGAATGAAATACAAGAAGAATTGAATGGTCCTCAAAAAAGATTAACTGGTTTTTAGATGGAAAATAAAATAAAAATTGTAATAGATACACGCGAACTGCGCTCAAGCGTAGCCAAAAAACTATTTGAGCTTGGCGCAGAAGTAGTCACAGAACCATTAGAAGTTGCTGACTTTATACTTTCAGATCATGTTGCTGTTGAAAGAAAGACAATAGATGATTTTATCCAAAGTATTATTGACGGACGACTCTTCGAACAAATGGAACATCTAAAGAAATGTTTCGAGAAACCAATAGTAATCGTTGAAGGTGATGAAGATATATACAGTATAAGACAGATTCATCCAAACGCAATACGTGCTGCAATCTCTGCGATTGCAGTTGATTTTAGGGTTCCTATAATTTATACTCAAAGCGAGGAAGATACAGCTCTTTTTCTTTATACAATTGCCAAGCGGGAGCAGATTGAAAATAAGAAAGAAGTCAATATTCGCGGCGAGAAAAAACCACTAACTGATAAATTTTTGCAAGAATACCTTGTTGCTGGACTTCCCGGAATTGGTGTAGGAATTGCACGAAATCTTCTCAAACATTTTAAGACAGTCCAAAAAGTTTTTACTGCAAATGAAGAAGAATTAAAAAAAGTAGAAAAAATCGGAAAGAAAAAAGCCAAGAAAATGAGGGAAATTCTCACAAAAGTCTATAATGAAGATTCTTGAGATAATGTTTTTATATATGAGTAATGCAATTATTAGATTATGTTGCAAGACAAAGAAACAAAAGTTCTGCAGATAATACAGTCTGACGGACCAAAGTTACCAACAGAATTGACTAAGGCAGTTGGTGTTGAAAGCTATATTGCATCAGCGATTCTTTCTACGCTTGTAAAAAATGGCCATCTGCACAATTCAAATAGAAAGATTGGCTCTTCTCTGATTTATTATATTGATGGGCAAGAAGAAACTGTAAGACAAATGCTGCTGAAAGAACTTAATGTTACTGAGCTAAAAGCGCTTGAAACTATCAAAAAAATGCGTGTTGCGCTTGAAAATGAGCTATACCCGCAGGAAAGATACTTGATGAATGACCTAAAAGATTTTGTGACGCAATTAAAATTAAAAACTGACGACAATCAAGAGATTACTTGTTGGAAATACTATGAAGTATCTGATGAAGAATTGAAGAATATAGTAAAATCGAAACTTGTCCCAAAGAAAGAGCCTGAAGCAGTAAAAGAAGAACTTATCCTAATAAAAGAAAAAACTGTACGAAAAAAAGCTGTAACTCTTTCTGGATTTGGCGAAAACGTCAACAAATACTTGCAAGGAATAGATGCTGACACAACAGCAGTTATTCGAAGCAAACCGAATGAGCTCGTTTTTTTAATAAAAATACCAACTATAATCGGAAGTCAGAGCTTCATGTTATTTGCATTGAATAAAAAATCAATTACAGAAACTGACCTTTCAAAGATTTATGTTGAAAGCTCAAAAGAAAGAAAACCGGTTTTATTGATTGTGGCAAATGAACTTGGTTCTAAAGCAAAGAAATATGTTGAAAAACATTTTGGCGATGTTCTAAAAATTATTAAAATATAAGTAGCGGGGGCTGGATTTGAACCAGCGGCCTTCGGGTTATGAGCCCGACGAGCAATTTGGGATAGGGAACCACTTCTTTAAAGCAAGTTTAAATTTTTTGTAGTCTGCACTTTTGATAATCGGAGGATTCTTCTCAAAAAATGAAAATACCTTTTTGATATCTTCCTCCGAACGGACTTGGAGCCTATAACAAGTTTTTCTTCGTTTTATTAAATCTTTTACTCTAGACACTTCAAATATTGGAGCGTTTAAACCTAATGTTTCTTTAACAGCTTCCAAAATTCCTTTGTGTGTGTTGAAAAGCAAAAACTGTGGTCTAACCCTTTTATCAGGATAACGAACTACATTAAAGGTTCCTTCACCATCAGTAAAACCTACAATATAATTTGCTTTCAGTTTCATGCTCTCCTATCTCTCCAGGCTGCTCTACCCCGCTACAAGATAAAACATCTCTTAGGCTGTTTAAAAATTTATCTAAGAACCGATTATTTGAACATTATCAAAGCGTATCATTGGTGCAACAACTTCTTCTTCCTGACGGATTGTTTTACCAATAATCTCAACTTTCTTCAGCGCTTCAAATAAATTGAACGAGACCATTGCCTGTTTTATCGGATAAGCTATGCTTTCGTTCTTAATATAAAATGCATTTGACAAACCAATCGACAAGTCTCCAGTTAATACATTAGCAACATGTGTTCCAAATGCAAATTTTGCTAAAACTCCTTCTTTTGTCTCAGAAATTATTTCGTCATTCTTATAATCGCCTGGTTTAATAACAAAATTTGTTGGTCCGACATATGGAACTTTTACAAGTCCTGAGCAATTTCCTGTGCTCTTTGCTTTATCCTTTAGCGCAGAATAATTGTCATAAAGATAATTTTTAATAATTCCTTCCTCAACAAGAACTGTCCTTTGTCCTGGAGTTCCTTCTGAATCAGATTGGCGTGAAAAAATACCGTTTTTCAAAAGCGCATCATCAGTTATTGAAATATTTTCTGAAAAGACTTTTTGATTTAATTTTCCTTTAAGGAAGCTTCTATCTGTTTGCACATTGTCTGCTCCAAACGCAGGTATGAGAATTGTTTTGATTATATCTGCCAATGCAAAATAATCAAGAATCAAGTCTGCTTTCATTGTTTTGATTGATTTTGGTTTTAAGCTATCAACACAAAGTTCTCCTGCATTTTTTCCGATTTTCGAAAAGTCAAAATCATTATGCGAAACCTTACTGTCTGAACCAGAAGCTTCTCCAATGCTTGTTTCTGTCATGGCAGATAGCAGATTTATTCTTTCGTCAACATTTATTCCATGGGTATTTGCAAAGTTCCACCCCATGGCACCCATAGAAACTTGTGCCATTGGTATATTCATTCTTTTGTCAACTTCTTTTGCTGCATCAAACATATCTTTTGCTTTTTTGAATATATCCTCTTCTGACATAGAATCAATCTTTTTTGAGAATAGTCCTTCAACTTTCGGATATTTTATTTTTTGGCTCAAAATAATATCTTTTTCAAGAGGGTTCGCAAGCTTCAACAACGAATTCGCATTTTTCAGACATTTTTTCCAATCATTTAGATTAGTTGTCTGCGAGTATCCGAATCTGTTTCCTTTTGACAAGCGTATATGCAATGTTACAGTGGTTCCATTTTCTGTGCGGCTTATCTCATTTTTTTCATAAGTTACAGAAGTTCTATCCGCATCTAATAGAAGTATCTCAGCGTTTCCATATTTTTCTGCTTCTTTTAAAATTTTATTTGTTAGCTCCACCGACTATCGCCTCTGATATTTTAATTGATGGTGTCTTTCCACACACTGGAACAAGTTGTCCTTTTTTACCACAATAACCTCCGACAAGACAGGGTATTTGGTCTCTACCTATTTTTTCTACATTTTTTAATGTGTCAAGTATGTTACCGCCAAATGATACGTCTATCAATGGTCTTGTCAATTTGCCGTTCTCAATCAAAAATGCTTCCTGTGAATTAAATAAGAAGTTTCCATCTACAGGATTGACTACTCCACCGCTTGAACCTTTTGCATAGACGCCATGCTTAATGTTTTCAAGTAATTCTTCGAATTTGTATTTACCTGGATAAAGCACAGTGTTGCTCATCCTTGGACATGGCATCATTGATGGGTTCTCTGCTCTACCGTGGCCGTTTGGTTTAGCATTCATCTTTGAAGCGGTCTCTCGAGAATTCATGAACTCAGATAAGATTCCTTTTTTTATCAGCATGGCTTCTTTTCCGCGCATTCCTTCGCTATCATATTTGTAAAATCCATTTTCTTCTGGAACATTTGGATTATCTGATAATGTCAAAAAATCTGGGGCAATCTTTTTTCCAAGCTTTCCTCTTAGAACAGAAACCTTTTCTAGTATCGCATCTGCCTCGCATGCATGACCGACTGCCTCATGGAAAAACACATGACACAAAACTGGATCTATCACTATTGGCATTTTGCCTGCTGGAGCTTTTTCTGCATGAAGTAATCGTTTAACAGATTCTTTTAAATCAGAACAGAATTTGTTCGTATCCATCCTTTCAAATCTTTCATAACCAGCCATCAATCCGCGTCTGTCAAATGCCTTTTGTATTTTGTTTCCTTCCTTAGCTGCAATCTGTGCATAAAACCTAAGAGAAAGCTTTTCTTCTTTGATTTCTGAACCATCTGTATTGTAGAATTCATTAGTTCCAGATACAAAGCCAAGACTTATTGTTCTGCTCACAACTGGTTTTTCATTTAAGTTTTTGTCATATTCAATAACGTGCTTAATTTTCTCTTCAACAGATATATCCCTAGGATCAATTTTTGCTTTTGATTTTACATTTTCCCTGTAAACTGGAAAATCTTTGAGATCAAACTTTTCATTTATTCGTCCTGAACTTAGCTTTGCGAGTTTAACTGCTGTTTTAATTGATTTTTCCAAATTGTTTATATCATTCCCAAAAGAAGTGCCCCATGCGCCTTTTATGAATGCTCTTACACCATATGAATAAAGATCATTGTTTTGTACAGAACTTAAGCTTGAGTTTTCAGAAATGATATTTTGAACATTGAAATCAGCTATTCTCAAATCAGCATAATCAGCCCCGAGTTTTACTGCTTTTTTCAATAGGCTTTCGTATTCCATACAAAGGATTAGATTAAACGAGTTTAAATAATTTCTATTTACTTGATTGCTTTCTTGATCTTATTAAGAATTTTCTTCTGATTACCAGTCCATTTAAGAGAATGCTCAAGTACTTGTGCCATGGTTTCAACTGGGATTATTTCTATTGATTTTCTGTCAACAAGAACATCTTTTTCATTTGCTTTTGGTATCAATATCCTCTTTATGCCAGCTTCTTTTGCAGCTTCAATTTTTGAATTAACTCCGCCTATTGGCAATACTTCTCCTCTGATTGACAATGAACCAGTCATTGCAACTGCTTGATTAACAGAAATATTTTCCATTGCTGAAATAACTGCTGTAGCAACTGAGATAGAAGCTGAGTCTCCTTCTACTCCTTCGTAAACCTGTAAGAATTGAATGTGAATATCAAATGCTCTTAGTGATTTATCTGAATATTTTTTAATGAGCGCGCTAACATTTGTTATTGCTTCTTTCGCGATTTCACCAAGTTTTCCAGTTGCAAAAATCATTCCTCCTTCTTTTGACATAGCAGGAACAACTGTTGCTTCGATTGGTAATAATATACCCGAACCATGCTCGTCCCCAATTACTGCTAAACCATTCACGCGTCCAACCCTTGAACCTTCAACTTGGATTAACTGGTATTCTTTCTTTTCCTTAGTATACCTTTGTGAAAGCTGTTGTTCGAGTGTTGCTGCATATTCTCTTGCATGTTTGACATGCTCTGCTGTGACAAATTTTGCTTTGTTTTCTTTAGCTATGTCTCCAGCGACTCTGATTAATCCGCCAAGATCTCTCAATTTTAAAGTTAGATAACCTCTTCTTCCAGCGCGTTTTCTTGATTCATTTATTATTTCTTGGACTGCTTCCCGTGAAAAGTGTGGAATCTTTTTATCTTTTATAACTTCCTGCGCGACGAATCTTGCTATTTTTTGGACATTTTCTGGTGTGTCAGTCATTTTATCGTTCACATAGACTTCATAACCAGCACCGCGGATTCTGCTTCTCAATGCAATATGCATATGTTTCATTGTTTCTAGATTTCCTGCTGCAACCAAAATGAAATCAGTTGGAACAGGTTCTGTTTTTACCATTGCGCCTGCTGATTTTTCGCTTCTTCCTGTTATCGAATATCTTTTTTCCTGAATCGCGGACAGAAGTTCTATTTGCATTTCTGGTTTCAATGTTGCGATTTCATCTATGAATAATACTCCGCCATTTGCTTTCTGGATTGCTCCAGCAGAAACACGTTCATGCGGTGGAGTTCCTAAACCACCAGATTGGAATGGGTCATGACTTACATCTCCAAGTAATGCCCCTTCATGTAAACCAGTTGCATCAACGAATGGCGCATGTTTGAGTTCAGAATTATCAACTATTAATTTGGGCCCAATAATTTTCTTTCGTGCAATCTGGAGATTCATTACAATATAAAAAATAAATGCACCGAATAATAAAAATATCAAGAACATTGTTCCTGAGATTCTATCTGCTGCCTTCAGTATATCAGTTTTTTCAGAACCAACTATCCAATCGAGAATTGTTGACGCTGCAAATATTGCAACAAAAATTAATATGATATAGACCCATGAATTTCCGCCGCTTGTAAGTGAGCTGAGTTTTATTGAATCAATTATTTTTCTTCCTTGTCCAGCAGGAACAGTTTTGATTACTGGAGAATTTTCATCTTTTGGATTTGGATAACAAATAATATCAGCTTGTTTTTCCATTGGCAGTTCTTCTGCCAATGCTTGTCCTATTAATGATTTGCCTGTTCCAGGTTCGCCGATTAAAAGAACATGCCTTCTCTGTTTTGCTGCTTTCTTAATGACTTCAACCGCAGAATCTTGTCCAATAACCTGGTCAACTAGAGCCTTAGGTACTTGAATCTCCGCTGTCGACTTGAATTTTAGGTTATCTTCTCTATCTTTCACTACCATACCTATCCAAAAGATTAAAAAAAGAACTTTTTATTTATTGTGATTCTTCTGTTACTTCCCCTTCTCCGCTTGGAATTGCTGCTTTTGATATGATCATCACATCATCTGCTGCCTTTACAAGCTGGTGTGGGACAATAACACCTTTTGCACCGGATATTGTTTTGTTAAGGTAAGAGTCTCTTGTTGCTTTGATTTTCCAACCATAAATCTTGTTGTTTTGTATAATTACTTCCTCTACCTCTCCGAAATATTCGCCTTGGTCTGTATAAACCTTGACTCCATAGCATTTTGAGACTTCTTTAAGCTTCAACATATTAATACCTCCAACCCAATTATTTATGTATTTTTAAAATATTAAATACCTTTCCATTCTTTTAAACTTATTCTTCTTTAATCTGCTGTTTCAGCTCTTTTTCGCTTACCTTGAAATAATCAAAGAATTTCTGCGTCAAATCCAATATTTGGGTATTACCCTTCTTATCTGCTGTGATAAACCCTGATCTTATAAGTTTTTTCACATGGTCATATGCTTTGTTCCCTCTTATCTTTACAATAGTCGATTGTCTTACTGGCTTTTTAGCGGCGATTACTGCAAGTGTTTTTGTCAATCCTTTTGGCAATTCTGGCGGCAACAAATCTTTGATTTGTGGCGTCATCTCTGGTTTTACGCTCATCTTCCATAGTTTTCCTTCTTGTATAACATGAATTCCTCTTTCGTCTTTCTCGTGCTCTAATTCAAGGTCTTCAAGAATTTCTTCAGCGATTTTCTTGTCTATGCCTATTCGCTCTGAGATTTCATCTAAAGTAAGCCCATTAGTGGCGAACAAAAGCGCCTCAATCTCTGCCTTGCTTCTCTTCTTCTCTTGTGACATATATTTCACCAAAATCCTCTTCTTGTCTCAATCTTACTTTGCCTTTATTTGCAATATGTAATAACGGAATAAATGTCCATATTATATCTTCCCTGGTTTTCGAAGGCACAAGTTGTGAAAATTTTACTTCTGGAAGTTTCATTCCTTCGAAGAATAACATTATTTTCTTGAATAACAGGTCTATTTTTGCACCTATGTCTATTTTTCTTCCCCGGACTTTCATTTTCACTTCTCTTTCTTTGTATTTTATGGTTCTGCGCTCTTTCACAACCATTGCGTTTCTCAATGATTTTAATAATTCATCTAAGGTAACTTTTCTTTTCTTGGGAAGCGGCACATGTGGCTCAAGTTCTGCGTCTGCATGCTCAAATATTGATGCATCAATCGCTTCTGGTTCTAATTCTTCCAGTATCTTTGGCATTAGATGGTCTGCCTTCATTTTCAATAGAATTGCTGCTGCAAGAAGAAATTGTCCGGACACATAAAGATTTAATTTTTTAAGAACCTTTACTGCGTCAACAAATTTGTCTGTCAATTTTAAAATGTCTATGTCCCATGGGTCAAGATTCTCCATATTGACAATATCTCTGATTACAGTCTCTACAGTAAGATTTCTCGAGATCATTTGATCGAATAATTCTTCTTCTTTCATCTTTATCAAAACCAAAAGGTTCCGATACCTCTTTATCCTAAGTATGGTATTTCTCTTGTCATCTCTGCCTTTCTTGTATTGAATCTGTCAAGGAATTTTGGATAAGCGTCTACATCTGCTTTGGTTAAGCTTGCTCGAACAGTTTCAAGTGCTTCTTTTACATGTTTCATGGTAACTTCTGTTGCATTGATGTTTTCCCTAAGTGCAATTGTCCCTGCTTCTCTTGCTACTGCTTCTAAATCAGCCCCAGAGTATCCTTCTGTTTCCTCTGCCAATTTTGGTATATTGATATTTTTAGCAAGAGGCATTCCTTTTGTATGCACATTCAATATCTGCTCACGTGCTTCCTTGTCTGGTGGCGGAACTAAAATAATCCTGTCAAATCTTCCCGGTCTTAACAGTCCTGGATCTACAATGTCAGGTCTGTTTGTTGCACCAAGTATTACAACATCTGAAAGATCTTCCAAACCATCCATCTCTGTAAGCAGTTGCGCGATAACCTGTTCAGTCACTCTTGCACCAGTCTCAAGTCCGCGTCTTGGAGCAATTGAATCGATCTCATCAAAGAAGATTATACATGGTGAAGATTGTCTTGCTCTTCTGAATATCTCTCTGATTGCCTTTTCAGATTCGCCAACCCATTTTGACATTATCTCGGGCCCTTTGACTGAGATAAAGTTTGCTTCGCTTTCTTTTGCTACTGCTTTTGCTAAAAGAGTTTTACCAGTCCCTGGCGGACCTATGAGCAATATTCCTTTTGGTGGTTTTATCCCAATTCTTGCGAATGCTTTCGGATTTTTTATTGGCCACTCGACTGCTTCTTTTAATTTCTGTTTGACATCTTCAAGACCACCGACATCATTCCAACCAACTCTTGGTGTTTCAATTAATACTTCCCTAAGTAATGAAGGTCTTACTAAATTTAGAGCATTCTTAAAGTCCTTCATTGTTACAATTAGCTTTTCAAGTAATTCTTTTGGTAATGGTTCGCCTTCCTTCCATTTTAAGTCCGGAACAAGTCTTCTAATGACGCTCATTGCTGCTTCCTTTGATAATGCTGCAAGGTCTGCCCCTACAAATCCATGTGTGACATCTGCTAATTTTTCGATTTCAACATCCTTTGCCAGTGGCATGTTTCTTGTGTGAATCTTAAGAATATCTAGTCTTCCTGTTCTGTCGGGTACTCCAATCTCTATTTCACGGTCGAATCGTCCTGGCCTTCTCAATGCAGGATCAATATCATTTGGCCTGTTAGTTGCTGCAATCACTACCACTTTTCCACGTGATTTCATCCCGTCCATTATTGCTAATAATTGTGCAACAACTCTTCGTTCTACTTCACCGACTGCTTCTTCACGTTTTGTCGCAATCGCATCTATTTCATCTATAAATATAATTGCTGGGGCATTCTTTTCTGCGTCCTCAAATAATTGTCTAAGTTTCTTTTCTGCTTCTCCAACCCACTTGCTCATTATTTCTGGTCCGGCTATCGAAACAAAGTAAGCATCTGCTTCATTTGCCACAGCCTTAGCCATCAATGTTTTACCAGTACCTGGTGGACCATAAAGAAGAATTCCTTTTGGTGGTTCAACACCCAAGCGTTCAAATATTTCAGGGTGTTTCAATGGAATTTCAACAAGTTCTCTGACTTTGTTTAATTCTTCTCTGACTCCACCGAGATCTTCATAAGAAACTTCTGGAATTTTCTTTTCTTCAAGTTCAACAGCTTCTGCTGAAACATTAATATCTGTTTCAGATGTAACTAAAACTGCACCTTTTGGACTTGTGCTGGTAACAACAAATTTTATGTCCCCCAATCCAAATCCAACACTAAAATCTTCTTCAATCATTCTGAAAATATCTTCAAATGGACTTCCTGAGAATGTTTTTCTTCGCCTTCTGGTTCCGCCAAGAGTTATTACATCGCCTTTTACTACTGCTCTTCCTAAAAGTGCCTGGCCAACCATCTCTGGAGAAATTTGTATCATCATACCTTTCTGAGCTGGTGCAATAGAAACTTTTGCAGCTTTGGTGACAGTTGCTTTTTTGATTATTACAAGTTCGCCTATCCCTGATTTTGCGTTCCATCTGGTTAGACCATCCATCCTTATGATATTAAGACCTAAATCTGCAGGGTATGCTCTGTCTACTATGCCGACTGTTGTTTTTTCACCAGTTATTTCAACAACATCGCCGGGGGCTACGCCTATCTCCTTCATAACACCAGTATCAATTCTTACAATCCCTTTTCCCACATCATCCTGAATTGCTTCAGCGACTTTAAGTTTCAAACTTTTATCAATTGGTTTTGGATTCATTTTAATCACTCCTATTCTAATGATATAACTATCACTTTTTTCTTAATAATTGGTTGAACTTTACGTCCAGTTCTCACAAGAGTTATTATATGCATCTTGTTGAGAATCCTAACGTCATCAAATACATTCTTTACATCGCGATCAAGCATATTTGCCAATTCTCTTATTGATGTTGGTTGTTGTTGTCTTATGGCGCGTACCATGTCCATTCTTTTCTCTGTAAGCGCAACGAACATTTGCATCTGCTTCTCCATAAACAGCATGTCATCCATATGCATTTTTCCAAGCATTCTTCTAAAATCGTCTATCATCTTATCGCCGTGTAGGTATTCTATACCAACATAATTTAGAAAATTGTTTATATTTATAAATGTTTGGTTTCAGACACCAACATAGATAAATGTAAAACTAATAAACTTCCCTCTATTACTAGTTAATATGAAAGCGCAGATAAGTATTGAGTTTATGATTGGCATAATGTTTCTCCTGGTTATCTATATCGCTGCATTAAGTGGTTTCAACACATTTGCAAACACGAATATAATACAGAATGAAGCTGCTAAACAAGTCTGTTACACTGTTTCAAGCGCTATAAGTTCAGCAGACATAGGTGGAAGTGGATTCTCGATGAATGAATCAATACCTTACAGTATTGGCGCATCATATGACTACTCGCTATCTGTGCTAAACAAGTCTGTTGTTGACATAAATTGGCCGAATGGTTTCTTCTCATGTTCAATGATAACCCAAAATATTACTAGTATAACTATGTACGCTGGAAAATTCTCATTAAATAATATAAATGGGACAGTTTACATTTCATCAGTTTACACTGACAAATTAGTGTATAACATAAGTGAAACTGTTCATACAAATGGTACTTATTTCTTCAACAATGTATCACTTGCAATCTATAATAATGGAACATTAGTTTCAGGCTATCCAGTTACAATCCAGATTGTGAACAATAGTTTTTCATACAACTTTGTGTCTACAGTTGCTGGACATTACACTATTAAAGTAAATGATATAAACAAAACTACATTTTATGCAGAAAGGGAGTTTGATGTAATATGAAAGGACAAATGCTTTCTATCGATCTTGTATTTTCTGTGATCATATTATTAATTATAATAAGTGCTTTAACGGTTGTCCTTTTACAATATGCTTCATTCGAAGAACAACAGTCACAAAATAGGGATATTGAAATAAAATCGCAGGCTGCGCTTAATTCTTTGTTATTAACTCCAGGAGTGCCGTTCAATTGGGAAGTTAATATGACTTGAACTAATACTTATTAAACAAAGTTGTTCCAAATATTTGATTACTTGTATCAACAACAGATATAATCCATTTTCCACCATACCCAGATTCGGTTA
>Ga0315287_10002247_pt1 | contig 18144 bp, 18 predicted proteins | sample YL17G11_0_MG_FD_205037 | JGI IMG/M metagenome (GOLD analysis project Ga0315287, IMG submission 205037) | Sediment microbial communities from Yellowstone Lake, YNP, Wyoming, USA - YL17G11_0 | ecosystem: Environmental > Aquatic > Freshwater > Lake > Sediment | place: USA: Wyoming | collected...
GCAGAAAGCGCCATCAATTGAGGAGACCTGATCGCGGCCCATACTCGCCAGTCCAAAAAATCTATCCCGCCGATCACATGGATCCCTCTTTTCCAAAAGAGATTGGTTATTTCAAGAATAAGCTGTCTCCGCATCTTTCTCCATTTCAAGACTTCCGCCGGAAGCATGTCGGTCAATTCTTTTTTGCCGGTCGCCATGTTCAGATCATTATTATGAATTTGAGTCTGTTCTAAACCTAAAACCTGCGCTAGCGTCAATCTGAGATTCCTCTCAAAGGGATAGATCCGCGGACCATCCTCGTATACAACATTCAGATCCAGGTCTGAAGCCGCGGTACAGGTCCCTTTGGCGTACGATCCCATCTCATAACCGATCAGCTCCTGCGGTCTTATCTTATGAAGATCAATAAGCTGGTTCGCAACTTGAGCAATAAAGGGTAAAACATAAGCCCGCTGTTCATCCATTAAAGGTTTTAGGGGTTGATCCGATCGCACTGTTTGGACGGTCTGCTGTTTCAAGCCGATCGCCCAGTGCGCGAATTCTTCTTGCTGCAGCTTAATTTCCGGCCGTTTTAATATTCCACGGATATTCATGGCTTTCTCAATATTTATCGTCAAAAAAGAGGGATTATTTCACCGGAAGCGTAACTAGATTTTAGATGCGGTGATCGCTAAAAATAGCGGGATTTCATTCCGTGATCGGTCTTCGGTCCGTTTGACCGATCCGGGTAAACTCTTTCGATGCGAAACCCATTCTTCCAGCTGCTTGACCATTAAACCATTTTCCGCCAGTTCTTTGAAATAGACCGCTAATGGGCGGTGAAAAGTCCAGGTCTGAATACCTGGATTGTAACCGGGATGCATTTTGATCGGGATCTTCATCTCTGACATGTAACTGTCGATCCTCCGATACTGTAGTTTCCGATTTTCATCCATCCCCCAGCCGCTCTGGCGGGGAATTCTAAAACAGGGATGATTGAGGACCAAAAGCATCCGCCCGCCCCTTTTTAACACGCGGGCCATTTCTTTTAGCACCGCTCCCAGCGGTTCCATATTCATGATCGCCATGATGCAGGAAACCGCGTCAAAACTTTCATTCTGGAACATCTTCATGCTTGAAGCGTCCGCCACCAGATATTGAATGTTGGGAGAACGTTTCTGAGCAGCATTAATCAGGTCTTTTGCGGCGTCGATCCCGGTTACTTCTGCTCCCACTTCTGCTAACTTTCGAGCAAAAACCCCCTGCCCGCAAGCAACGTCGAGGATCTTTTCGCCTTTCCGCGGATCGAGCATCTTTAGCGCGCCGGGGATGATCACGTTCTGATGATAGTCAGAACCCTTTTCGCCCACCAGCTGGTCGTACCAGGAAGAAACTTCGTTCCAGGAGGTATCGTGTTTCGGCTTGGGATGGAAATGATGCTTATGCGGCATGTAGGAATTATAGCAGAAATTGAAATCTTTCCTATTTACTGCCGATAGATATCCATGAGGTTTAACCTATGACTTCCTTTATTCCCGGAGGTCCGGGCGGGCCGGGTCGGCCAGTTTATCCCCCGATAAAGCCGCGTAGCTTAGGCGCGCCGGTCGAGACAACCGCGACCCTAAAAAACTTCAGGAAGATCGGAGAAACCACCTTTGGGATCTATCAGGGCAATATTGCCGATGCGGATGTCGGGGTGATCGTTAATCCGACCAACCGTGAATGCAATTTGGTCCCGCTGGGAGTGACTCGAGCTTTGCTCGAAACCGAAGGTCCAAACTTGAGGCTGTTCGCGCAAATGGGAGGGCCGATCGACTACGGCACAGCCAGGACCACAGAGGCAAGAATATTACACGCCAAATATGTTCTGCACCTGGCGATCGATCCCTGCCCCGAAGAAGACCCGGCAATCCTAACTTCGCTGAAAGACCAGGAAAAAATCGATATCATTAAGACCTGCACCTTAAATGTTCTGGCCGAGGCCGAAATACTTTCCGCTAAATTGGATAATAAATATAAAAAAGGGGTCGCGCTTCCCGCGTTGGGTATAGAGTCGTTGGGAGTCACCCATGAAATATCCGCAAAAACCATGCTGGGAGCGATAGCGGAGCATGCCAGGACCACCGCTCTGGAAAAGATTCAAATTATTCTGGACAGCAAAGCGGTTTATCACAAATTCAACGCGGAGTTCCATCACTTCGCCGCCCGTGCCAACAATGCCCGTTTAATTCCGACTAAATAAAGACCTCAAATGTTAGCAGTGAATAACGCCCCGCCCACTCCCGATCCCAAACCGATATAACCCATTTTTTCAATCCGTCTGTCCGGCAGCGAACCGGCCGCCGCGATGATGGCGTCGTTATCGATCGAAAGCTGATATTCCTGAAGGTTTTCGCTATTCGGGGTAAGATGAAAGTATAACGCATCGTTTAAATATTTGCTTATTCTTCCTCCAATCGCCTGCCGCAGTGAAATACTTTTATTATTGTAAAATCCGATTTTACTCTATCAATATTTGATAATATAATATTATGAAATGAAGAACTGGCTGAAATGGCGTATAAAAATAATCTTAACTAATCTTGGCTTCTGGAGATTCTTTCAAGAAGCAAAAATGTTTTATCGATATCTTGCCCGCAAACCACATGAAAACGATTTCCGGTTTTTTTCACACTTTAAATATACCACCGGAGCCTTTGTTGATATCGGAGCCAATATCGGGCAATCGGCCGTTTCTTTTGCCATATTCAATAAGAATGCTCCTATCTATTCTTTTGAGCCAAATCCCGCCTTGAAGATTTATTTCCCTTTTGTCCAAAAAATAATTGGCAAAAGATTAATATTCTTTAACTTCGGCCTTAGCGATTCAACTTCATCATTAAGCTTTTTCATCCCGGTCGTTAATGGTTACGAACTAACCGAGGAAGGGACTTTTTATAAAAGCAATCTTATTGATGATCCTGTCACCCGTGAACGCATTAATACTTTTCCTAAATCCTTAAAACTAAAGATTAAGGAAATAAAACAGAAAATCCTTCGTTTTGATGATCTAGAAATCCCCATCCCTCCCGAATTCATTAAAATAGATGTGCAGGGCCTTGAAATTGAAGTGCTAAAAGGGATGGCCGATTCACTTCACAAATACCTGCCAATCTTGATGATAGAAAATAGTGAATTATTCCCTAGATTACGTTCATTATTAGGAGAATTTGGGTATAATCCGTATCGTTATTCCTATTCTTCTGACAAAGTCTACTATATTGAGAATCAGGCTAAATGCGAAAATATTTTCTTTATTCCGGACAAAAAAATCCCGGATTTAAAAAAAATGGGCCTTCTTTAATAAATCCAAACATACTGTAACAATACGACACGGATTAATTTATAACAGGATCCAGAAATAACGCCCCGCCCACTCCTGATCCCAAACCGATATAACCCATTTTTTCGATCCTTCTGTCCGGCAGCGAACCGGCCGCCGCGATGATGGCGTCGTTATCGATCGAAAGCTGATATTCCTGGAAATTTGGACTATTCTGAGTAAGATGAGAGTATAAAGCGTCATTCAAATATTTACTCACTCTCTCTCCTATTGCCTGCCGGAGCGGAAAACCACCGTCCGCGATCGAAGGAAAAGGATATATCCCACCGGAAACTCTTTCCCCTTGCTCATTTACCTCAAAAGGAACCGCCATCACAATATAAGAAGACAATTTGATCTTTGCCCGATTGGCCTGCAGGATAAGTTTTGCTGCCGATCGCGCGATCCAATCGCAGGTTTTTTCCGCGTCTTTCTTTGTTTCTTCCAGAGGAATCTCCCACACATTCCGGATATCCGCGGGGCGATCGATCACTTTTAGATGGCTGAATGGCTGACCGGATAGCGCTTTCCCGGTATTTCCATTAACCCGCATGATCGAAAGCTTAAGGCTAGAGCCGCCAAGATCGAGACTGATAAAATTGATAGATTCTCTCCGTCCCGAAAAAGCAGAAACCGGCAGGAATTCCGCCGTCCCGACCGTTCCCGCCCATCTCCGGTTAGTCGCTAATTCTACCCGATAGTTTTCCCCTAAAACTTTGGCTGTTTCAGGGATCAGCTGTTCTCCGAATTTCCCTTCCACTACCCCTCCTCCAACTACCCAAGAAAATGTATTTGACCAGTTAAAGCGCGTAAATTCATTCCACGGAGTAAAGATCTTTTTTGCCCTGCCGCCCGAAATTATTCTGATAGCTTCACCCAAATATTTGGCTGTTTCCGCAACGTTTCCATTCTTGCCCAGCGCGCGGCCGCCGATCTTATGGGTTAAAGCGACCCCCAGATCGGGTAAAAGCAGGTCACTTATTTCCTGACAAACGGTGCGAGGAGAAACCAGCGCGCTGCCCGCCCGGTTGATCACCACGCGACTCTCCGCGCTGCGCAATAAAGTATTGTCGGCGGAGGATGATTTTCTTGAGGTAAAAAGATTAATTGCCATGTTATATCTTCACTTGTTTATCCCAGAACAGTTCGACTTTCTTAAAAAGCATTTCCAGCCATTTATCCGGGTCCTGTCTTATATTTTTTTCGAATATTTGCAGCTCTTCATCCTTATAATAATTACCAATCAAAGTTTTGACTTCTTCTCGTCTAAAGATAATCCGCTCGCGCATCGCCTTATAAGCCATTTTGAATTCATCAAAAAGCTCCTTTCTTTTAGAAAGATCCCCAAAATCGCGGAACGCGGCTAGATAATCCATTTCCAGCGCACCACCTTCAGCGGATTCAAAGGTAAAGCAATCCGTGCGGTTAAAAACATATTCATGGTCGATAGACACTATTCTGGCAAGATGTTTTTCCACCCCGTCCGGGACTAAGATAAAATTCCCCCACACCCCACCACCCTTAATCCCCAAATCCCTGTCGCCTTTTCCTACCGCATCCGCCAGCGCGGCTTCCTGCGCTAGCCATTGGATCAGCTTCTCCGCCAACCAAGCATATGTCGGATTCAATCCCGTTCCATCGAATAGCTCCCGCGACGGCACCCCCTGAACATATTCAATAATATTTAGTCCGTCAAAATGCTGGATCCGTACCGGATCGCGGCCGAACAAATCAAGATAGCGGCTGTAAAATTCTTCGTTTTGCGGTTTATTGGAAATAATGCCAATTTCAATGGACGGTTTAAGTATATAAGTGATTAAAGAGCCGGAAGCCGTATCCCGAAAAACCATTTTGTAAACGCTTCGGTGGTTAAAATATCGGCTCGAAGATATATCGGCCACCTCTTCCAGCTGCCAGCCCGGATGTTCCGCCATAAATTTAAAATAGCCGGGCTGCGCTGACAATTTCTGGGAAAATATTTTTATCCTGAGATCTTTGGGCATTTCATTCAGATAGCTGCGGCTCCAGGCATTAAGCATGGCCAGCGCCGGGAGCATAATTGACAGGATTGCCTGGTTTTCCCTGACGTTGATCTTCGCAAAAAAAGATATATTGATCACACTGCGGCAAAGAATGTCAGATAGAACTACTTCAAAACCGTTATAAACCGCCTGATCGGAGCGTGAAAGCTTGGCGACCGAACTAGCTTCCCGGGGAGCGCCGTCAAAGAACTTTTTTGTATATCTGACCAGCCGGGTAAGATCCGGCAGCGACAATTTGATCCGGTCGCCGGGCTCAACCCCGGCTTGCCTTAAATACCGGATAGTACAATATTCAAAACTTGCTACTCGCATAATATGACTCCATCAAAGACAAATCCTTGTTTTCATATATTTATCGATAAATGACGAAGATAATTTCAGGAGAGGCGGTCAAACCAAGGGGTCAGCTGTTTAGAATTTTTCAGCTTACAACAACAGTCCCCGCCAATCGATCATGGAGCGCGGTTTTTTCTCTTCCTAATGATAGGAAGAAACCTAATAAAATGATGATCCCGATCCCAGTCGAGATCACCGTCAATTCCCAGCTGCCGATGATCAATGCCAGGGTAATTCCTAACAGGCCGCTGGTTTTAATAAGATATCTGGTCCACAACGATTCTTTTGAAGCTTCGATCTTTAGCTCAAATATTTTCTTGCCGATCGACCATCCCCATATCGCTTCGGGAAGGAAGATCAACAAAAACGCGAAAGGAAGAACGTAGAAAAAAGGGCCGATTATACCCAGTAGCAGCGGGATCGGTCCTTTCCATAATGAGGCGGGTTCTCCGATGTGCAATGCCACGACCGCGCGTGAGGCAAAATAATATCCGATAAACCAGTGGAGAATATAGCACACCAGGAAGCCGAGAAAAACATCGACCGTCCCCGCCGCTAAGCGGACCCCAAAACCTCTTCTCACATTATATAACTATATTTTGGTAACAGTTGCTATCCCATACCCGCTGCCGGGTGCGGTAAAACTAAATGTTCCGTTTATATTAGTTCCGGTCACATCCAATGTCCCGATATAAGTAAAGGCTCCGAAATTCAGAGCTCCCGTAACGGTTCCGCTACCGGAAATGGTATTACCGCTGATGGTTCCCGATCCGGAACCAACGGTCGGCGCACTAAAGGTAAAGGTTGCACTATTGCCGGAAATGGTGCCGCTGGCGGTCCCTGCCTCATTTGATAAACCATAGCCGATTATGTTGCCTAGTCCGATCGCTCCGCCCGCAGTCATCGCAGTCCCGTTTTGCACAATGGTTATCGCCAAGCTTCCACTTACCGCATATTTGGTATCGGTCCAGGTCCCGGTCCAGTTGCCAACCAGGGGATTGGAGCCGGCGACAGTGGTGGTTGTAACTGATGAAACGGCGGTTGTGGTCGTACCGCTCGCTGCAGTGGTAGTGGTAGCAGTAGTACTACTTGTCGTAGAACACCCCACAACCGCTGCGATAAGAAAAATCCCCGCCACCAATAAACTGATATTTTTTAACATAACTGATCCTCCTTTGATCTTACTTGAGAAGATATTTTATAACTACTATATATAACTGTCAACCAATAAATGTTATGTTAAGAAATATTATTAAAAACGCAACAATTCTTGACTGAAGGAAGAATATTAATCTTATTTGATCATAGCTGACAATTGTCTTGCCAGATTGTTAAGTTCTTTATAAAACATCTCGTACTTGCCATTGTCGATCAGATTCTTCGCCTTGAATATCTGAAAACATGCCGCGCATTCATAAACCGAACCTCTGGCCATAACATAAAAGTTTCTTTTATCTGATTTATGATATCTGCCCGCTCCTTCTGCAATATTCAAAGCGATCGAAATTGATGCGCGCTGAAGTTGATCTATTAACCTGAGGTTTCCTTTTTGGGGAATGGCTTCTATAAAGGCATCAACCTCTTGGATAAATTTAATCGCGTCTTTAAATACGGGGAAGTCCTCAAAATCGAAGGGCATATGATTGTTTCCCTTGTACTTGTTCTCGTCCTTGTTCTACCAAAATCCGAACAAAGTACAAGGACCAGGACGAGGAGACCAAAATCCTCACTTGTGTTCGGATTTTGGTCTAGCGGGGGACGGTTTTTGTCTTGGTTGGAAACTGTCCGTCCTACCACGCTTATTACGATCAGAGTATCTCAAGTGCCTTATAAACCGGTAAGTAGGCAAGCAGTTATTGCACTTCGATCTCTTTTCTCTGACCTCACATCAAAATTGGCGATCGAATATTTAGGGCCTTAATCTAGCGATAAGGCCCCATTCTTTCCCAGACCAGTCTGACGGAATTGTTTAAAAGATAATCCGCATTTTTATTAGTAGTTCGAGAATAACCGGGGATAATTAATAAAGTGGCAGCGGGGAACACTTTCCCCCATTTCTCTTTCAGCGGCCAGTTCTTTCAACCTCATATATCCCAAGCCTTCTTAAATCAGTTGCATAACCATAAAATATTTTTTTATCCGTTGTGCCATTGAAAGAAAAAGATCTTGGAGGCGGGTCTCCTTGAAGCCGGTCAATTGCATTAACAACCTTAGCTGTTTTTTTACCAATCAACCTTATTCCTAAGTCGCTAGAATTAGATAACACTTCCCTCTCATTAAGATCAGAGACAACTATAGAATGCGCCGGCAATAAAGGATAGAAAGAAGAAGTTGCTGTGTTAGACCCGATCATCCCCCCTCCGCTCGATTTTGACAAGAGAAGTATCCTCCCGCCTTTTCTAATAATTGATTTTATCTGGTCTCTTATAAAAACATCCTCGGGTTCAGTATCGGAAAATCGCTTTCGAAGAGTTGTGCTCCCAAAGTTTACATGGGCAACCATCCTTCCGCCGATCTCGAACTGTATAACGGTCATTTTCATTCTCCCACAATTTTCTTCGTCAACAACCTGTAATGTATCTAGGTTAACACCATTTAAAACCAATTCCATTGCATATGCGACGAGTCCTTGATTACTACCCCATCCATGCATACCAGTGACCAGTTTCCCCCGCAAATTCCTTTTTAATCGATCCATTAACGCCCCATCGGTCTTATCATGAACAGCAAAGAGATCCCCATCATCAATCGTAACCAATTGACTGCAACCAAAAGAAAGTCCAGCAGAAATATCTGATCCACTGCACGGATTTATTACGGTATCAATTTCGCCGGAAATTTGCCTAACTATCGCAGATACCCCTCTAAACAGTGCGAACATTCTATTAACCGGCTCGTATTCTCCTTGAATAGGAATTAATTCTGGGATTTCTTTTGCCATTTCCAGTCTCACTTCATTTAATAGCCCATTTTCCACCCACCCTTTTACCCTTTGGCAAAAAGATCGTATTTCTTGTGTTCTTTGTATTAAAATAGATCGAGGTGACACGGGGTTAGCTCTAATTGATAGAAAATTTAAAAAAATTGATCTCGCCTCGTTTAGAAAAACCGGATTAGCCATTTATGCTGCCTCTTTTATTTTTATTACACATTAGTTTGATCAGGGCCTTTTAATCGAACATAAGCTCATAGCGATAGATCAGGACTTGTTCCATACCTACATATATATATCGTTAAAAATGAAGCTAGATTTCAGTCAAGAAAGGGGATAATTAACTAAGATTTGAGGTAAATAGCGGGGGTGGGATTTTCCGCCAGAACCAAAAGTTAGAGGTAGATAGCGGGAGACAGTTTTTGCCTCTGTTGTAGCAAAGGAGCCGGGCAATTTTACTTGATCATTGCCGACAATTGTCTGGCTAGATTATTTAGATCGCGATAAAACATTTCGTACTGCTCGGCGTTAATTAATTTCTTCGCTACAAATATCTGAAAACAGGCAACACATTCGTAAGGCATCAACCTCTTGGATAAATTTAATCGCATCTTTATATACGGGGAAGTCCTCAAAATCGAAGGGCATATGATTGTTTCCCTTGTACTTATTTTTCTTGTACTTGTTCTATCAAAATCCGAACAGAGGACAAGGACTAGGACAAGGAGATCAAAATCCTCACAAGCAGTTTTGTTTCCCTTGTACTTGTCCTCGTCCTTGTTCTACTAAAATACGAACAGAGGACAAGAACTAGGACAAGGAGACTAAAATACTCACTTCGTTCGTATTTTAGTCTAGCGGGGGTGGGATTTGAACCCACGGCCTTCAGGTTATGAGCCTGACGAGCTACCAGGCTGCTCCACCCCGCGACGATTATGTTATAATTATAGCATGATAGATTTACGTCTGCAAACAGATATAACCCAGACGCTTGAACTACTGCTCTCCCCCCGCCTTCTGCAGATGCTCAAGATCCTCAATCTTCCCTACCTGGAGCTGATCGACCGCATCAGCCAGGAAGCGGAAGAGAACGTGATGCTGGAAGTCGAAAGAAAAGATGAATACGCCGAATTCCTGCGCTATCTGACCTCCGACCGCAAAATAAAAAAAGAGGCCGATTTTAGCCAAATCCCCGGGCTGGAAAATATCGGGCGGGTTGAAAAATCCCTGGAACAGAATCTGCTGGAACAGCTTGAGCTGGAAGATATTGAAGATAATTATAAAGAAATAGGGAAAGATATTATCGGCAATATTGACGACCGCGGCTATCTGCTTGCCTACCCGCAGCTGCGGGATAAGATCATGGAGCAACATAAAGTTTCCCGTCCGACGGTAGATAAGGTGCTAAAAATTATTCAGGGATTTGAGCCGGAAGGAGTGGGAGCGCGCGATCTCAAGGAGTGTTTGTTGATCCAGGCCCGGGCCTATGATTTTGAAAACGCTGAATTAGAAGAGATTATCGCCAAAGCGATTGAAAAACATATGAATGACATCAGCGAAGGCAACCTGGCTGCGGTAGCCAAGGGGCTCGGGATCCCGGAAAGCGGCGCGTCCGAAATCGCGAATTTTATTAAGAACAACCTTAATCCTTATCCAGGAGCAGGTTATGGCGGAGAAACCCGGCATGTCATCCCTTCCTATGCGGTCGAAAAAGCTACCAAAGGATTTAGATTGGTAAATCTCGAAACCCAGTACGGGCCGGTGCTCAAACTCTCACCCTCTTATCTCAAAATGCTGGATGATCCGCGCACCGATGAAAAGACCCGGGAATACTTAAAAGAGAAAATGAACAAGGCCAAGGAGCTGATGGAAGCTTTTTTCAAGAGAAGTGAAACTTTGGAAAAGATCGTACGAAAGATAATTGACAGCCAACCGGCCTTTTTGGAGAAAGGGATCATCTGGCTCAACCCCCTCTCCCAGAAAAGCCTGGCCGAAGAGTTCGGGCTGCATCCGTCAACCATCTCGCGGGCGGTGGCGGAAAAATATATCCAGACGCCGCAGGGGCTTTTTTCGCTCAAGTTCCTGTGCCCGCGCGGACCGAAAGGGATAACCGCCGCGCGGATCAAAGCGATCCTGGTCGGGATTGTTAGCGAAGAGGATAAAAAGGAACCTTTGACCGATGAGCAGATCATGAACAAGATGAAAGAAAAAGGGATCGATATCGATCGCCGGACGGTTGCTTATTACCGGAAGGAGCTCAAACTCCCTACGGCCGCCGGCAGAGCAAAAAAATGAACCCCAAACCTAAGATCTTGGTGGTAGATGATGAAAAGGGCATGCGCGATTGCATGCAGATGCTGCTTAAGGAGAACTACGACCTTCATCTGGCCGCTTCCGGCCGCGACGCCATTCAGATCATTAAAAAGGAGCCGATCGATCTGGTCCTGCTCGATATCCGCCTGCCCGAGATCGACGGCATTGAGATCCTTAAGCTGATCAAAGGGATCGACGATTCGATCGAAGTGATCATGGTCACCGCGGTTATCACCGTCGGCAAGGCGGTAGAGGCGGTGCGCCTGGGAGCTTACGACTACATTACCAAGCCGTTCGACATCGAAGCGCTGAGCGATCAAGTCGCCAAAGTGATCGAGAAGCGGTCGCTTCTCAAAGAAAATCACTCCCTGCGCAAGCTGATCGAATCCGATTATCAATACGAAAAGATCGTCGGCAAAAGCGCGGAGATCCGGGCGGTTTTCGAAATCATCGATAAAGTGGCGGAGAGCAATTCTACCATCATGATTACCGGCGAATCCGGCACCGGCAAAGAGCTGGTCGCCCGGGCGATCCACAACCGCAGTCCCCGCAAAGACAAGCTTTTTGTGGCGCTCAATTGCGCGGCCATCCCGGAAAATCTGCTGGAATCCGAATTGTTCGGCCACGAAAAGGGCTCTTTTACCGGAGCGATCGGCCGGCAGATCGGGAAGTTCGAGATCGCCAGCGGCGGCACCCTTTTCCTGGACGAGGTCGGCAGCCTCCCCCTGCCCATGCAAGCCAAACTGCTGCGAGTGATCCAGGAAAAAGAGATTGAGCGGGTTGGCGGCGGCAGGCCGGTCCCGGTCGATGTCCGTTTGATCGCAGCCACCAATTCAGACCTCAAAAACGAAATAAAGAACCGGCAGTTCCGGGAAGACCTGTACTATCGATTAAATGTAATTCCGATCCACCTGCCTCCCCTGCGCGAGCGCAAAGAAGACATTCATCTGCTAGCCAACCACTTCTTGAATAAATACAATCATGAGTTCGGCAAAAAGATCAAAGGGATAAAGAGTGAAGTCCTCGACCTGCTGACCGAATATAACTGGCCCGGCAACGTCAGAGAATTAGAAAATCTGATCGAACGGCTGATCGTTCTGACCAAAGAAGGATTTATCGAAGTCAGCAAGCTCCCGCTGGAGATCAGAGGCGAGCTAACCTGCGCCCCCACTGATTCCGAAGATACCCTCAAGGACGCGGTGCAAAAATTCGAAGCCAGCTTTATCCGGCAGGCACTGGAAAAATCCGGCGGAAAAAAGACCGAGGCCGCCAAACTGCTCGGCATCCACCGCAACACCCTTACTAACCTGGAAAAAAAGCTCAAGCTCTAGTGCGCCCTCCCCTTGTTTTGCACAATTAAATGTGCTAATCTCTCCTCCAGAGCGTGGCAATAAGATTGCTATATATCACCCCGGAGGTGAATGATGATGAAAGCACAATTAAGGACAACGCCCGCCAGCCGCAGTAAAAAGGAATGGTCCCCGGTTAAAGAATTCCTGCCGATCATTCTGGGAAAAGAAGTCAGCGAAGAATTAGACCAAAAAGAACTGGCCCAGCTAGCGCTTTTCGAAAAAGGCCTGGCCAATGAACTGAGCTCCGATGATACGATTGAACAATCGGTCACCAAGATCGTTAAAATGGCGCTCGCCGCTGAATTCGGCCCTTCCCTGGTCACCGCCAAGGGAGCCCAGAATATGGTGGCCAGCATTACCAATCTGATCATGAGCGACGCGCAGCTGCGCAAACAAGCTCTGATCATTATCGATCGGTTTGCCCATGCCTAAAATCCTGATTGTTGACGACGAACGATCGATTCGCGATTCCTTTTCCCTCATTCTGGAGGGAAAGTATAAAGTTTTAACCGCTGCCTCGGGAGAGGGAGCCATCAAACAGATCGCCGACCAGAAAGTCGATCTCGCTTACCTCGACATCCGCATGCCGGGAATGGATGGACTGGAAACCCTGAAAAAAATGAAGCAGATCGATCCGGATCTTGAGATCGTAATGGTCACCGCGGTGAACGAAGTCCAAAAAGCGAGCGAAGCCATTAAGATCGGCGCCCGCGATTATCTGGTCAAGCCCTTCGACGTCGAGGCGATCATTAAAATGACCGAGCAAATCCTGCGCCGCAAAGCGCTCGCGCGCGAAGTCGAAAAAGAAGCCAGCGAGAATAAAGTCCAGCTGATCGGCCAGAACGAGAAGATCATCGGAATCAATAAGCTGATCGATAAGATATCCGCTAAAGACTTGCGGGTATTGATCGTGGGGGAGGCCGGCACCGAAAAGGAGCTGGTCGCACGCTCCATCCATTATAAGAGCCCGCGCGCCAACGCCCCTTTTAAAATCCTGAATTTATCTTCTGATATGTCAGCGGCCAGGATCATAAACCGCCTGGTCGGAGCAGGCCGGGGTTCAACCATCATTGATCTGGAAAAGAACATTAATCTGCTGGAAGAAGCCCGCGGGGGAACCCTGTTTATCAATAACTTGGAACTGCTACCCTCGATCCCCGACTCCTTCCAGGAGAGCAATGTCCGTCTGATCGCCGGGAGCTCGCTCGATCATCTCGAAGAAAAAGCCAGGGAGCAGTACAATTATTTTTCGGAAGTCATGCTTTCCCTGCCGCCGCTGCGCGAAAGGATCTCCGACCTGCCCTTGCTCATCAACAACCTGATCGAACAATTAAATCAAAAATACGCCAAAGAAATAAAAGGCCTGACCCCCGAAGTTGAAAATATTTTTTCCAACTACCTCTGGCCGGGCAACTTTGCCGAGCTTTCGGCCCTGATGGAAAAATTGATCGTTAATGCCACTTCAGAGCAGATCAGGCTGGAGAGCCTGCCGGTCGATCTGTTGCTGATGGGAGCGCAACCTTACGGCAGCGATTATTCCGCCCTTTTTGAGAAAGCGCTGGCGGCTAAGGCGGTTAAAGCCTGCGACAGCCACAAGGAAGCTGCCGCGTCGATGTTGGGAGTTAACCCCTCTTATCTGGGTGATTTATTAAATGCCTAGCCAGCCGATCAAGGATCAAATCAGCGCGCTGATCAGCCAGGAAAAATCAAAAGAATTTATTTATAAAACCCTGCTCGAGAACGGCCACTCGCTGGATGAGATACAGTCCGCCTTTGAAAGCTTCTCCCTGGAAAACAAGAAAGAAGATCTGCAAAAAAAGGTCATTAATATTGTGATCGCCATCGGTATTTTGTTCGTGGCCGCGGGAATATTCTCTTTTATCGCTTCCAACTGGCAGGCCATGGCTGCCGCAGCAAAAGTAACCGTTATTCTTTTTTTCATGCTGCTCTTTTATGCGGTCGGCTGGTATTTAAAAGAGAAGACCGCCTATCTCAGAACCGGAGAAGGATTGATACTGCTGGGCAATATCGTTTATGGAGCGGGAATTTTTCTGGTGGCACAGATCTTTAATGTCCGGGCGGACTGGCCGGATGGTTTTATTTTATGGATGATCGGGACGGTTTTTATGGCCTTGTTCACTGGGATCTATCCGCTTTTTTATCTCGCCCTGCCGCTGGGGCTGGTTGCTCTTGGCGGTTATCCTTTTTTAATTTTTTCACGCTTTAGCCGTTTCAATCCTTTTCTCCTCACCTCGCCCATCCTTTTGGCCGCGGCCACCATCGTTACCTTTTTGGCAGGATGGGCGATGAGCCAATCCATCAAAGGGAAAAGCCAATGATCATTTTTGAGCTCCTGCTGCTGGTTTTATTGATCCTAATGGTTGTCTACCGCAAACAGCTGTTTAATCCTTCGGTGATCGACGCCCTATCGGCCGAAAGCCTGATTTTCCTTTCGGTCCTATTTTTCGGCTTAACCCTCATTTCTGTTAATCAGAACATCGACGGCCCGCTTTCCGGCAGAGCGGTCATCTTTATCACTTCGCTCAGTGCGATTATCTGTTCCTATTATTTTCGCTTCCTGTCGCCCCTCTTCCTGGGATTGATCGGTTTACAAATCTTTTGGGGACAGCAGATTTATTATTGGGTTCCCGCCGCCGAAATGGACGCCAAATTTTTCCCTATTCTTTTCATCGCCGGCCTTATCGGCCTGTTATATTACGGACTGGCTAATCTCCACCGCAAAGAAAATCAATTTAATTTCTTTGCTCAAACTTATCAGTCGATTGGCCTGCTCTTCTTTACGGTTATCTTATTTATTTTATCGGCTAAACCGGGGCTAACCTTAATCGAAGCTGCCGCCCGCGCCAGCTCCCCGCTGCTGCTCTGGCCAATCGGGTTGTTGTTCCTGCTGCTAATCCTTGCCATTGCTGTAGTGATCTATCTTGCTTTTAATTCAAAACTCTTATCCGGCTATGAATTGTCCGCCGTTGCAATCCTTACCATCATTTTCGGCATTATTTTGGCTTGGCCGCCAGCCCATCTTTTTGCGCAAAATCAATTGACCACCGCGGGCTTTGCCTGGGCGGTGGTTTTCAATGCTCTGCTTTTTGCCGAGCTGCTGGGGCTGATCATGATCGGATACAATAAAAAAGAAGAGCGCCTGATCAATTTTGGAGCGGTGGCGCTGTTCATCCTGATTATTATCAAGTATTTTGACTGGTTCTTTTCCTCTCTCGACAAAAGCCTTTTCTTCATCCTGGCCGGGATCATTTTCCTGGGGCTCGGCGGAGCGATGGAGCGAGGCCGCCGTTATTTAATTGGGAACATCAAAAAGGAGTAGATGTGAATTTTTCCCGCGAGAGCAAATTTATTCTGGCGGTAGCGATCCAGGTCGCTATCATTTTATCAATTATCTTAATCAATTTTGCGGTCCTTTCCCGCGGCGCTAGTATTTTGCTGCGGATCCAGCCGGTTGATCCCAGGGATTTGCTGCGGGGAGATTATCTAACCTTCCAATATGACATTTCGAACTTATCTTACGCAACGCCGGTCGAAAGCGGCCTAGCAGAAGGCGAGACTATTTATCTCATCCTGCGAAAAGATTATAAATTCTGGTCCGTCCGGAGCGCTCAAAAGGTGCGGCCGGCCGGCGATCAAATTTTCGTCAAGGGTAAAGTCGCCAGCCAGGGACCCGGCAGCTATCACATTGTCTATGGCATCGAGCAATATTTTATCCCGGAGGGCAAAGGATCGCACCTGTGGAAGCGGAGCGATGAGGCTTTTGCCTGGGTGGCGGTTGATGATCAGGGCAATGCTGTCCTTAAGAAGATCTTTGTCAACGATATCGCCTGGCCGTAGAACGATCTAAAGTTACTGCCCCGTGAACTTCATTACCGATATGGTGTTATCCCCAGGATTAGTAAAGACGACAAAAGGCAGCGCTTGGCCTCCGTCATCGTAGACAAATAAAGAGGTATCACGGGCTACAGTGCCGGAAAAGCCGGGTGCGCCCAAATAGCGCCAATTCCCTCCGGAATATTTCATCACGCTAATGCTGCTGAAGTAAGCCTGATCACCGAACGCCAGATAGGGAACCGGAGCTCCCTTGTCATCATAAATTTTTAGAGAAGGAAAAATCGCTGCTCCATCCGAAAAACCGCTCCCACCCAGATATCCCCAACTCCCGGTCGAATATTTCATCACACTCGCCTTCAGGCTGTTAGAATAATCCTGGTAAGTAACATAGGGGGTGCCGTCTTTATAAAGCGAATTAGTTAAGTAATAAATTTCCCCGCCGGAAAAATAGCGATCGCCGACAAATGACCAGTTCCCGGATTCATATTTCATCAGAGAAGCTTTATTCACATAGACAGTCATTCCTCTCCCACTAACCGGCGCAGCATCCATAAATGAGACATGCGGGATATTATTACAGAGATTTAAATTTAAAGAGCGCGCTTCGCCCGAGCTAAAGCCGGGATCCCCGACATTTACCCATTTGGCGCCATCAAACCGCATGACGTTCGCCGCGAAACCATTGGCCATATCAGAATAAGCGACATAGGGAACGCCGTCGCCTCCATTATCGTAGATATCAAAAGAGACAAAGTCCGCGCTACCCGAAGAAAAGGCACCGCCGCCGACATTAACCCAATTGCCGCCGGTATATTTTTTAACAGAAACTTTTCTGCTGGCATCAAGATAAGCCACGTAAGGGGTTCCCTTAAAAACATTAATAACCGGACTGGCTGGCGGCACGCAGGATGAGCCAGGCGTTCCTAACGCTTCCCAAGTATTCGCTCCGTTATTATATTTCATAACTATAATTTGGTTGGAAGCGGGTTGCTGCAGTGCGGCCACGTACGGGACCGGGACGCCGCCTTCGTTAGTGACAAATAGGCTGGAATTGTTCCCATAGCAAAAACTATTTTTCCCTACATAATCCCATCCAGCAGCTACCGGCAAAGTGGTAGTTGTAGTTGGATTATTATTAGTGGTAGTGGTTTTTCCTCCTGTAACGATGCCATTTAGTGAAAAATTGATCCCGGGCAGGTCGCCGCCGGTATAATTGATCGGCAGAGCGTGAGTCGATCCTCCCCCGGAGATCGGTACATTCCCGTCTGAATATTGACCAATTTTACTGCCTGCGGCCGGATCATCAAAGGGTTGGGCACTTTGTTTTACATATAATAATCCGAGGATATAATAGGTTCCAGAGTTAATGGTGTCGAAACTGAAAATTCTGCTCGACTCACCAGAAATATCATACATTTTGTAAGCCAGTTCTTGCCCCTTATCGAAATTCTCGTTAGGGAAAACCGCTACCAATAACTTCCCCCATCGATCGGCTTTGCTGGCGCCGGCCCAATCCCAGGAAATTTCTCCGCTGATCCCACTTAGCGCCTGTGGTACGGTGGTTGATGTGCTGGCAGAAGTTGAAGTTGTGGTAGTAATATTAATCTCAGCATTTTGCATGCTGCTACAGCCCCCCACCCAAAAGCCTAATAACCATATCCCAAAGCCTAAACAAACAACAATCAGCAATAACCAAAAAAGCTTAGCGGGAATTAATTTGCTCATCTTTTGCTCCATCTAAACTGCCGCTGGTCGTGTCTGCCTGCCCGTAGGCAAGGCATAAATTGTTCTGCCCAGAGCCGGACCTGCCTGCCGGCAGGCAGGATCGAACCGGCATGGTTTATTCAACCGAGGGATTTTAAGTCCCTTGCGCCTGCCTCCGGCAGGTAAATCTACCAATTCCGTCATAAATAACTGCCGCGGGCCGGAATCGAACCGGCATGGTCTATTCGACCGAGGGATTTTAAGTCCCTT
>Ga0315287_10002248_pt1 | contig 18143 bp, 7 predicted proteins | sample YL17G11_0_MG_FD_205037 | JGI IMG/M metagenome (GOLD analysis project Ga0315287, IMG submission 205037) | Sediment microbial communities from Yellowstone Lake, YNP, Wyoming, USA - YL17G11_0 | ecosystem: Environmental > Aquatic > Freshwater > Lake > Sediment | place: USA: Wyoming | collected...
ACATCACCGGTCCCTGCCAGCCGCACCCGTCTGGTCCCAACACGTGCGCCGGGGCACGGCCAGCCCATCCGCCGCCAACAGTGACGCGGGCTTGCCGCCGCTGGCTCCACCAGTCGTGCCGCCCCTCGTGCCTCCTGCCTTGGGGGCTGCCTGGGCGGGCGGTGGCGGCGGCGGTGCTGGCACGCCTGCCCACGGCAGCGTGGCTGGCGGCCCTCCTCTACGCCATTACGCCCCGCCTCCCACCGCCGCCGCGACGGGCGGCGGTGGTGGCGGTGGCGTGGCGGCCGCGGCTGCCTCTGCCGTCGCCGGGGGGGTTGGTGCCTACCAGGACGCGCCCTGGCGCCTGCCGCCCCGTGCCTCCGGCGGCGACCCAGTGGGCGGCATCGACGGGTCCGGCACCATGCCCGTTTTAACCCCCGCCGCGGTGGCCGCAGTCAATGGGGATGACGGGGATGGTGACGATGATATTCAAGGCGGAGAAGGCGCGCCGCCCGCCGACGCGAGTGCAGCCGGCCACCCCAGCCCGCCGCCGCCCCAGCCGCAGCCGGCCGTCTCTGGTGGGCGCCCGCCCGACCCGCTCAGCGCCCCAGCCGCTGCTGCCGCGTCCGGCGCGGGCCCGCGCGGCGGCGGTGGTGGCCCCCCGCCCGTCGCGCCACCGGCTGGCGGCGCCGCCCCGTCCCCAGCCTGCGTCCAGCCCCCACCCCAACAACCCCCGCCTGGGGCCCCGCCGGCCCCGCCGCCCCAGCACGCCGCCGCGTCTGTGCACGCAACCGTGCTGAGCGAGGATGATGGCGGGTCAAGCGGGCCCGAAACCGATTCTTCTTCCATGCGGGGCGCGGGCAGCGGGTCGACCGGGTCGGGGGCGGGCGGCGGCGGCGAGGGGGGTGGATTGGTGGGTGCCAGCCTGCCCAGGGCGCCCGCTCCCCCTCCTCCAGGCCCGCCACCACCCCCCGCCCTGGACCTGCCCGCCGCCTTCCGGGAATCGTTGACGGGCGGGCCAGCTGCCAGTGCGGCGGCGGCTGTGCCCGGCGGCCCGGCGGCGACCAGCGGCGGCCCGGCGGCCGGCGCCGCGTCGGCCGCCGCGCCTTCAGCGCATGGCGGTGGGTCCAACCCGCCACGCCCTCCGGCGACCCACGAGCCCACGGCCGCCCTGTCGGACGGTGTGCGCCGCCACCGCCGCCCGGCCCACCACGAGCCCGCCGTCCCCCAGGAAGCCGTCTTTGTGGCGGCGCCTGGAGGGGGTGAGAGGGCCGCGCCCGCGCCCGCGGTCGCCCGCCTTGGGTCGGCCGGCACGGCCGGGCCGGACGGGTCTGTGGAGGAGGTGGTGGCCGCGCCCGCGCCGGCCGAGCCCGCGCATGCTGAGCTAGCGGTCGCAGCTGCCGCGGGCGGCGATGATGCGGCGGGCGGGGGTGGCGTGGGCGGTGGAAGAGGGCGTGGGCGCGGGGGAGGTGGCCCGCCGGGCCCACCCCGGTCCGACACCTTTTGCCCGTCCCCCTCGGGCGGGGCGGGCGGTGGTGGCAGCGCGGCGCCAGCCATGGCGGCCGCCGCCCACACCCCTCACCCTCATCCCCCACCCCCTCCCCTGCCCGCTCAAAACCAGTCGGCAGCGGGGGACGCTATTTTCGAGCACAACGTCGCCACCCCTGCCGCCTCCGCCCGGGGTGGGGGTGGTGGTGGCGGTGGGGCAGTGCTGCAGCAAGCGGCCGCCCTGCCCCCAGCCCTGGCGGGCGCGGCGTCCGCGGCGGCCGCCCTGTCTGCCATCGGCGCGCCCGGGGCCGGGCCAGCGGCTGGAGGCGGCGCCTTTGGCGGCCTGGAGCCCACGGCAGGCGACGCCGCGTCGGGGCGCACCGCGTCGGCCAGCCCGGCGGTGCCCGCACCCGCTGTCACCGCCCCCCCCGCGCCTGCCCCGGCCTCCGCTTTCTGGGCCGCCTTCCCGACGGCGGGGGGCGTGGCCTTCCCGGGCGCGCCCCCCGCCGTCGGCCGCCACCGGTTTGGCGACCACCACGCGGGCGGGGCCGACACGCCCCGGGCGGCGTCGACGGTCGCGCCCGGGCCCGTCCTGGCGGGGGCGGTCGTCACCTCTCCCCTGATGGAACAGCGGCGGTACCCGTCCCGCACCGCGGAAGCGCCGGGGCCGGCCGGGGTTGGCGCCACGGCGGCCGCGACCGAGGCCGTCGCCGAGGCTGCGAACGCAGCTGCCGCGGCGCCTACCGCCACGGCCGCCCACTCTGGCGCCGCCCCCGTTGCGGCTGTGGACGATAACGATGGCGGCACCGCCGGCAGGACGGCGCCCCAACTGCCGCCTGCCGCCGCCGCCGCCGCCCAGCCGCCGCCGCCGCCCCAACAGCAGCCACCAGCGGCTGGGGCTGGGACCGAGATGGGCGAGGCCCGGGGCGAGGAGGAGGACGATGGTGACGATGGCGGCGACGACCACGCAGACGATGATGAAGGCGGGCCCACGCTGGCGGCAGGGCCCGCTCGTGGGGGTGGGGGTGGAGGTGGCCGCACTCCCACGCCCGCCCCGCCCGCCGTGTCGGGCGCGCCGCAGCATCAAGAGCTCCCCCCACCGCCGTTGCGCGGGGAGGAGGAAGGCGAAGCGGGGGGCAGCGCGCCCCCCGCCTCCCTGCCTCTGCCCACCACCCGGCCCCGCCAGCCGGTCACGGCCACTCGTGGCCGTGGGTCTGGCGCCGGCCTGGTGAGGCGTGGGTCGGGCGCGGCGTCTGCTGCCGGCGGTGGCGGCGGCGGTGCCAGCACGGCGGCCGCCTTCGTGGCCAGCGCGGTCACGGGTGGAGGTGGCGGGGCGGCGGCGCCGGTCCGCCGCGCGCCGCGGGCTGCCGCTGCTGCTGCCGCCGCGCCCACGCCGACCTCCACCCGCACCCTGCGTCCGCGCGTGGCTCGGGGAGGAGAACCCGCCGCCGCGACGCCCGCCGCCGCTGCCACAATTCCTGCCGCCGCCCGCGCCCGTGTCGGCCCCCGCCCGGCCCTCACGGTCGTCATGGCTGGGGGCGGCCTGCCCGGCGGCGGCCCGGAGGATGGCGGCGACTCCCGGGCGCCTGGGGGTGGGGGTCAGCGGCGGGGGGCGACGAGTCAGGCAGCAGCGGCCGCGCTTGCTGCCGTGCCTGCTGCTGCCGCCCCGACCACGGGGCGGCGCACGCGGGCGGCGGCGGGTGGAGGTGGAGAGGCGGCGGCGGCCGCTCAACCCGCGCCCAAACGGCGGCGGGGGGCCAAGTGAGAGATGAGGATACGAATACGTTTGCCATGGGCGTGAAACCTTTGTTAGAATTACATTCCGAGCCAAGCCAAGCCCGCCCACGCGCGCGCGCGTGCGCCTGCGTGCGTTGCGTGTATCGATCTATCTCATCTCAATCCCCCCCTACCCGCGCACCCCAAACTGGTCTGTCCACTTGTCCAGGGCGGCCGCGTCCGCCGTGCTAGCCGACGCGCGCACCACGCTCAGCGCGGACGCGACATCGGATGCGGTCACCCCCCGCAGCGACCCCGCGGGCACGCGGGCCAGCGCGGCGTCAGACCCGAGCTCACGCAGGGGGGCCATGGCGGCCTCCGAGACTGCTGCCGTAAGGTCGGCGTGGCTGTATCCGTCCGTCACAGCCGCCAGGGTGTCCAGGTCGGCCGCGGACGGCTGCCCGCCTCCATCCGCCATTAGGCGGGCTAGCAGGGCCCTCCTAGTGGGCGCGTCCGGCAAGGGCACCAGGATCCGGCGGGTCAGGCGGCGGCGGACCGCGTCGTCCAGGTCGCCAGGGCGGTTGGTCGCGCACACGACCGTCACGGTGGCCGCCGCCCCGGCGTCCGCCAGGCGGTCGAAGCAGGTCAGGAACTCCGTCTTCATGCGGCGGGAGGCCTCATGCTCGCCGCCCCCACCCGCGCTTCCACCCCCACCCCCGCGGGCGGACAGCAGGGCGTCGGCCTCGTCAATAAAGATGATGGCGGGCATGCGGGCGGCCGCCGCGGCAAACAGGGCCCGCATCAGCTTCTCGCCCTCGCCGTGCCAGCGCGATGTGAGGGCGGCGGACGACACGGAGAAAAGGGCCGCCCGCGCCTCACCCGCCAGGGCGCGGACCAGCATGGTCTTGCCATTGCCGGGCGGCCCATACAGCAAAATGCCCCGCGCGGGCACCCGTAGCCCAGTAAAAAGGTCGGCCCGCAGGGTGGGCAGGAGGACCGCCTCACGCAGCGCCGCCTTGGCCCCTGTCAAGCCGACGACGGCGTCCCAGGGCGGCGGGGTGCGCGTGTCCAGGGTGTCGGCCAGGACGTCCGCCGCGAGGCGGTCGGCCTCTGAGGTCGTGGAGGTCGTGGTGGTCGTCGCCGGGCGCGGCCGGGGAGGGGAGGCCGCCCGGGCCACGCTTGGTCGAGGCTGCTGCGCCGGTGGTGGCCTTGGCGCCGCTGGCACCGCCCCGACCGCGCCCCCCCTCCCCGCCACGGCCGCCGCCGCCGCGTCCACCCACGCACTCAGGTCGGCCCGGCGCGCGGCCGACGTGCAGGCGCTCGGGCCGAGGCCAGTGGTGGGCACGCGCAGGGCCAGCCCCTCACCCGCGACCCGAATGGCCAGGGCGTAGACCTGGGACGCACCCGTATGATCGCCCGCGGCGGCCCGGGCGGCGGCTCGGTTCATGGCGTCCTGCGGGGCGTGTGAGAGGGGGGGATGAGGACGATCAAGGCGCGCTGGGCGGGTTGAGAGAGGGAAATAGGAAATGAGGGGTTGAGAGAGTGCGCACGCGCCCGCCTCGCCTCATTTCATCCTACCTTGGCCAGCTCCCAGTAGCCCTGGAGCTTGGCCGCCGGATCCGCCGGCCGGGCTGGGCGCTGCTTGGCGCGAAGCCACTCCATTTTGTGGCGCGCCAATTCTGCGTTCTGCGACACAAGAGCACTGCCTGTCGCCTCACTATTCTTTCTTTTTGGCGGCTGGCCAAATCGGCCCTTTTACTCTTTCTCAATGGCCCGCCGCGGCGTCTGGCAGCTCCAGAAGCTGACCGTCTCCTACTGCGAGCACAGCGGCAGCTCGGTGGGGGCACGGTATGTGAATAGAATGGAGAGACGAGCAGGCGGGTGATTCGCGTCTTCTCTCCCACGCCCCACCCCTCACCCCCCCTCCTCCCGTTTTCCTCCACCAGCGACTTCGTTGCCGCCCACCTCCCCACCTTCCGGGCCGCCAACCCGCAGCTGGCGGTGGAGACCCTGATCAAACCGGGGAAGCACCCCACCTTAGATGGCGCCTACCTGAACGGGACCAGGCGCAGCGTGCCCGTCCGCAACACGCCAGCCGCTGGCGTCGCCGTGGCCGCGGCTGAGCTCAGGGACGCCGCCGGGCGAAAGGCCAGCGTGAGCGTACCGGGGAGGCGGCATGTCCCCGCCTTGCGATCCAAGCATGTCCATGGCGAGGCGGCGGGCGTGCAGGGCGGATGGACGGCGACGACGCCAACGCAGCAGTAGACGAGAGAGAGGAGCGAGAGGAAGGTTAAAGTTCAGGCTGCAATTATCTCTTCAGAGCGTCCATCCACAACCACACCCTCCCAAAACACATCATCGACTACAGCTCACCCTCTTCCTGGTCCTCCTCCTCCCGGCGGTGGCGGGCATGGCGGTGGTGGTGCTCCTCCCGGCGGCTGCGGCGGTTGCGGCCATCGTCGGAGCTGCCCCCCCCCGGCGAGCGGCCGCGCCGGCTGCGGCGGTCCTCCCTGTCCCCGCGCCGGGCGGGCGAGCGCGAGCGCGTGCGGGACCGGCGGGCCGCCTCCTCCGCGGCCGCCTCATCGCCGAAGGCGAGGGCGCGCCCGGCCGACGCACAGCCCACAAGTTCCGCCCACACCAGGTCCCGGACGCCCCCTCCCGCACTCCCCGCCGCCCCGCCACCTGCGTCGGCCGCGTCGTCAAACGCGAGGCGCAGGGTGGCCAGGTCGGCGGCCGCCCCGGGCGCGGTCCCGTCCGCCACGCTTTTCGACACTGTGATGCCCGCGCCCTGCACGGCCGCGCTCAGCAGGGCCGCCCGCTGGACCAGGAAGCGGGCCTCCACGTCTGCCAGCGCGTCCTCGAACAGGCTGCGCGGGCGGGGCCCGGCCGCGGATGGCGCTTCCAGGGCCTCCAGGGCGGCCGCGCCCGCCCCGTCACCCGCGGCCCCACCCCCAAAGCCCCCGCCCCGCAGGCGGGCCCGGTACTCGCGCCACCGGGACCGGGGGGGCAGCAGGCCGGCACCGGCGTGGGAGGCCAGGGCCGCCCGGAAGGCGTCGCGCGCCCGGCGCTCGGACCGCGCGCGGGCGGCCGCGGCTTTGGCGGCCTCCCCGTCCGACGCCTCCCACGCGCGGCGCAGGGCCCGGGCAAAGCCGGCCAGCCGGGTCGGGCGGTCGGCCGCGGCAAACGGGTTGCCCCCGGGCTCGTCGCCCGCTTCCGCCTCCAGCCGGCCCTCCGCCTCCCGCCACCGGGTCTCCCCGCCCACCCACCCCCGCCGGGCCACCCAGGCCGCGGCGCCCTCGACCGCGGCCTCGCACGCCGCTTTGAGGGCCTCCCGGGCCGCCCGCTCCGCCGCCCGGCGCCAGTCCTCAAACAGGTCCTCCTTCTCCCGGCGGGCGGCCGCGGCGGCGGCGGCGGGGGGCGGGCCGCCCGGGCCAGCGGGCGCGGCCGCGGCGGCCAGGACCCTGTCCAGCCCGGACCAGCGCGGGTCGGGGCCCAGAAAGCCCTCCGCGTCGGCGAAGCGCGCGCTCGCCGGGTCGAGGCCACAAGTGGAGAGGAGGTCCGTGAACGCCTCCCGGGCCGCCCCACGCGCTGCCCGGGCGGCGGCCGCCTCTTTCTTGGCCGCGGCCGCCCGGTACTCGGTGAAGCAGGCCCGCCGCTCGCCCGCGGATTTGAGGGCGGCAAAGCGGGGGTCGGCGCTGATGGAGGGGGCCACCGCATCCCAGGCGTCCGTGGACCGGGCGCCCGCGGCGGCCAGCAGCTCGCAGAAGGCGGCCTTGGCCTCCGCCTTGGTGCCATACATGAATTTGCCGCCGTTCCTTGCGGCCGACGCGGCCCGGGCGGCGGCGGCCGCCGCGCCGGGCAGCTGACCAGGAGGAGGCGCAGCAGCAGCGGCGGCGGCGTGCGGGTGTGGCGCCCGCCCTCCACTCGCGGCCGCCGCCTTCTCCCGGGCCGCCGCCAGCTCGGGCGGGCACACCCACACCGACGCCTTGGTCTCCCGGTTGTAAAAATAGGGCCGCCCGTCGGGGGCCTTGACCTCGCGCCAGGGCGTGGCCGCTGTGGGCGCACCCGCTGCTCCTGCCACTCCTCCCAGCGCCTCTGGCTTCTCCCAGGACGACTTCTTCGTCTCTCGGTTGTACCAATACGTCCGCCCGTCCTTGCCCCGGTGCTCTGTCCACAGGGGGCGGGGAGGGGGTGCGGGAGGGTGGGGGGGGTGGGGAGGGTAGAAGCCTGGGGGACCGCCGCCAGCGTAGGGCGGAGGCGGTCCTCCTGGCCAGCCGGGATGGGGCATTGCCGCTGGGTGGGCACCGGGAGGGGGAGGGGCGCCACCGCTGGAGCCGGGCGGGCCGGGCCGAAAGGGTGGCGGCGGCGGGAATGGGCGGTCGCCTGGGAAGGAGAGAGAGAGAGGTCGAGAGGGGTGGGGTGAGGACGGAGCAAATTGTTTTGCAGCTGTTTTGTTTTTTCCCGGTCTGGGCGCGCGGAAGAGGAGTGGCATGGCTGGGGGGACGCACCAGGCATTGCCAGGGGGGCTGGCTGGCGGAGAGGAGGGGCCACCTTTTTGTTCTGTCAACACCTAGGCGTCGGCGCGCCCGCGGGGGCGAAGAGATGAAAATTAGTGAGGCAGAGAGGACGTGGGGCCTTCTATTCACACTTTTCTCCTTCTTCACGGTAAGTTTGTTTTCGCGTTCTCGAGGCCGTGCGGCCTCAATCCTTCCGTTCGCCCCCATCACAGCACGCTCCATCGCCTCGTACATCGCCTGGCTTGGAGCTCTGAGGCAGCAGATCGCGTCCCTGACCAAGCAGCCGGTCGCGCCTCGAGGCACTCGCTGGCGGGCCGCCGCTCAAGGCAATCGGCGCCTCCCTCTCGCGCCGTGTGTGTGGTCGCCTTGGGGTCGCCTCGCCGCCACATCCCCGGGTGCATGCCCAGGGCTGTCCAGGCGACTCGAAGCACGCACGGTGATGCGAGCCGGGCCCAGGCGCATCGCCTGGGATACACACTCGGGCGAGAGACAACGGCGGAGGCTGCGATCGCCCGCGCGTTTTTCGCTCTCCCGTCCTCGCCTGCCCACGCCCGCAGCCTCTATTAGAACTTGCCTCTTTTCCGCGCCATGGGTGGATTCCAACTGCCCTTGCATGCCCTGGATGGGTTTGCGAGCGTGTGGAGGTCCTCAGCCGGTAGGAAATGACGCCCAGCCCTCGTCTGCCGCCGCCCCCCGCCCGCCGTCGCGCTCTCCCTCTCTTCCACCTCCCTCTCACTCCCGCCACCCATCCTCTGTCTCCACAGACCCCATCCACACACCCCAACACCCACCCCTTCACCATGTCCAAGCGCACCAAGAAGGTCGGCATCGTCGGCAAGTACGGCACCCGGTACGGCGCCTCCCTGCGCAAGCAGGTCAAGAAGATCGAGGTCTCCCAGCACTCGAAATACTTTTGCAACTTTTGCGGCAAGTACTCGGTCAAGCGGGCGGCCGTCGGCATCTGGTCCTGCAAGGCCTGCCGCAAGACGCAAGCGGGCGGGGCGTACACCCTTAACACGGGGTCGGCCGTTACCGTGCGGTCCACCATCCGCCGCCTGCGCGAGCAGATCGAGGCGTGAGGTGTTTGAGTGGAGAAAAGGAGAGAAGGGGGGGCGTGGGGCGGGGGAGCGTTGGGTCGTTGTTACAAAGAAAGACTCTGTCGGCATCATTTCAAGCGAGGAGGAGCGGGTCCGCCGTCCACACAAAACACCCGGTCGCCGGCGGCGGGCCGACCCAGCGTTGAGGCGGGGGGCCCGGGGCGCGAGCGCCCGTCCCGGCCTCCACCCTACCACACACGCCGCCGTCGACCACGCACCCCTCCCGCAGGTCTACCCCCGCCCCGCCATCGCACAGGGCAGCGTACGTGGCGGCGGCGGAGATGACCGTGGAGGCGCCCGCGGTTGCGACGCTCCCGTCCCCCCACGCCCACAGCCCGCCCCCGCCCTCCCCGCCTACCAGCGCGCTCGCACGCACGTCCGCCCCCGCCCCGCACGACACGTCCACGCACGGCCCGCCGCACTCGGCGATGGTGGAGTGCGTGAGAGTGAGGCGTGAACCTTTGCCCATCACCACCACCCCTTCCCCACCGCACTGGCGGACGGTGCATGCATACCCCAGGCTGGCCGCCGCCCCCCGCGCCACCACCACCCCGGCCCCGCCCGCCCGTTCGACCACGCACCCGCCCAGCGTCACGTGCACCCCACCCCGGACGCTCACGCCCGACCGTTTGGCAGGGCCGAAGGTGCACCGGAGAAAGGTGGGCGACCAGCGGGCGGTGGCGGTGGACGGGGATGGCGGACGCGGCGGGGCCAGCACGGACACGCACTCGTCCCCCGCTGACGTGATGGTGCACTCGACCAGGAGGGGTGCGGCCCGGGGCCCGCCCGCCGCCCACGCCCGCCCGCCCTCCGCCACGCCGTGCCCCTCCGGCTCCAGACGCACCGTCTCCCGGAAGCCCGTCCCCTCCACGACCAGCCCGTGCAGGACGCAGGGGCCCCGCAGCCGCAGGGCGGGCGCGTTGGCCCGGGCGTCGAGGGTCGCAGCGCGAGCGGGAGGGCCGCCCCCGCCCAGCCCTCCACCGCTGATGAGGACGCGCTTGTCGACGACGACGGACGATGACAGGGTGTTGTGGGTGCCGGGCAGGAGGAGGATGGTGTCACCGTCGGCCGCGGCCGCGACGGCGGCGTGCAGGGAGCGGAAGGAGGAGGAGGCGGGGGGCCGGGGGGTCGAGGCGGCGGCGGCGGCGGTGGCGGCGGCGGTGCTGGGCAAGGCCGCCAGCCCGCCTTCCCCCTCCTCGCCCGCCACCGCCGGAGCCGGCAGCCCCAACCATTCCTCGCCCGCCGCGGCGGGGCGGACTTCCAGGACACGCCCGTCAAAGCCGGCGTAGTCGCCCGCAGCGGCAGCAGCCACGGCGGTGGCGTCCATCAAGGAGCGCAGGGCGGAGGCCGCCTCGGCCGCCTCTCCCGGAGCGGCAGCACCGGCCGCCCGGGCCCGGGCCGCCACGGCCGCGCCCTCCCGGGCCGCAGCCGCCGCGGACGCCGTCTTGCCACACGCCCCCGCCGCCCGGACCAGGCGCACCCACGCCTTGGGCCAGGCCGGGGCGAGGGCCGTGGCGGACCGGGCGGCGGCCAGGGCGGTGCGCGCGTCCCCGGCCGCCAGCGCGGCGGCGCACCGGTTGGCCTGCAGGATGGCGGCCAGGGGCGGGTTGGAGGAGGGGCCGCCTTCGTCCGCATCCAGACCTGCCAACGCGGCGTCGTAATGCGCGAGGGCGGCACGGGCGTCGCCGGACGCGAGGGCGGCGTTGCCTGCGGCTTTCTGGGCGTGCGAGGAGGTGGGGGTGGGGGCCAGGGCTGCCACCCCCGCTGGAGGCGGCGTGTCTGCAGAGCTCTTGTCGGTCGTCATGCAAGAGAGTGTGAGGGGTGCGTGTGTGAGGTGGGGCGGCCCGCCGGTGCGCGCGTGAATGAGAAAAGGCGCGGTCGTAACCGTGACTGGAGAGAGGAAGAGGAGGGGGTCGACACCTCTCTCCCCCCCCCTCTCTCTCTCCATATTTCCGCTTTCAACCTCCCAAAAATTTCATCTTTTGCGACGATGTTCAAGCACACCCTCCAGTCCAGCAGCAGCCTCCTCTGTGTCCTGCACGCCAGCGGGTCGTCGCCCCTCCAGCTGTGGAGCGCGGAAGGTGAGGAGAAAGTAGGGGAGGGGGGGGGGGGGGGAGGGGGAGAGGAAGGCCTCTCAGAAGGCCCCTTCATCTTCCCAAAGCCCACACACGCGCCCCGCCCCCCACACAGCCGGCAAGGGCGGCGCCGTCACCGCCGGCATCACGGACGAGACCACCGGCCTGGCCACCATCGACATCACCGGCCCGTCCACGGCGGCCACCTACATCGCCTGCCCTCCCGAGCAGGCCGTCAGGGCCGGCGGCGGCCTGTCAGTCCGCCTGCCCGCGCTGGACCTGCTTCTAAAGCCCCTGCCGGTAGGCGGCGGGGCGGGCGTTCTCGCTCACACGTCCATCGAGATCACGGTGCGCGATGCGGCGGGCGGCATGCGACGCCTGCGCGCGTCCACGGGCCAGAGGGCGCCCCCCCGCGTCACTCCTTTTCTGGCGGCCCTCCCGTTGCGCCTGGAACCGGCCGCGTCGGGTTGGTGTCGGGTCCGGCTCGACGTGGCGGCCCTCCTCGCCCGGTCCTACCCCGGCTCCCCGCAGTTTGCTGAGGTTCTGCGCCTGCGCATCCACGCGGCCTGCCGCCTGCGGTGCGTCTACTTTGCGGACCGCGCGTATGAAGAATCTGAGCTGCCGCCCGAATTTCGGTTGGTGGTGGCAGGGGCCAAGAAAGTGGGCGGGGCGGGTGGGGTGCTGCCGCCTGCGCCGCCCGTGGCGCATGTGTAGAGAGACTTCAAATGATGTGAGGGAGGGCGGGACAAAGTTGCTCACACGCACGCGCACACAACACAAAACGCAACGCTCCCTTCTCTCTTTCTCTCTCTCCCTCTCTTTCTCTCTCTCTCTCTCTCTCCCTCTCTCTCGCCTCTCTCGCTTTCTCTCTCTCTCTCAGTAACCGCCGCCGTAGCCCTGCTGGGCCTGGCCGTACCCCATCGCCGGCGGCGGCGGCGGCGGCGGCGGCGCCTGGGCGCCCCACCCGTCGTACACCCCCCCCCCCCCACCGCCCATGTCCTGGCCGGGCGTCGCGCCGCCGGGGCCATACCCCGCCCCATAGCCGGTGGCGCCACCCCCGCCACCCCCCGCCGCCGCGTTCCAGTACTCGCCCGTCGCGGTGACGGCGGACCCGGCCGCCGCGGCCGCGGCCGCCTCGCCCTTGCGGTTGGTGGGGTCGGCCTTGAAGGCGCCCAACGCCCTCTCGATGTTGGCGTGCACGCCCGACCGGTAGTAAATCCCGTCGGGCGTCAGGGCAAGGTACTCCCGGTGCGGCGTCGCGCGCTGGGTGGGGAGGACGAAGCCGATGAAGTACGTGCCCGGCCGGGTGTAGACGGGGCAGAGGCAGTAGGCGGCCGACCGGCGCCCGCCCCGCTCAAAGTCGGCCGACAGGGTCGCGCGCACCCGGTCCCAGTCGTCATCATCCACAAACTTACGGTGGGCGGCCAGGGCCGCGGCCGTGGAGGCCAGGGGCTCGGCGTGGCGGGCGAGGAGCTCGTCCAGGTCATCGTAGGTCGACTTGAGGCCGGCGGCGCCCAAGCCGACCGTGAGGGGCAGGCCCAGGGCCAGGTGGCCGCCACCGCCCGCCGCGCCCGCTGCGCCCCCGTTGGCCTTGCGTGCCTTCCCGGCCTCCAGCACGTCCCGGTGGAGGATGATGGGCCCGTGCGCGCCGTGGTGCAGCTTGACCGATAGGCGCAGCTTGTGCGGGCCGGACGGGTGCGGGCGCACCAGGGCGTCCCCCACGCTGGCCTCCGGGAGCGCCAGGCGGGCGACCGCCTCGGCTTCCGTGACGTTGTCGTAGAGCGGGTGGGCGATCGGCCGCTTGACGAGCGCGGCCGCTCGGCGGGCGGCCCCGCCGCCCGCCGCCCGGGCCGCGATGGCCGCCCGCTCACCCGCCGTCAGGGGCAGGTAGTGCGCTTCTTCAAGCCGGCAGTAGGTCTCCTCCCAGGTGTCGGCATCGTTGAGGATGGACGACGCCGTCCCGCACCGGACCTCACACGCGTCTGGCTGGAGGTCGAGAATGCGGGCGGCCACAATGTCGCCCGGCCTGAAATAGTCGCGCGGGTCGACGGGCGCGCCGTGGGCGCCCCCGCCCGACGACGAGATGGCGTCCGCCGGGATGACGGCTTCGACGCCACCCGCCGCGGGCAGGGTGCCCCGGGCCTCGTGCGGGCCCGCCCACCGGATGACCAGGTCGACGGGCAGGCCGGGGCGCAGCGTGTCGGGGCGCTGGCCGGTCGCCAGCCAAAACTCGTCCGCCGCGGTCGGGGGCACGTCCAGGCGGAGCTCGCCGGCCCGCGCGATGAGCTCAAAGGACGCGTCCACCAGGGTCGGGAGCGCGAGGGCCAGGTCGGACGGCGGGAGCGGGGGCGGCGGCGGGTCCTCCTCGCCACCCTCCCCATCACCACCGGGCGGCCCAGCGGCCGGGGCGGGCGCCCGGTCGCGGTAGTAGCCCACCCCCGCGGGGCCGGCGCCAAAGACAAAGCCGTCCCTGGCGCCGGCAAAGGCTGGGGCGGCCTCGAACAGGGGGGTGCCGTCGCCGTCCCCCGCGTCGGCGGCGGGGGCGTCGGTCGACATGACGGGCGGCGGGGCGGGCGGGGCGCCGGCCTGGGGGGGGGGCCCCCCCCCCCCCCCCCCCCCCCCCCCCCCCCCCGGGGGGGGGGGGGGGGGGGCGCCGGCCTCCCCGCCCCCCCCCCCACCACCCTCGCCGCCCGCACCCCCTTTGTGGCGGTCCTTCTCGGCCAGGCGGGCGGCGACGACCGCCAGGTCGACCGCCTCCACGTCGCCCGGCGGGCGGGCCGTGACCAGGCGGGTCAGAACGGCCCGTTCCCACTCCTCGTCCGTGCCGGAGTCCGGGCCGGCGCCGTCACCGTCCGAGTCGGAGCCCCGGTGCCGGTGCCGGTGGCGCCGCCGCCGCCGGCGCTGGCGGGGCAGCTTGTCGGACCCACGCAGGGCGGCCACCGCGACCGCGAGGGCGGCCTTGTACGCCTCCGGGTGCACCCGGGAGTCGTCCAGCGGGTTGGTGGCGCCTTCCTCGTCAGACTCGTACCCGTCCCCGCCACCCGGGGCGTCCAGGCGGCAGACGCGCAGGAAGGAGGCTGCATTGCGCCAGACAATGGGGCCCAGCCCCGCGGGCCCGCCGGCCAGGGCGGCGCGGGAGGGGGCGCGCCCGCCCAGGCCGGCGACGCCCTTGAGCAGGGCGCCCGCCTTGCGAGGGCCTAAGCCGGCCACGTAGGCCAAGGGCGCGGCGCGCCAGGGGCAGGCGGCCGCGGCGTTGAGGTCGACGCCGACCTGGTTGACGGCCGTGACAAGGACGCGGCGGGCGGCCGCGAGCACGGCGTCCGGGCCCAGGTCGTCCTGGAGCTCCGTCAGCGACAGGGAGGCCAGCTCCCTGCCGCGGCCGGCCAGGGACGCAAAGACCGCCAGCGGGTCCAGGCCCAGGCGGCCGACCGCCACCGCCCGCCGCACAGACGCGGGCGCGTCTGGGAGTTCGGCGGCGCCCTCGGCCGACCCGGCCCACAGGTCGGCGACGCGCTCGTCCACCAGGCGGACGCCCACGTCGCCCGTCTCGTGGCGGGTGAGGAACTGGGGGTCGTGCTCCAGGATGTGGTCGCGCACGCCGCCGACGACGTCGCGCAGGGCCCGGCCGTCGGGCCCGGAGCAGCCCACCAGGACGGCGTGCGGGGCGTGGGCCATGATGAAGGTGCGCAGCGCGCGCGCGTCGGGCGCGGCCCGCCCGTCAGAGAGGGGAGAATAAGAGGTCGGCAGGGGGACGCCGCCCGGGCCGGTGCGGGGGCGGGGCGGGGGGCGCACCCGGCCAGACAGGTGCGCGCAGTACAGGACCTCCACCAGCGCGCCCCGCTCGTCCAGGGCAACAAAGGCCGTGGCGGGCGCGCCCGGGCCGTGCGACCCCGCCACAAAGCGCGGGCGCACGGGCGTCGCGCCGTCCTCATCATCCGGTGGCCGCACCTCCACGGGCGCCCGGGTGGCCAGGCGCCACAGGGCGTCCCCGTACTCCCTGGCCGCGACCGCCCGGGCGGCGGCCAGGGCGGCCCGGGAGGCCGCGTCACCGACGGCTTTGAGGATGAGGGACACCGCGTCCGCGACGACGGCCGCCCGCTGCTCGTCCCAGGCGGACCCGACTGGGTCGGCCGCATTCCCGGCCGCGTTGGCCGCGGCGAACTCGCCCACCAGGGACGCGTGCTGGTCGGGCGGGAGGGCGACAGTGACGGTGACCAGCCCGGCCCGGGCGGCCGCGTCGATGCGGAGGAAAAGGTCGCTGCCCTCACAGTCGCGCAAGGGCTTATCTCCTAGCCGCCGCACCCGGCCGTACGGGTGGAACGGGTCGAGCCGCTCCGACAGGTCGCCCCGTGGGGTGGGTGCCGTCGACACCGTTGCCCGCCGGTCAAACTCCTTGCGCACCGCACGGCGGAGGTCCGGCTCGGCCGCCAGCTCGGCGGCCAGGGTTGCGCGGGCGCCCCGCAGCGCGGCCTCCGGGTTGGAGAAGGGGGGCGGGAGGGAGGCCGCGACGGACGCCGCGAGGTCGTCCGGGAGCCCCTCCGCTGGGGCGGGCGCCGTCACCGGGTAACCCCGCACCGCGTTCTCCGCCATGGCGGCCGCGGACAGGCCCAGGGCGGCCACCAGCGGGTCCAGGCCCGCCCGCTTGCAGGTGGCGTACGTGGTGACCCGGGTCGGGCGGCGCAGGCCGGCCGAAGGGCGGCGGCGCCGGGGTTGCGGGGTCCGGGCCGGGGTCGGGGCGGGCAGCGGGGCTTCCTCCTCCTCCTCCACTGGCGCGGCAGCGCAAGCATCCGCGCCCACCCCTGCCTTGTCACCACCCTCAGGCGGAGGCGGGGGCGAGGTGGCGGAAGGAGCAGCACCAGCAGCAGCAGCTCCAGGAGCAGCGACAGGCGCGCCCTCAACAGGCGGCGCTGGCGCGTCTGCATCCTCGCCGCTGAGGCTCAACCCCGCCACGCCGGCAAGCGCGGCCGCCGCCCGGGCCAGCTCGAACCGGGCGTCAACGTCCGCGATCTCGTCGGCGGTGTCCGCGTCAGCCAGGGCGGCCGCCGCCTCGGCCGCCGCATCCCTCTCGGCCGGGCTGGAGGCCGGGTCGGCCAGGACGCGCCCATACGCGCCCGCGCGCGCAGCCTTGCGCCGGGCCAGGTTGGCCCACTCGCCCGCTGCGTCCGCGACCGCCCACAGGACGTCCAGGCGGCGCAGGCGGCGCCCAGCCGCCTGCACCGTCCCCGCGGGGAAGGGCGGGCGGCCGGACGCCAGGCGGGCCTCGGATTCCCGCGCGGGCGTCAGGGCCGGCAGGTCAGCCTCCCGGTGGGCCAGCAGGTCGGCCAGCGAGCCTTTGGCATGGGCGGCCAGGAAAGGCACCTCCATCCGGTCCGCCCATAGCCCCGCTAGGGCGGCCCGGACGCCGGCCGCCAGGCGGGCCCGGTCCGGGTCGGACTTGCGCCAGGCCCGGCGGGCGTCGCCCTCGCGGCGGGCCGTGACGCCCCGCCGGCCGAGCGGGAGCAGGGTCGCCCCGCCGCACAGCTCGCCTGCGTCGTAGGCGCCCCGCCCGTCGGGCGGCGGGCCGTCCACTTCGCGCTGGCCGTCCACGACCAGGTCGCGGGCCAGGGAGTCGGGGGCGGACCCCCCAAACAGGCGTGAGACGACCCAGGCGGTCGCGGCGTCGAGGACGGCGTCACCCAGCCCGGGCGGCGGGCGGTGCCCCGCCTCCTGCAAGCGCTCCGGCACGTCGGCCGCCCGGGCGGCGTCATCCTCCGGCCGCAGCATGTGGCGTTCCAGGGCGCCCGGTTCCACGGTGGCGGCGACCCGGGCGGCCGCCCGCGCCCGGACCCGGGACGTGCGTTCGGCCATGTAAGCCTGCCACGCCTCGGCGTCGCCCTCAAAGTCCTCGGCGCGCAGGGCGCGGTCGCCGTCCTCACCCTCATCCGACGGCTCACCGCCGTCCACGCCCGCGCCCGCGCCCGTCCCGGCCTGCGCGTACTGGGCGAGCAGGCCCTCCAATTCCTCTTCGTCCCCGAAAATGTCGGCCAGGTCGGCGGCGACGGCGCCCATCGCGCCCCCGCCCGCCCCGCCCGCCGCGCGGCGGGCCTTCCGCTGCGCCCGCTTCTGGCGGCGGTAGGCGTCCCGCTCCTCCGGCGCCATGGCGGCCAGGGCGTCCTCGTCCAGCTCGTCCTCCGACGCGATGAAGTCTGCCATCTCATCCTCTTCGGAGGAGGAGTCGGACTTGAAGATGTCCGAGTTGGCGGGGGCGGCCGGCGGGGCGGCCGAGGGTTCGGCCTCAGCGGGTTGGGCGGCCGTGGTCTCTTCCGCAGCCGGCGGGGAGGGCGGTGCCCGGACGGGTTCCGCCACGGCCGCCGGCGCCGCCTCCTCCACAGGGGCAGAGGGAGGCGGAGCGACATCAGAAGCCAGCGCCGGCGCGTCCTCATCGCTTTCCTCATCGTCCGTCAAAACAGCCCCGCCCGCGCGGGCGGGTGCGACCGGTGCTGCGGCTGGAGGCCAGGCGCTCCCTCCAGCAGCACCCGCCTCGCCAGCCCCACCCGCCACCTCGCCCTTCTTGCGAATGCGACGCCGGGCTTCCGGGGCGGGGCGACGGACGCCCGGGACCTGGTTTTCCTCGAGCAGGTCGTAGTCGTCGTCGTCCAGGCGCAGGGCCTGACGGCGGCGCTTGCGCCGGCGGCGCTCGCGCCGGGCAGCCGAGTCAAGGTCGGCGGGCGCGTCGGCACCGTCGCCGTCCTCCTCTGCGTCGTCCTCCCCGTCGTCGGCGAGGAAGCTGTCGTCCACGGCGGCGCCGCCGTCGTCGTCCGAGTCGTCTTCGTCATCCGAGTCGGCGGGCGTTTTGGACTGAAAAAGAAGCGTCATTGTGAGCATTCGCCGGCGGGGCTGGAGAGACCATTGCTGTGGCACGCCTCTTTCCTCTCCGCCTTCATCCTCCTCTCCAACTCACCATGCGGCGGCGTACGGGGGCGTCCTCGTCGTCCGACTCGTCAGCCATTGTGTCGACCAGGGCCTGTGTGGGTGAAGACGAGCGAAAGTGAGGAAACAGATCGAGAGAGCGTGGGGAGGCAACGCCGGCGCTGTTTTTCTGCTTGTGCCACGCCGTGGCCGCCAGCGACCCACGACCCACGGGCTGGGCCTGGGCATGCACCCACGCCCCACCGGAACTCACCTCTCCTCCAGCGGCCGGCGGGCGGTCGCCCGTGGAGGTGGGCGAGGGCGGGTCGGTGGCAACACCAGCGCTGGCGTCGGCGGCGCCGGCGGACACAGCGGCTGCTTCC
>Ga0315287_10002250_pt1 | contig 18143 bp, 17 predicted proteins | sample YL17G11_0_MG_FD_205037 | JGI IMG/M metagenome (GOLD analysis project Ga0315287, IMG submission 205037) | Sediment microbial communities from Yellowstone Lake, YNP, Wyoming, USA - YL17G11_0 | ecosystem: Environmental > Aquatic > Freshwater > Lake > Sediment | place: USA: Wyoming | collected...
TAGTTTTCTGGCGTTGCTGTTGCGGAAAGAACGGCAAGACCGCTTGGAGGCTCAGGGAGACAAGTTCGAATGGGCGGAGTTGCTTCGCGATCTGGAAGCCTTGCAGTACACCGAAGTCGAGAACCAAGGGAAGCGATTTTTGCTGCGCAGCGACCTGGCCGCCACGACCGCCGCCGTGTTCCGCGCCGCGGGCGTCGCGATTCCCATGAGCATACAGAAAGTCGAGGAGTAAGTGGTGCTACCCCCCTTGTGCTGACGGGCGCATGGTGCCAAGACGCATCGACGTCGTCGTAAACCCTTGTAGGGATGATAGGTACAAAATCAAACTGTAGAAGACGGGTATGAGTTTGTCCTCCTAACACAAGCGGGAGCACAAGCCGCGCGTCGGGTCTGTGCTAGGTGGAGGAGAGGAAAGCAGGGAGAAGGCACCCGCTGGTTTATTCCGTTTCTTCGCAGTGTAAGAAACGGCCAGGCCGCGTTCGATTCCAGGCGGATGGGGAGGGATTCGAACCCCCGGTGGACTCTCGCCCACAACGGTTTTCAAGACCGTCGCCTTAGACCACTCGGCCACCCATCCAAAGCCTTATATTTAAGGCACTATTGACACTTTCCCGATTCTCTGCAATACCGTACTGACACCCGTTTTGACACCCGACAGCCAACAAAACGACCGCGACCGGGTCTCGGGGTGGTGCCAGAACCTTTTGCAGGGAGATAACCATAATGTCCAAGTCTAACCTATCCCCAGCGGTTCGCAAACCACGCCCCGAATGCCCGCTGTCCCCCCCACGCCACGGGCAGGTGGGCCAAGAAGATCCGGCAGCGGCTCCATTACTTCGGCCCAACGGCCAGCGACCCCAAGGGGCGGGCTGCCCTGGAAAAGAGGTTGGAAGTGAAAGACGATCTTCTCGTACTATTTTGACCACCGACCCGAGCTTGCCCAGGATATCGAGCGCACTCGGCAGTGGTCGGATCACGAGCGAGACTCTTACGAGTGCTTCCTGTCGGCCGTTGTCATCGACGAACCTGCATGGGAGGACTAACATGGGTGAAGACAGTCCGATTGTGAAGGAGGTGCGTCAGCGGGCCATGCGGATCAGTGAACGTTTCGGCCACGATCCGCGAAAGTACCTTGAGCATCTCAAGCGGTTGGAGGAGAGAGAGAAGGAGCGCGTCGTCAGTCAAGTCACCGTGGTGGCGTCCGCGCATCCGCGAGGGTGACCATGTCCGCTTGCTCCTCCGTGGCCCGATGCATAAAAAACCCGGCCGGCAGGTCGCCGGACGGGGCGCGGTGGTGAAAAATGCGGGCAGGAGGACTCAAGCGAGGGTCAAGACCCTTCCATCTTGTACGACGTAAACCCGCCGGCCAGGTTGCGAACCTTGAAGCCGTGCTGTTGGAGCAGGCGCACGGCGTAGTACGAGGTCTGGCCCACCATGCAGTGGACCCAGATCTCGCGGTCGCGCGGCAGTTCGTCGAGCCGGGCGCGGAGCTCGCCCATGGGGATGCGAATCGTGCCGGGGATCGCGCCGGCGGCGACGGCCGACGCCGGGCGGACATCGAGCGTGACCGGCATCCGGCCCGCCTCGCACTGCTGCTTCCACTCCGGCCAGAAGGCCGGGTCCACGTCGCCGCGGAGGATGTTGCCGGCCACAAAGCCGGCCATGTTCACGGGGTCCTTGGCGCTGCCGTATTGCGGGGCGTAGCACAACTCGGCCTCTTCCAGATCGAACACCGTGGCCCCTTTCTGAATGGCCATTGCCAACACGTCGATCCGTTTGTCCACGCCGGCCCTGCCCACCGCCTGGGCGCCGAGCAGCCGCCCGCTATCCGGCGCGAACAGCAGCTTGATCGTGATTCGCTCGGCGCCGGGATAGTAACCGGCGTGATGGAGTGAATGGGTATAGGACTTCTGATACGCAATGCCGGCCCGGCGGAGCGACCGCTCGGTGGCGCCGGTCCGGGCCGCGGTGACGCCGAAGACGCCGACTATGGAGGTGCCCTGGACGCCGCGGAAATGCGCGTCGCGGCCGCAGATCGCGTCGGCGGCGATGCGTCCCTGGCGGTTGGCCGGCCCGGCCAGCGGGATCAAGGCCGGCTGCCCCGTAACGAAATCGCGGACCTCGACCGCGTCGCCGACGGCGAAGATGTTCGGATCGCTGGTGCGCATCTGGTCGTCGACGCGGATGCCGCCCAGCGAGCCGATCTCCAGACCGGCCGCTCGGGCGAGCTGCACGTCGGGCTTGACGCCCACGGACAGAATCGCCACGTCGGCGGGAAACCGCTCGGCGTTGCGTGCGACGACGTTGATCCGGCCCTCGGGCCCCGGTTCGAAGGCGGTCACGGCGTTGGAGAGCCGCACCTCGACGCCCTGCGCGCAAAGCTCTTGGTACACCGGCGCGGCGATTTCCGGGTCCATCGGCGGCAGCACCTGGTCGGCCATTTCGAGCACGGTGACGGTAACGCCGCGGCGGCTGAGGTTTTCGACCATTTCCAGGCCGATGTAGCCTGCCCCGACCACGACCGCCCGATCCGCCCGGTGCTGCGCGATCCAGGCGTGGATGGCGTCCACGTCGTCGAGGTTCCGCAGCGCGAAGACGCCCGGCAGGTCGATGCCCGGCAGCGGCGGGCGAACGGGCGCGGCCCCGGGCGCGAGCACCAGCACGTCGTACGGTTCGCGGCTCTGTGCGCCGGTCTGGAGATTGAACACCTCGATGGTCCGGTTCCGCCGGTCGATCGAGCGGACTTCGCTTCGGGTGCGGATTTCGATGCGGAAGATGTCGCGAAAGCGTTCGGGCGTGGACAGCAGCAGTTGGCGGCGGTCGGCAATCACCCCGCCCACGTAGTACGGCAAGCCGCAGTTGGCAAACGAGACGTCGCCGCTGCGCTCGTAGACGAAGATGTCGGCATATTCATCCAGGCGGCGCAACCGGGCGGCGCACGAGGCCCCGCCGGCCACCCCGCCGACAATCAGAATTCGTTTAGGCATGGTAGTGGATAGTGGGTTAGCGCAGCGCGAGTATGTACTTGCGCCATTGCTGCTCGAATTGGGGGAGCGGTGCGCCGGCGAGCTTCTCAAAACGCTTCGTCGGCAACGACTCCGACGCGGACTTCTGCACGTAGTCATTCAGCCCGGGGCTGCCGAGCAAGTGTTTCTCGAACGCCAGGTAGTAAACCAATCCCCAGGCGTACAGGTAATAGCGATCGGCGGTTGCCGCCGTCTTGGCCTGCGGCCGTGCGAAGGCCGCCGGTTCGGCCGCGAGCAGTTTGGCCAAAGCCAACGGCTGCTGGGAGGCGAGATCGGCCTTCAGCCGCTTCAGCGCATCGGCGTTGGGGGCGTCGATCCGCAGCGTGTCCGATTCCAACAGCCCACCTTCAAACAGCACGGCCAGCCCTTCGTTGAGCCACAGCGGCACGTCGCAGTTCTCGTGCGGATAGACATAGTTCTCCAGGTAGGCGTGGAATGCCTCGTGATGCAGCCGGGTGAACATCAACCGCGTAACCTGGTCGAACAGTTTCGCGTTCTCGCGATCGCATCGCTTGACCTCCGTTTGCTTCTGGTCCATCTGATCCTTGAACTTGCGGCGTTCGATGGCCAGCAGGCGGGAAATTTCCTTCGGAGGGTTGCCTTGAGCCTTGAACTGTTGCCCCAGGTTGCTCAGCCGCTGTTGCAGTTGCTTCTCCAGTTGATCGAGATCGCCGCGGAGCTTGTCGTGCCGGCCCTTGACTTTGGCCAACTCGGCGGCGAAGCGGGCCACCTCGCTGCCCGCCACGACGAGGTTCGCGTCCTGGATGAAGCACGCGCGATTGTCGAGCTTCAGGCCAAGTCGATCCAAGCAGGCGCGGTACTCCTCGGGCGAGCCGAAGATCAACAGGCGCAGCGTATGCCGGGGCTCGACCCGCGGCGGCAGCACCTGGCGATATGCGGTGAAGACCTGCTCGACGCGGACGACAATCCGCCGCGCGGTGGACTCGTCCACGGTGCTGTCGAGCGCACACCATTTGCCCCGATAGTGTTGGAACCGGCTGCCGTCTTGTTCGAGCGGCGCAAGCTCAACGGCGTCGATGCGGCCGGCCTCGATGGGCGCGCGGTTGATGAACTGCTCGATCCGCCGGTGCAAGAGGTCCCGCTCGGCCGGGGGAAGCCGCACCACGGCCGCCACCCGCTTCCGCTCGATGGGGCGAATGACCAGGTGCATGGGTTGGCCGGCCTTGCGCTGGATCTGCACCAGGTTCACCCACGCATCGTCTTCCGACTCGATCCAGCCGAAGTATTGGCGGCCGTCGAGCAGTTCCACGCGCTCGGTTTGCCAGTCGCCGTTGATGGCGTGCGGCTGCGGCGGCGCGACGGCTTGCCCCCGTGCCCAGGCGCCGTCCAGGCAACCCGCGCCCGCCAATACAACCACCATGGCGCAGAGGCGTCTCATGTTCCGATTGCTTCACAACCTCATGTGGATGCCGTTCACAGGGGACTGTCCCGATTTTCGCGGCGCCAGCGACGTTGCTATGCCAAAGTGCTTGACCGCCGCGAAAATGGGACTGTCCCCTTGCCCCGACTTCATTCTATCATTGAACTGCGGAAAGGGACAGGAGGTGGCTTGACCATCTTACCCCGCCGATGGACAATGGAGCTTTGCCTTCCTGCAATTCGTGAGCAGATTGACATGCCCGCCAGTACGCAAGTTCCCGACGCCGCCGGCCGTTTTGGACTCTTTGGCGGCCGTTACGTTCCCGAGACGTTGACCCGGGCCCTGGACGAGTTGGCCGCCGAATACGACAAGGCCGTGGCCGACGAGTCGTTTCACGAGGAGTTGGCGACGTTGTATCGGCACTATGTGGGCCGGCCGTCGCCGCTGTACTTTGCCGAGCGGCTGACGCGGCAATGCGGCGGGGCACGCATCTACCTGAAACGCGAAGACCTCAACCACACCGGCTCGCACAAGATCAACAACACCCTCGGCCAGGCCCTGCTGACGCGCCGCATGGGCAAGCGGCGCGTAATCGCCGAGACCGGCGCCGGTCAGCACGGCGTGGCCACCGCCACGGCCTGCGCCCGCTTCGGGCTGGACTGCGTTGTCTACATGGGCGAGGAAGACATCCGCCGGCAGCGGCCCAACGTGTTCAGCATGAAGCTGCTGGGCGCCGAGGTCCGGCCGGTGGGCAGCGGCTCGCGCACGCTGCGAGACGCCATCAACGACGCCTTCCGCGACTGGATGAGCTCCGTCGAAACGACCCACTATTGCATCGGCTCGGTCGTCGGCCCGCATCCGTTCCCCCGGATCGTGCGGGATTTTCAGTCGATCATTGGGCGGGAGACCCGCGCCCAATCCTTGGAGCAGCTCGGCCGGTTGCCCGACGTGGTGGTGGCCTGCGTGGGCGGGGGCAGCAACGCCGCCGGCATGTTCTATCCGTTTGTGTCCGATGAGGGCGTGGCCATGGTGGGCGTTGAGGCGGGCGGGCGATCCGCCAAACCGGGCGACCATTCGGCCACGCTCTGCTTCGGCCGGCCCGGCGTGCTCCACGGCAGCTATAGCTATGTGCTCCAAGACGACGACGGGCAGACCTGCGACGTTCACAGCATCTCTGCCGGATTGGACTATCCCGGCACCGGTCCCGAGCACAGCTATTGGAAGGAAACCGGCCGGGCCTCGTACACCAGCGCCCGGGACGACGAGGCCCTGGAGGCCTTCGACGTGCTCGCACGTCTGGAAGGCATCTTGCCCGCACTGGAAAGCTCGCATGCCGTGGCCGAGGCGATGAAGCTGGCCCCCCGGCGTAAGCGGGAGGAGATCATCGTCGTTTGTCTCTCCGGCCGCGGCGACAAGGACGCAGCGGAGGTCGCGCGCTTGCGCGGTGACCATTACTGAAATGCGATAATCCCTAATCCCTAATCCCTTCGCATGTCTGCCATCGACGCACTATTCCGCGAGCTTCGCGCTTCCGGCCGCAAGGCTTTCATGCCGTTTGTCACCGCGGGCGATCCCGATCTGGACTTCACTGCGGAAGTCATCCGCCGATTGGCCGCGCGAGGGTGCAGCCTGTTCGAGTTGGGCATCCCCTATAGCGACCCGATCGCCGACGGCCCGGTGATTCAGGCCTCGTACACTCGGGCGTTGGGGCACAAGATCAAACTCGCCGACATCCTGGCGATGGTCGGGCGTTTGACAGCCGCCGGCACGACGGGTAACGGTTTAGCAGCCGTCGGCACGACGGGTAACGGTTTAGCAGCCGTCGGCACGACGGCTTGCAAGGGAATCGGGGCCGACGTGCCGTCGGCCGCTAAACGTTGCGAATCTTGCCCGCCGATCGTCACCATGCTCAGCTATGCGATCGTCTTCCGTCACGGGCCACAGCGGTACGTGGCCGAGGCAAAGGCGGCGGGCATCTCGGGGGCCATCGTGCCCGACCTGCCCGTCGACGAGGCCGGCCCGCTGGCCGAGATCTGCCGCCGCGAGGACTTCTCGCTGATCCAACTCATTACACCGACGACGCCCCGCGATCGGGCCTTGCGCATTGCCGAGCGCACCACCGGGTTCATCTACTACGTCTCCGTGACCGGCATCACGGGCGAGCGAACCGCGCTGCCGCCGGAGATCATCGACAATGTCGGCTGGCTGCGCGGGCAGACGCCGCTGCCGATCTGCATCGGCTTCGGCATCAGCCGGCCGGAGCACGTGCGGATGCTCGCACCCGTGGCCGACGGTCTGATCGTCGGCTCGGCCATCGTGCGTCGCATTGCCGAAACGGCCGCCAAGCCGCGCGAGCAGGTGCTCGATGAGATTGGCGAGTACGCCGCTGTACTGCTGGCGGCAATGAAAGAGTAGGCAGCGAATGTCCGCCATTGCAGGCGACTACTATTGGGCTCGCCACGCCAGAATCTGCTTGTCCTTCAACAGCCGCTCGCGGAGTTGTGCGTAATCGATCGCTTGCACGTCGCAATCTTTCTCGATCGCTTGCGAGGCGGCCGTGGCGGCCGATTGGCCCAACACCATGAACACCGGTTCCATGCGAATCGACCCATAGGCGATGTGGCTGGCCGAAAGGCACACCGGCACGAGCAGATTCGTGCATTCGGCGGCTTTCGGAACGATCGAACGGTAGCTGATCGGATACGGCGGAAACCCGCCGACCTCTACGTCGCCCTCATTTTGGGCGTGGCCTTTCGCGTCGACGTAACGCTGCACGTTGTGCGAGTCCATCGTATAGGCGGCTAGTCCAATCGAATCCTCGGCAACTCGCGTGCCTCGGCAATTGCGCTCGGTCATCACATAGTCGGAAACCATTCGCCGCGCCTCGCGCACGTAAAGTTGATGCGGCCAGTTGCCGCCGTCTGTGAATTCGTCCTTGGCCAATCCCCACGCAGCGACATGCACGCGAAGCTTCACCGGCACGCGGCGATCGTTGGCCAGCGTCCACATCAATCCAAGCTGGTAGTCGCGGTGTTCGGCGATAATCTTTTCACGAGTTGCATAATCGCCGTCGGGGAAGGCATAGTTCATGCCGATGTTGTCGGTCGAAAATGCGCCTTTGTTGTTCACGTCGGACTTGCGATTTGGCATCGGCTTCGGATTGCCGAGCGCTGGGCTTCCGCCGGCTTCGAGGTATCGCAGCAACAATTCGTATCGCCGCGGATCGTAGTTGGCCGGTTTGGGCGTCGGCACGCGGTTTTCCGGCACGTCGGTCAGGCACATTCGGAAGTTGTAGGCTTGCACGCGGCGGTCGCCCTCGCCTTCCTTGCCCGGCCCGTCGGCGTGAACGCCCGGCAGCAGCCCGCTGCGGGGATCGCCCGGCGTTACGTAGGGATCGACGGTCTTGTCAAACTGATGATATCGGGCGTTTTTGGTCTGCACGCCGGCAAGCGTTTCGCCATACGCGGCGTTGCCCTCGCGGCCGACGGCGCAACCGACGCCGGCCTTGGCCATTAGGTCGCCCTCGTAGGTGGCGTCGATGAACGTGCGGCCCGAAACGGTGCGGCCCGACTCCATCGCAATGGCGACAATGCGAGCGCCATTCTTGCGGACTCCGGCGGTCAGATCAAGCCGTTCGCCCAGCGCGACCTCGACGCCTGCCTCGGCAAGCATCTGTTGAAACACCGCTTCGGCCGCGTGCGGCTCAAAGCCCCACATCGTATCGGCATCGACCATTCCGCCGGCGCGCCGGCGGTACTGGTCGAACGTTTCGCGAGTCCAGACGCCTTCTTCTTGCGCGTAGTAGCGGAATATCCGCTGATAAAACTCGCGTGCGACGCCGCCGATGGCCCGTTTGTTGCCGATGTCGGTAGCGCTCAGGCCGCCGGAACTAAGCCCGCCGAGGTGGCGGCTTGGCTCGATGAGCACGACGCTGCGGCCCATCCGCGCCGCCTGAACGGCCGCGACGACTCCGCCGGACGTGCCGCCATAGACGACGACGTCGATGGATTTCTCCGCAGCTATTACAGGGCTTATGAGGAGGGCGTAAAGCAGGAAAAGTAGAAATCGCATACCGCTACAAGTCCATTCGTGCTCAAAGGCACGCCCTCGCTCAGCGTCTCGGATCATCGGCAGTTTCTCCACTGCTCGATTATAGCACCTTCGTCGACTCCGGCATGGCCATCGGTTGCGGTTGGCGCCGTGTCCGATTCATGTTCCCGCGCCGCTTCGTCCCATCATTTGCTCAAATGCAGACAAGAACCGACCGTCAACCTCCGAGTCAAACTCGTTCAACCACCGCTCGACATGCGCCCTGTCAAAACCGGGATTTTTGCGGATGACCGTCGCGACATCCTCCAGGTCGCGCGGCCTTCCCGCGATGACCTTCATGACAATTAGGTCTTCGAGCGATACGAAGCGGACGTCAACACCGCCAAGCCGCACCATCTTCCCGCGCGCAATGGCTTGCCGCTCGTAGTCCGTCAGGGAGAACACAAAGTCGATGCGGATGTTGGATTTCGGGTCCAGAACAGGCAAGACGAAGGTCTGTTTCAAGAACCCGTCAACGTCACCGACGAGAATTCGCAATTGCAGATCCTCGATCACCCGCAGCACGGGGGCCGGTTGACTCGGATCCACGCCCAAGGTGATGTCGATATCCCGCGTCAGCCGTGGCTCGCCATAGAGAAGAACCGCCTGCCCGCCAAAGACCATGTAAGGCAACGCGGCGTTTTCCAGAGCGACAGCGAGTTTTCTAAGGAGTTCTACGAACACAATTGATGGCTCTCGCCACGCGGATGGTCTTCTCGATCCCGTCCAGGGCGTCTTCGGCCGTGAACTTGCCGAGTTTGCGCGCCAGATCGTACATGCCCTCGACCAGCCGAAGGTTCTCGGCATAGTCGAGCTTTTGCTTGGCGATCAACTCGTGCTCGAAAGCCTGCCAGCGCGCGGCGTCTCGGATCATCGGCAGTTTCTCCACTGCTCGATTATAGCACCTTTGTCGACCCCGGCATAGCCACCGGGTAACGGCCCTGGGCGTCAGGCATCACCGGCGCGTTCGACTCCATCGTGTACTGGTCGAGCCCGGGGGCCAGTTCGAGGTTCGAGGCCATCGCCTCGTCCCAAGCAACCATCTTGCCCGATTCGGCGGCCATGCGGCCGAGGATGCCGGCCATGGCGGCCTTGGCGCACCGTTGCGTCTCGTTGTACGGCTTATTTTGTCGAATGGCGTCAAACAGCAGGTCGTGTTCATATTGGTAGTCGTTGCACGGCGGTCCCTTATACTGCCAAACCAGATTGGCGCGAGTTTGGTTGCAACCCTTGTAGAGGCGGGGCGGTTGGCCCCAACCGCTGCCCGCAGCGGACCCCGTTGTGCCGTGGATGACGTTGCCGGCATAGTCCCAGCAACCGGCGATATGCCGGCCCTGGGCAATCATCCGCGTCCCATCGGCAAAGCTGTATTCCACCGCATAGTGGTCGAACAATTGATCGGGCTCGGTGCGAACCTGTCGTCCGCCCTGCCCCTGCGCCGATACCGGCCAAGCATTCTTAACCCAGCAGCATACGTCGATGTCGTGGATCAGCCAATCGAGCAGGAAACTCCCATTGAGCCAGGTGAAGTTGGAGTAGTTGCGGATTTGGTGGGCCAACTCGCTTTCACCGGACGATTTCCGTGTGAAGCCCACGGGGCCATGCTCGCGGTAGACGTAGCAGGTGATGACATTGCCGATGGCGCCGTCGTGAATCTGCTGAACCGCCTCTTCCAGCGGCCGGAAATGGCGACTCATCAGTCCGCCGGCGATCTTCAAATTCTTCTTCGTCGCCTCTTCGCCGGCCTTCAGCACGCGGCGAATGCCCGGCGCGTCGACCGCGAATGATTTCTCCATAAACACATGACAGTCCGTCGACACCGCGTATTCCAAGTGGCTCGGCCGGAAGGCCGGGGGCGTGGTCAGCAAAACGACTCCACCAGGGCCTAACGTGTCGATGGCCTTCTTGTAGGCGTCCATGCCGAGGAACTGCCGCTCCCTGGGCACCTCCACCTGCTTCGCGAACTGCTTGGACAGGGCTTCGAGACTCGGCTGAAGGCGGTTCTCGAAAACGTCGGCCACGGCCCAGAGCTTCGTCGGGCCCTTGGTGGCCAGGGCGTTGGCGGCGGCGCCGGTGCCCCGTCCGCCACAGCCGACTAGCGCCACCTTGATCGTATTATCTTCGGCGGCGTACGCGCGGGCCGAAATCGCGCTGAACAAGGCGGATCCGGCTAGCGCGCCGCCGGACAATTTGAGAAAATCGCGGCGGGAAGCGGTGGACCGGGTCGTTTCGTCTGGGCGACTCATGCGACACTCCTTCTGTTTGGTGGGAGGAAACCTTCGGAGTCGGTCTGGTTGTACAAGCCACCACCTTCCATCGTGGCGATGCCATCCTCGTATAGGCGATCAGGATCGGCAGTGTCTCTGTTGATTGCTTATAGCACCTTTGTCGAGCCCGGCATAGCCACCGGGTAACGGCCCTGGGCGTCGGGCATCACCGGCGCGTTCGACTCCATCGTGTACTGGTCGAGCCCGGGGGCCAGTTCGAGGTTCGAGGCCATCGCCTCGTCCCACGCGATCGTCTTGCCCGATTCGGCGGCCATGCGGCCAAGGATGCCGGTCATGGCGGCCTGGGCGCACCGTTGCGTTTCATTGTACGGCTTGTCCTGGCGAATGGCCTCGAAGAGCAGATCGTGCTCGACCTGGTAGTGATTGCACCCCGGCCCCTTGTACTGCCAGATCGCATTGTCGGGCGTCTGCTTGTGGCCCTTGAAGATGCGGGGCTGGCTGACTCCTTCGCCCAGGTGAGCCGAACCTTTCGTGCCGTGGATCACGTCGCCGAAGAAGCCCCAGCACCCGGCAATGTGCCGGCCTTGGGCCATCAGCCGCGTGCCGTCGCCAAAGGTGTACTCAACCGAGTAGTGGTCGAACAGTTGATCGGGCTCGGTTCGGACTTGCCGCCCGCCTTGGCCCTGGGCCGAGACGGGCCAGGCGTTCTTCACCCAGCAGCACACGTCGAGGTTGTGGATCAGCCAGTCCAACAGGAAGCTCCCGTTCAGCCAGGTGAAGCACGAATAGTTGCGGATCTGGTGTCCCAGTTCGCTCATGCCGGCCGGCTTGGATGAGAAACCCACCGGGCCGTGCTCGCGATAGGCCCAGCAGGTGACCACCTCGCCGATCGCGCCGTCGTGAATCTGCTGCACCGCTTCTTCCAGCGGCTTGTAGTGGCGGCTCATCAGGCCGCCGGCGATCTTGAGGTTTTTCTTTGCAGCCTCTTCGCCCGCCTTCAACACGCGGCGAATGCCGGGCGCGTCCACCGCGAACGACTTCTCCATGAACACGTGCATGCCCTTCGCCACGGCGTATTCGAGATGGATGGGCCGGAAGGCGGGCGGCGTGGCCAGCAGAACGACGCTGCCGGGGTCCAGCGAGTCGATCGCCTTCTTGTAGCCGTCCAGGCCAATGCACTGCCGCTCCTTGGGCACGTCCAACTGCTTGGCGAACTGTCCGGCAAGATTCCGCACGCTCGACTCGGCGCGGTCGGCGAAGAAATCGGCCACGGCCCAGAGCTTCGTCGGGCCCTTGGTGGCCAGGGCGTTGGCGGCGGCGCCGGTGCCCCGCCCGCCGCAGCCGACTAGCGCCACCTTGATCGTGTTGTCTTCGGCGGCATAGCTGCGGGCGGCAATCGCGCTGAACAAGGCGGTCCCGGCCAATGCGCCGCCGGAACGCTTGAGGAAATCACGGCGGGAAGCGATGCAGCGGATCGATTCGTCTGGGCGGTTCATGCGACACTCCTTCTCTTCGGGAGGTTGAAAGAGCGAGAGAAAACGGCGGGAGATAGGCGTCAGTATACCCGATTCTCAGCGATGGGGCCATCCTTGTTGTGCAGCCTGTTTCACCGATAAGCTTTGCACCAACGGCCGCTCAATACACCCGCGGCCACACCCTTGCCTGCACGCGGCCCGGCAGGCCCTGGATGCGGAGGAAGCCCTCGGCATCGGTCTGGTTGTACGAGCCGCCGCCCTCCATCGTGGCGATGCCCTCGTCGTAGAGGCTGTTCGGGCTGCTGCGGCCGTCGACGATCACGTTGCCCTTGTAGAGGTTCAGGCTCACCTCGCCCGTGACCGGCTTCTGCGCCTCGCGAATCAGCGCCATCAGGGCGTCCAGCTTGGCGTGATACCAGAAGCCGTAGTAAACCATCTCGGCCACTTCCGGGGCCAGCCGGTCGCGCAGATGCATCAGGTCGCGGTCCAAGGTCAACTGTTCGACCACGCGATGGGCGGCGTAGAGGATCGTCATGCCGGGCGCTTCGTACACGCCGCGGCTCTTCATGCCCACAAAACGATTCTCGACCATGTCGATCCGGCCCACGCCGTTGCGGCCGCCGATCTGGTTCAACAGCGAAACCACCTCAAACGCACCGAGCCGCTTGCCGTTGACGCTTGTCGGCACGCCCGCCTCGAAGCCGATCTTCACGTTCTCGATCTTATCCGGCGCCTTCTGCGGCGAGACGGTCATGCCGAACTCGACCAGTTCCACGCCGTTGGCGATGAGGTCTTCCAGCTTGCCCGCCTCGTAGCTGATGTGCAGGCAGTTCTCGTCGGAGCTGTAGGGTTTGGAGACCGACGCCTTCACAGGGATGTTCTTTTCCCGGCAATAGGCGATCATCTCGGTGCGGCCGGGAAACAGTTGGCGGAACCGCTCGATTCGCCAGGGGGCAATCATCTTTACGGCCGGATCGAGCGCCTCGGCGGCCAACTGGAAGCGGCACTGGTCGTTGCCCTTGCCGGTGGCGCCGTGGGCGTAGCAGTCGGCCCCGACCTCGCGGGCGACTTGCAGGCAGACCTTCGAGATCAGCGGCCGGGCGATCGACGTGCCCAGCAGGTACATGCCCTCGTACTTCGCGTCCCATTGCAGCACGGGAAAGGCGAAATCGCGGCACAGCTCTTCCTGGGCGTCGACGATCCGGGCCGACCTGGCCCCGATGTTCTTCGCCTTTAGCAGAATCGCCGCGCGGTCCTCGCACGGCTGACCGAGATCGACGTACACGCAATGCACGTCGTAGCCCTCGTCCATCAACCAGCCGAGAATGACCGAGGTATCCAATCCGCCGGAATACGCAAGAACGCAGTTGGGCATGATGTGGGGTCCGTGAAAAATTTCTGATCTTCGATTGATGATTTCTAATTGCCGGTCGCCAACCCGTTTAGCCCCGGCACCGTTTAGCCCCGGCACTCGTGCCGGGGGCGTCGATGATCGGCGCGCCGCAACTGTCGTATTTTGATGGATTGTTTCCAGTCAGGCAAGGGGCGCGTGGTCCACTGCGCACCGTCCTAGCCGCCCTTGAAAAACCCTGCTCCGGGGGGTAGGATATTGCCGTAGGGGTGAAGCATGAACCATCCGATACACCGCGTCCTGGGATTCGAGATCCTGGGGTCCTACACGCTCCGGGTACGGTTTGAAGATGGCGTGGAACAAACCGCCGACTTTGCGCCGGTGCTCGGTGGTGAGCTACTGGGGCCGTTGCGTGACCCGGCGTTGTTCCGGCAAGTGCGGCTCGATCCAGAGGCGCATACACTGGTCTGGCCGAATGGCGCGGATTTCGATCCGGAAACTTTGTACAACTGGCCTCAGTATTTGGAGGAGTTTGCTGCGCGGGCGAAGCAATGGCAACTCGCGCCGATATGATGGGGCACCAGACAACCTGGAAAGCGCGGCACTGTGCCCTGAGCATCACGCTTGATCTTCCCGAAGGTCTGGCCAGCGAACTCGTGGCCTGCGCGCAAAGAACGATGCTCTGCTGTCATCGCCGTATGTCGTGAGAGTTCGAAACCTCGCGATCGTACATCTTCATGAACTCGTCAAGTGACGCTGATTCTTCCCAAAGTCCAGCAATGTAGGCAAACTCGTCTTCAAATGGTATGCGAAACGCATGCACGTCTGTTGCATACTCGCAGTTTCGCCTGAGCATCGTAAGCCAGTTAGGATAACCAAGCCTGTAGTAAAGTTTGCTAAGAATGCCATCAACCATGTCACGCGAGAAACTTTTGGCCCTGTACGCCCGCCACAACTCGCTTATGTACTTTCCGGCCACAAACTGCTCATTCAGGACCGCCGGCCCAAGATACTTCTCGAGTATTTTCTCAACGAGGGGCATAGCTTCCGCGCCATCAGTTGCGGCCGCAAGAAGAACAACGTCCAAGTCGTCTCCTTCTTCATCGGCCTGAAGGCGATCAATAGCCCAGGCGATGCAACACGACACCTGAGCGACCCCGGACTTCACCATGATGTAGTTGTGCTGAAGTTCAGGCAAGGCGTTCATGCAGACACCTCACGAAACAGGAGCGGGATGAACAAGAAGGGTGCTCGCCTCTTTCTTGCTTCTCGCTATGCTTATCTTTTCCTTTCTCAGTCGGCAATCAAGACTCCCTCCCGCCGGGCGATTGCGAGGACGGGCCGGCTGCGGTCGGTTTCCCACTCGCGTTCGCGTCCCTGATTCTCGCAGCGAGGGCGAAGTTGCTTCGACGCCCTGATTGGCTAGTCGGTCGTGCAAGGATTCTGGCGCCAGGTCCGCACCGTTCTCCCACGCCAAGGTATGAAGCACGTCCGAAACCTCGAATTGCTTGAACCGCTCTACGTCCTTTAGCGGCTCAAAGACTGGCCCCCAAAGAGCATCCGACAGATCCACCACGCCGGCGACGCCGTCGTTGAACTCGACCCAAACGCGGTAGCCGTCGTGATACCGCGCTTTGACCACTTCCAACATCACAACTACTCTACCACTCCGGCGTCAAAACGCCGAGGAGTGTTCCTTGCGCCGTGCCCCTTACCCCACCTCATGCACCACGATCATATTGTGCCCGGGGCGTTGCCGATCAACGCGCCGCGAATGCCGTATTTTGATGGATTGGCCGCCGCTGGGCAAGGGGCCCAATGATCGCGGCGCGCAGTCCCGGCCGCCCCTTGCAAAGCCCTGCTCCGGGGGGTAGGATAGTGAGGGTGGTGGATTCATCGGGACGCACATTGCGACCCGACTGGAGGGCACTGAACCATGAGTATTACGCTGGATATACCCGAAGGGCTGGTAAGCGAACTTGCGGCCGAAGCCCAGCGATTGGGACTCCCGCTGAGCGACTACGTTGTGACGTTGCTGGCCACGGGACGGACTACCGGGTCTCTTCCCAAAACGGGCGCCGAACTGGTGGCCTACTGGCAGGAGCAAGGCATCGTCGGCTCCCGGCCCGACATCTCCGATAGCCAAGCCTACGCCCGCGAGGTACGTCGGCAGGCAGAACAACGCTCCCGGGATTGATGGCCGTGTACCTGCTCGATACCGACATTCTGATCGACATTCAACGTGGTCATGCGCCGGCGCTAGCGTGGTTTGCAGACCTGGAGGAATTGCCGCTAGTGTCGGGCTTTACGGTCATGGAACTCATCCAGGATGCGCCGAGTGCCCAACACGTGCGGAAGGCGTTGACGCTTGTTTCACCGTTCCCCATCGTTTGGCCTACGGAGGCAGAATGCAGCCGGGCCTTGGCCAACTTCACGGCATGCCATCTTTCGCATGGGCTGGGCTTGCTGGATGCTCTGATTGCTGCTTGCGTGATCGGCCGCTCCGTGACACTATGCACCTTCAATGTCAGGCATTACGCAGCCGTCCCTGGACTTGCGACGGAACAGCCGTACTCGCGATAGTGCATGTTCTTCTGTTATTGGTAGTTGTCGTGCAGAACTTCCTGTACGTTTGGAGATTTGTTTAGCGGCAGGAAACACGTCCCTTACCCCAACTCATGCACCACGATCATATTGTGCCGGGTGACGGCCAACCCGGTGCCGGCAATCAGGACGATGCGGTCGCCGGGGTGCAAAAGTCCCGCGGCGCGGCCGAGGTCGGTTACGTGGCGCAGCAGCGCGGCCGGGTCGCTGGTCGGTGCGCCGGCCAAGGGGATCACGCCCCAGTAGAGGCACATCCGGCGCAAGGTGGCCGGCGAGTCGCTCACGCCCAAGGTCGGCACAAAATGGCGGTTCTTGGCCATGCTCAGCGCCGTGGCCCCGCTGGCCGTGGCGACCACCACCGCCTTCGCGTTGAGTTCGTCGGCGATGCGGCCGGCGGCGGAGACCGTGGATTCGGTGATAGGGTTTAGGCCGGAACTGGGACGCGACCCCACGGGAAAAACGGGGACAGGCACTGAGCCAGAGGCCGTTGCGTAGCGTTTACACCAACCGAGCTCGGAGCCAGTCCCCGTTTTTCCCGCCTCCGTTTCCAGTGCGATGCGGTGCATCATTTCGACCGTCTCGCGGGGATACTCGCCGATTGCCGTCTCGCCGGACAACATGCAGGCGTCGGCGCCGTCGAGGATGGCGTTGCTCACGTCGGCCACTTCCGCCCGGGTGGGAATGCGCGAGTGCGTCATGCTGTCGAGCATCTGCGTGGCCACAATCACCGGCTTGCGCAGGCGGTTGCAGGCGGCGATGATCTCTTTCTGCGCCATGGCCACCCGCGCGATGTCGATCTCGACGCCCAAGTCGCCCCGGGCGACCATCACCCCATCGGCCGCCGAGACGATTTCTTCAAGATGTTCCAGCGCCTCGGGCTTTTCGATCTTGGCGATCACCTGCGGAAAAGGGGACAGGTCCAATTTGTGCGAAGCACCCGGCGGGCCGTTCCGGCAAATTGGACCTGTCCCCTTTTCCGCGTTGGCCAGGAGCGACTTGAGTTGCCGCACGTCGTCGGCCTTGCGCACGAAGCTCAGGCCGACGAAGTCGATGCCCTGCCGAGCGGCCCAAACGGCGTTCTCGCGGTCCGTGTCGCTAAGGGCCTCGACGCTGAGTTTCACGCCCGGCAGATTCACGCCCTGCCGGCTGCGGATCACGCCCGGTTGAACGACGCGGCACTGGGCATAGTCGGGATCGACGGCCTCGACCACAAGGCTGACCGTTCCATCGGCCAGCATGACGCGGTCGCCGACGGCCAGTTCGTCCAGCAACGGCTCGTAGGTGGTCGTCAACTCGCGTGGATCGGGTTCTCCACGGTTGGTTCCGTCGACACGGCGGGCTCCCTTACCCCGAGCATCTCCCGAAGGGAGCGGGGGGAGCAGTCGCATGAATCGGAGCCGGTCGCCCGTGTTGCAGGCGAGTTGTCCGCCGGGGATTTCGCCCAGGCGGATTTTCGGCCCGGCCAAGTCGGCCAGCACGGCCACCGGCCGGCCGACCGTTTCGGATGCGGCGCGAATGGCCGCCAACCGGGCCTCTTGTTCTTTGGGCCCGCCGTGGGCCATGTTCAGACGGAACACGTCCGCTCCCGCCTGCAACAGTTCCACGAGCTTCTCCTCCGACGACGACGCCGGGCCGATCGTGACGACGATCTTGGTTTGCGATGGGCGGGATTCGATAGGCGTAAGGCTTGGGGGCATGGAAGTCGGGTGTCAAAGGTGTGCAGTTGCGGCTGATGCGCGTTGACTCGCAGTAGTATACCAGCCCGCGAAAAAGATAAAAGGCGACACCCGCCAAATAGGGGCAATCCGGGCGGCTCCGCGGCGAGTGGACGGGTGGCGATTGCACCGGCCGCTTGTCGCCCCGTGGAGGAAGAGCTAGGATATGCGGCAATCCGCCCGGACAAGCTCCGGCAGACCGTGGAATCCTCGTCCGGCGGAAAGGAAAAGCATGAAAATGAAGAAGGAAGAGATCAAGGAATCGCATGTTTCA
>Ga0315287_10002252_pt1 | contig 18129 bp, 12 predicted proteins | sample YL17G11_0_MG_FD_205037 | JGI IMG/M metagenome (GOLD analysis project Ga0315287, IMG submission 205037) | Sediment microbial communities from Yellowstone Lake, YNP, Wyoming, USA - YL17G11_0 | ecosystem: Environmental > Aquatic > Freshwater > Lake > Sediment | place: USA: Wyoming | collected...
GCCCCCATTGGCCGGGCCCACGAACGCACTGGGCGCGGCGTTGACCTGCAGCGTGACCGCCCGGGTGGCCGTGGCGTACTGCACGGTGTCGGTGGGCGTGAACGTGGTCGAGAGCGTCTGAGTGCCGGCGACGCTCATGACGGTGCCCGCCGGCGGCGTGTACGCGAAGGTGCCCGCCACGTTCGCCGTCGCGTTGAGCTGGAGGGCCGACAGCGCCGTGCCGGCGGTCACCGGCGCCGGGGTGGCCCAGGTGATTGTCGGTGCCAGCGGCCCGACCGTGCAGTTGGGCGTCACCGCCCCGCCCCCGAGGGCACCGTCAGGGGCGACGATGTACGTCGTGCAGTCGGGGAAATTCACCCGGCCGTTCAGGATGGGATACGCCACGGCGTTGTAGATGAGGTTGGTGCCGCTGATCGTGCCCGACCACCCGCCCCCATTGGCCGGACCCACGAAGCCCTGTGCCGAGACGGGGGAAACCCCCGCCCACAGGACGGCCACGATGAGCGCCGCAACCACGGTTTGCCAACGACACATGGACTCTACTCCTGCTTGCAGAGAACAGCCAGGAATTGCACAACCTGACACTGAGTTATCGGTTCCAATCCGGGGCGCCTATTAGGTACTGAGCCACCGGAGGCCTAGGAACGCGAGACTAGCGGTCTATCATATCAGTACAGCGCCCCCTTCCTCTGCTTCTCGGCTGCCCTGGCCTTCCGGGCCTGCCATCCCGGCGGGTGCAGGCCGGTGACAGGTGTACCTGGCAGGTCACGGGCCAATGTCATTTGTGTCTGAACAGCTACAACTCTTGCCGGGCAGACGCAAAAGGAGACCCGCTTCTTCATGCAAAGCAAGAAACGCGCCGGTGGGCCGGGTGTCGGAAGGCTCGTCCAGTCCGCAACTCTGGGGGACCAGGCAGTTCGTCAGGCTGACGGCGGCTGAGGAGACTGGCCTGGATAGGGGGACGCGCTACCTGGGTGCCGTGCGCGAGAGCGCCCGCAGGCAGGGGACGAGGCTGACGTAGCATGCGGCGGCCAGCCAGAAGTTCGCGGAGATGGACAACTGGATCGACACGAACACCGCCAGCGCCGAGCAGAGCACGCCGAACACGCCGTTGAGTGCCCAGTACCACGGCGTCTCCGCGCCCCGCGCCTCCCGAACCAGACGCATGCCCGCCGGGAAGAACACGCCGAGCAACAACCCGAGCGGGAAGACCGCGGCTACCGAAGCCACGATCTTCAGCGCCGTAGAGGCGCCGGCCAGCGCGGCCGTCATGCCCTGGATGCCGGCATTGCCAAGCACGATGAGCGCCGTCATGACGATCGGCAGCGTGACAAGCGGGATCTTCAGCCGGGGCAGCCACCACTCGCTCAGGAGACTGCCTACGCCTGCGCTCGCGATGATCGCGAAAAGCAGTACGCCGAGGCCGAAGATAGGGTGCCCCAGAAAGACCGATAGGCGCTGCACCAGGCCGATCTCAAGGAACATGAAACCGGAGCCGATCAACGAAAAATACACAGCCGCGGACCATAGCACTCCGGAGGGCGCTTCCGCACGCCGCGCGTTGATGAGCAGTGGCAGCACGATCGTCGCGGCGCAGAGAATCGCGAGGGACAGCAGGAGGATGAGCAGGTTGTAAGTCGCCACCATGTTGCCCTGAAGCACGCCGGCACTGACCCGGAGGCCTGGTCTCAGATGGCTGAGCCGCAGCATGTTGAAGAAGTACGGGCTGTCGTCGGTCGGCGGGTCGTAGCGCAGGGGCGCGTCGACGATTCGGCGGCGCAAATCGTCCAACGACCGTGCCGCGATGATCGACCGCAGCATGGGATAGTCGGGGGGCGTACCAGGCATCGCGACGACCCGGAATTCTAGGTCCTGGGCAGCGCTGCCGAGGCGCGCGGTTTCCTCGGACCTGAGGGGACGGCGTGATACGAGAAGGGTCGCGACCCTATTGGCCGCGATCATGGCAATGTGCCGGTCCGGCTCAGCGACACCGGACTCAAGCAGCGATCCCACCGCCAGGCTCAACATCCGGCCAGCTTCGCCGATATTGGCCGGACTGAACCAACGCGAGACCGTAAGGACCCCGTCGTCGTCGAGCCTGCTCAGGAAGAGGCGCCACGCTTCCACGGTATAGAGCCCGTTTTCCGAGAGTGAAAACGCGCCAGCCCCAGTGGAGGCCCACGTGTCGATGAGCGACATCTGGATAACCGTGTACTTCTCAGAATGACGCGCGAGATAGCTGCGGGCTTCGTCGGCCACCAGCGTGACTCCGGGCCGCCCAGATAGACCGGCGAAGGCCTTGAATCGCCCGTTCAGCAGGTCGATGAAGATGCTGTTGACATCCACACCGACGACCCTCTCATGTCCGAACAGGATGGCGCTCTGAATGTCCCTCCCGCCGCCCACGCCGATGATGAACACGTTTCCCGTCGGCCGAAGGTAGTGGACGAAGTTGGTCACGTCGTAACGAAGGTGATCGATATCGGCGGTCGTGGCGAAGCGCCTGGCTGTCGTGCCAGCTTCGCCGTCAATGTTCATCTGGTACTGGTACACGGGGTCAGCAGGCGCCTTTGGGCTCGCTCCCCAGTACTGTGGTGGACCGGCCCATCGGGGGAGGAACGCCACCCGCGAATACGAGTTCCATCGTTCGAACTCGAATGAACTCCGAGACTGCAGGGCGCCCTTCACGATCATCGGGCCAATGCCGTCGGGTGACGTCGAGTTGAGGACGCCGAGGCCGACCATCCCCAGCGCTCCGGCGAACGCCATGCGGCCTGACCAGCGGCGACCCGCTGCCGTCCAGAAGCACGCGCTTGACGCGCATCCGATACCGGCTGAGACCAGAATAGTGCTGGGCGCATCTAGGCGTTCGAGGCAGAGCAACGCCAACAAACAACCACCTGCCGCTCCGACCAGGTCGGCGCCGTAGAGTCTGCCGACCCGCAGCGTGGTCTTGGTCAACATGACGGTGACCACGATGCCGGCGTAGTAGAACGGCAGCGCAGCCATCGCCGCGGTCACCAGTAGAGACATTGCGCCCATGACCGAGAAGGGCAACATCACCGGCACGAGGCAGAGCACCACGAGCGCGAACGCCGCCGCGCCCCCGTACGACATCGATGCCCGGCCGGCCTCCGACAGCACCCTGTGATGCTCGAACCGGCTGGGGCGCAAATACACGGTGACCGCCCCGGCTGTCATCCCCAGCATGGCCGTCGAGATGGCGAGGAACGCGAGGTGATACCACGTCGTGACGCTGAGAAGGCGGGTCAAAGCGACCTCGAACATCAACGAGGCACCGGCAATCAGACCCAGGCCCAAGTACACAGGCATCGGCAATACTCCACTGAGGCATTGTGGCTTGATTGGGGTCCCACCGACAAGTTCGCGCGGGAATCACACTCGCCGTGCGTCGTGATCCCGTCGGCGCAGTGGTCACACCATGGTGGAACGGTGGATGCCTCGACCAGGCACGGCGACGACGCGGATCAGTTGACGCATCGCGGCCGAGATGTCAGTTGACAGCTGAACGGACGGCCGCCGCCAGCCTGATGACAGTTCAAGCTCTTGTTCAGCGGCCCGGCGGCTTGGGCGGGGGAGGCGGCGTCGTCGGAGACCGTGGCCCTCCCACCGGAGCGGGGGAGGATGGCTGCGCCGCCGGCGCGCCAGGTGCCACTTTGGCGCCGGACTTTGCGTGTCTGGCGGGCTCACTCAAGTCGAACGGGTCGGCCGACTGCTGCCCTTGTTCGGCAGCTTGCGGACGCCGGCCCGGGTCACTGTTCCCCGTGCCCGACTTCGCCTGCGAGGCCTCCCCTCCTGGATTGGGGTTCTCCGGGTCAGCATCCAGCAGAGTGATTCCCCCCGGCTGACTAGGGTCCTCGATGAACCTCACGACCTTCCCGTCAGCGAGTACCCGGCTCTGGACCTCCGGTCGGCCAGCAGACGCACTCGAACGAGGGGCGACGCCTCCTACAGGAAACGACGCCCCTTCGCTCGTCCGACCCGGCGCGATGAGGATCCGCTCGTAATCCGACGCGCCTTGCGTGGTCGCCGAGCGCAGGACTACGGCGTAGCCCCCCGTGGAACGAAGGAGCGTGTCGAGGGCCTTGGACTCGGAAACGTTGACGAGATCGATGGTCAACAGCTCCGGAGGCAGCTTGTCGGCGTTGATGAAGCGCGTTCCGCCGACACGCTCCCATTCGGCCAGAATGGCCCTGAGCGATGCGTTCTGGGCAGACAGCATCACGCGCCCGTCCTTGATCAGCAGGAGGACTTCGCCGCCCAACGACACGCCGGGACTCACGAGCCCGAACATCCCCACCAAGACCAACGTGCGGATCGCTCTTGTCATGCCCTTCTCTTCCTCTCGAAGTATACACTCCGGCGACGCCGTTGCCAAAGAGAGACCAACGGGCCGGAACGCCCTCCCGGACCTCCCAACGGCAGCGTGGGTCTCACGATGTCGGACGGCTAGTCGCCAGCGCGCCGGGCCCGCATGTATTCGATCACTTCTGCCGTGATACAGTCGAGGGAGACGCGAGGCTCGTATCCGATCGTCCGGCGGATCTTCGACAGATCAGGTACGCGCCGGGCCATGTCCTCAAACCCCGCTTCGTAGGCCACATCGTAGGGAACCGTCACGATTTCCGATGCGCTCCCGGTCATGGCCTTCACCTTGCTCGCCAGCGCGCCGATGGTGATCTCCTCGGCGCTCCCGATGTTGAAGACCTCGCCAATCGCCGTCGGCTCCCGCACCAGCCCGACGAGCGCTCCGACCACGTCGCCGACGTAGCCGAAGCACCGGGTCTGCGAGCCGTCTCCATACACGGTGATCGGCTGACCTGCCAGGGCCTGCCGCACGAAGGTCGGCAGGACCATCCCGTAGCGGCTGGTCTGCCGTGGCCCGACCGTATTGAAGAGGCGCACGATGATGACCGGCAGCTTGCGTTCCTTCCAGTATGCCAGCGCGAGGAACTCGTCGATCGCCTTGCTGCAGGCGTAGGCCCAGCGGTGCTTGGTCGTTGCGCCAAGCTGCAGATCGCCCTCCTCGGAGAAGGGGACTTGCACGCTCTTGCCGTACACCTCGGAGGTTGAGGCGACCAGCACGAGCTTCTTCTTCTTGTTGGCGTGCTTGAGCACGACCTCGGTGCCGTGCACGTTGGTCTCAATCGTGCGGACCGGTTCCTCGACAATCAGGCGGACGCCGACCGCGGCAGCCAGGTGGAACACCACGTCGCAGCTGTCGATGAGTTCGGCCAGCAGGGGTTCATTCGCAATGGTGTCGATGGTGTAGTGGAAGCCCGGCCGTCCCTTCAGGTGCGTGATGTTGTCGATGGAGCCGGTCGAGAGGTTGTCGATGATCGACACCTCGTCGCCCTGCAGCAGCAGCAATTCGGCGAGATGCGACCCGATGAATCCGGCGCCGCCGGTAATCAATGCGCGCACAATCAACCTCCGTGGCGGGATTCAGCGAGGGATCCCGACAAACTGCTCGCCGGCCGGGACGGCGCCCTCCGCCATGGCCGAGAGCAGGGTCTCGGCCACGAGCAGGCCAAACGGGTCCTGGGTGTCGATGAGGCCGAACCAGGATCGGACAGGCACCAGGCCGACATTCCGGCCCGGGCCGAGCCCCTCGAACACCACGCTCGTGCGGCTCGCGCAGGCCAGTCCCGCGGCCTCCCGGAACAGGGGCAGGCGCCCGTCGCGCGTCGCGTCTCCGGCGGATCCGACCTGCTGGATCTCGCCGCTCGGCGTCTGCATCCAGAACGCGTGGCGCTCTTCCTGGGCCGTGAGCACGCTGTCGCAATCGCTCGACCGCAGCGCCTCGACGACGCGGTCCACAAGGCCCACCGGCCGCACGGGGTGGCTGGTTTCGAGCAGGACGACCGTGTCGAACCGGTCGCCTTCCTGCTCGGCCAGCCACTGCACGCAGTGGCGGAGGACCTGCCAGATGGTCACCCCCGGCCGGGCCAGCTCCGCGGGCCGGAGGAACGGGACATCGGCGCCAAGCGCGCGGGCCAGGTCTGCCGCGCCCCGGCCTTCGGTGCTCACCACCACACGGTCGACGAGCGCTGCGTCGAGACCGGCCTGGACGGTGTAGGCGAGCAGCGGCTGTCCTCCGAGCATGCGAGGCTGACCATCCACGAGGATGTCCGCTTCGCGCACCGGAATGATGCCGACGGCCCTGCCGGCGCTCCTGTTGGTCACGACCCTTCTCCCGTCGCACCGTTCTGGATGAGCTCGATGATCCGGGCGACGCGCGCGGCACGGTCCTCGTCGCGTCCCTGATGGATGCCGTGGAAGTGGTAGACGCTCGCCTGGGGCTCGTACGCGATCTGCCAGCCCAGTTCCTGCGCCCGCCTCGCCCAGTCGCGATCCTCGACGCCCGGCAGGGCCTCATTGAAGGGCACCTCGGTCCAGACCGAGCGACGGATCATCGAGTTCGCGTTGTGGAAAAAGTGATCGCGGCGCTGGATGCGGCGGTCCCGGCCGAAGGTGGTCCAGAGGTCCCGCTTGTCGAACGCCGTGCTGTCGGGGAACGGCTCCTGGCGCCCGTAGACACCCGCGATCGCGGGCACGGTGAAGTTGGCCGCGAGGCGGAGCAGCCAACGCCCGTTGGCAGGCACGCAGTGGCCCGACAGGATGGCGACCAGATCGGCCGTCGTGGCGCGGATGCCGAGGTTCAGGGCCCGCCCGTGCGTGTACTCGTGGTCCGGGATTCCGATCACCCTGCACCCGTAGCGCCGCGCGATCTCCACGGTGGCGTCGGTGGAGTCGTTGTCCACGACGACGATGTCCTCGTCCACGTCCGTCTGACGGGTGAGGGCGTCGAGGACGCGGGCGATCCACGCCTCCTCGTTCTTCGTCCTGATGAGGACGGCGGCCTTCATCGCACCAACCCGAAGGTGATGGGGTCGTCGGGCCTGAGGTCGAAGCGCGCCTGGCGTCCGACGACGATGGGCAGGTGCTCGACCGAGAGGCCGCTGGCCGGGGCCTTGAACGCGATCATGTCGCGGGTCAGCGTCGTGCCGGCGGCGACGGCGCGGGCGGCGACCAGGCCCGGGCGCATGTCGTCGACCCGGTCCAGTTCGTCGGGGTTGTAGCCGAGCAGCGCGCGCCGGCTCGCGTCGGCCAGTGCCCGGACGTTGCGGATCCGCGCACCCAGGCGGACGGCGGCGGCATCGGCCTCGACATCGCCGGTACTGGCCGGAATCTGCATGACCGACGCCCCGACGGCGAGCGCAAGCGTCGCGTGGCTCCGCGTCGGCCGCGCCTCGCTCCATCCGACCCGGTGCCCGAGTGTGCACAGGTGGGCGATCATGGCGCAGTCACGGAGCAGCGCCGAAGGCGGGGCGCTGCGCACCCGGTGCAGAAAGACCAGCTCAGTCCCGTGCAGGATCCCGCGCGCGGTGTCGATCTCTCGTGGCGTCGAGCCCCACGTGCAGAAATACACCCGCGTCGCCACCCCGGCGAGGGTCTCGAGCAGCGGGATATTGGCGGCCATCGCCTCGTCGACCTGCCACGCGTCGACGGCGGCGCCGGCCAGATCCAGGCACGACTGAATGTCGTAGGGCGCCACAACGATCCGCAGGCCGTCGAGGAGAGGCCGGAGGCCTTCGAGCAGCGCGGGCGTCAGCAGCGGCGCCGCATCGGTGGCGGCGGTCACCTGGGAATCCGGTCGGGACACCGTGTGCGTGGTCCGCACCGGGCGGACCGAGTAGTCGCCCGGGCGGCAGGCGATGAGTTTCACCGCGTCGGCGCCCGACCCCGCGAGGCGGGTCAGCAGCCCGCGGGCGGTCACCATCTCGCCGTTGCGGAGCTCGTCGGCCGCCACCAGGACTTCGAGGGGCACGTCGCTGGACCGGTTGCCGGCGCTCATGCGGTCCGCCCGACCACGGCGGCGATGGCCCGCAGGTCGGCCATCAGCGCGCCAAATGCGTCGTAATTCAACGCCTGCAGGGGATCGACGGCCGCCTTCTCGGGTTCGCGATGGACGTCGATGATGATGCCGTCGGCGCCGACGGCGATGGCGCCGCGGGCGATCGGCGCCACGTACTTGCGTTTGAAGGTGGAGTGGCTCGGGTCGACAATCACCGGCAAGTGGGAATACTCGCGGACCGCGGGGACCACCTGCAAGTCGACGATGAAGCGCGAGGTGACCTCGTGCGTGTGGGGCGCGACGACGCCGCGCTCGCAGAGCACGACCTGGGTGTTGCCGTGGTAGTAGAGGTACTCCGCCGCGCCCAGCCAGTCGCGCAGGCTGGCGCCGAAGTGGCGCTTCAGCAGGATCGGCTTGCCCGCCTTCGCCACCTCGATGAGCAGCGGGAAGTTCGACATGTTGCGGGCGCCGATCTGGAGCATGTCCGCGTGCCCGGCGACCGCGTCGACGGCGCGCACGTCCATCACCTCGGTGACCACGGGCAGCCCGGTTGCCTTGCCGGCCTGCTGCAGCAGCGCCAGGCCCGGCACGCCCAGCTCCATCATGCTGCCGCGCCTGTAGGGGAACGTCAGCGGCTTAAAGGCGCCCCCGCGAAGCATGTGCGCGCCTGCCCGTTTCACGGCGCGTGCGATGTCGAGCATCAGCTCTTCGTTCTCAACGGCGCAGGGGCCCGCGATCACGACGATACCCGTGCCCCCGAACTCCGCCGGGCCCACCCGCACCGTGGTGGCGTGGCCCTCGTGGCGGCTCGCGACGAGCGGAATGTTGTTCTCGAGGTCGGCAGCGGAAATGTCCTTCATCGGTCGGATCCCTGCGCGGTGCCCTGGTGTGCCGGCCACTCGACCAGGACTTTTTCGGCGAGCCACAGATCGAAGTCCGAGTGCACGTCCAGCATCACGCGGTCGTCGTCGGTGGCGATGATGTCGACGTTCGGGCCGACGCGGCGGCCGGCCCGGACCAAGTCGGCGCGCGTGGCGCAGGCGGTCGGCGTTTCCTCGCGATACAGCGGCTCGCGGTGCTGCCTGGATCCATACGGGATGTCGGCCGCGAGGCGGACGTAGCGCCCGTCGACCGCCCGCCAGTAGTTCTTGTGCGTGCGGAGGCCGACGAACACGGTATCGAGCGCCGGGTCCGCGAGCAATCGCGAGACGGCCTCGTCAATCCACGCCGGCTGCCGGAAGACGGCGGTGCAGGTCAGGAACACGACGATCTCGGCGTGGTAGCCCTCGTGATCGTCGAGCCACCGCACGGCGTGCTGGAGCGCGGCCTCGGTCGTGGCCTGGTCGTCGGCGAGCGTCGCCGGGCGCAGGAAAGGGGCTTCCGCCCCCAGCGCGCGCGCCGCGGCGGCAATGTCGTCGGCGTCGGTGGTGACAATCACCCGGTCGACCAGCGAGGAGGCGAGGGCCGGCTCGACCGCGTACGCGAGCAGCGATTTGCCTGCGAGCAGGCGGAGATGCTTGCCCGGGAGGCCCTTCGAACCGCCCCGGGCCGGGATGATGGCGACCACACGCCTCTTGGACACGACGACAGGCACCTCGCTTCGACGCCCTACCAGACGTCGCGCATCGCGTCGTACACAGCCCGGCGCACCGTTTCGTCTGCGAGTCCGCGCGTTTCGAAGTGGCGGCGGAGCACCACGTCGAACATCGCCGTGACGGCCTGCTGGATGTTCATCGGCTTGCCGTTCATCACCGGGTGGCCGCTCAGACGGGCCTGGCGCAGCAGCACCGTCTCGAGCGGCGCGTAGACGATGTCGAAGACGCGCAATGCGGGCGGCGCCCCGAGCAGCCGCGCGAGCGACTCGCGGTTGTTCCGCTCGATCTCGCCAGCCGCCCCTGCCAGGCAGGCGCGGAGCGTCTCCGGGTCGGACTGTCCGCGCGGCGCCGGCACCGGCGCCGCGGGAGCCAGCGGCGAATACGGCTCGAGCGTGAACGCCCGCCCGCCGGCGTCGGCGCGGACGCCGGCCTGGCCGCAGGACGTACAGTTGATGAGCAGGTCCGCAGACCCCAGCAGCCGGTCGAGATCCTCCATCGGAACGGCCGTGACCCGCGGGTTCACGTCCCGCGCCAGGGCCACCACCGAGGCGGCGTGCTCCGCGGCCCGGCTGGCGATGGTGAGCGACCCCGGCCCGATGGCACTGGCAAGCGCCACCGACACGGCGCGGCCTGCGCCGCCGGCGCCCACAAGCAGGACCCGCATCCCGTCAAGGCTCTGGATGAACGGCACCTCTCGGTCGCCGGGCCTGGTGAGTGCCGCGACTGCTCCGGCGGCGTCCGTGTTGTCGCCGACCAGCCCACCGTCGGCGCGCCTGAAGATCGTGTTGACGGCGCCGATCGCGCTCGCCGCCGGCGTCAGGCCGTCCAGGTGCGGGACAATGTCGACTTTGTAGGGAACCGTGACGCTGCCGCCGACGTACCTCGGCCAGGCTCGGAGCGCCTTCACCAGGTCGCCGAGGCGATCGGCCGCGGTGTCGAAGGCGACAAACCGCGCGTCGATCGACAACCGGCGCAGCGCGTGGTTCCAGATCGACGGGCTCTTGGCTGTTTTCGAGGGCAGCTCGCCGATGATGCCCGCCACGAGCCCCGAATCTCCGTCCAGCCCGTCCACCGTGTTGGTGAGGCACGCGGCCACCGCACGGGCGTCACGGCGATGGTCGGCGGACGCACGCACCGCGACGGGCGGGAGCCCCAGCTTTCGCGACGCCGGCTGGTCCTGCATGCGCACGCGCGTCTCCCGCTCGTGGCTGGCGTAGATTGCGTGCAGCAACCGAATCGAGCGCAGGCCTTCTTCGCCGGGGACTTCGACCGGGCCGCCGTCCCGGATCGACGCGACGACTCGCTGGTAGAGAGTGTTGTGGCCGAAGCCGTACGCGTTCGGCACGAACTCGAAGAAGTCCGTCTTCACCGTGGTGTCGTAGCCGCGCCGGTCCGCGAAGTCCCAGTGCTCGATCCGGTTCATCGCCAGGCCACCCAGCACGATGACGCCGCCCTCACCCAACACGGACAACGACGCCTCGATGTCGCTCGGCCGCGTGGCGGTGGTCGCCTCGATGATGCCGAGGGCCCCACTGCGGAAGCGCAGCGTGGCCACGCAGAGGTCTTCGCACTCCATCCTCACCAGCCGCGTGGCGCAGGACGCGTCCACGTGCTCGATGTCCCCCATGCACCACAGCAGCGCATCCAGATGATGGATGGCCTGCTGCGAGGTGACGCCGCCGTCCATGAGCCACGTGCCATGCCAATCGTCGAAGTCGTAGTACGACTGGTCGCGGCACCAGCGCACGCGGACGGTCCCGCTGACCGGCGTGCCGAGGCGGCCCGAGGCGATCTCCCGGTGCGCGCGCGCGAGCGCCCGGTTGTAGCGGTTCTGGTGGGCCACCCACAGGTGCAGGCCCCGGCGCGCCGCCTCGCCGATCATCTCCTCGGCGTGCTCCGGGCGGAGGGCGACAGGTTTTTCGACGACCACGTGCTTCCCGTGGCGGAGGGCCTCCATGGCGCGCGCGTAGTGGTCGCCGCTGGGCGTGGCGATGTCGACCACGTCGATGTCGGCCTCGCGGTACATCTCGGCGGTCGACGAGAACGCCGGAATGCCCAACTGCGCGGCATATCGCTGGGCCCGCTCGGGCACGATGTCGCACACCGCCGCCAGCCGCGCCCCGGGCACGTGCCGGACCAGCGCGTCCACATGGCGCGTCGACACGCGGCCGCACCCTACGAGCCCGAATCGAACGTCGTTCATCACCTGCGTTGATGCCTATTGCGGACCGCCGGACGCCCGCGCGAGATCGAGGATCGCGACGACCGCCCGGTCTGCCGCCAGACCCGTTGGCAGCATCTCGTATTCTGCCATGAATGCGCGCTGCCGCATACGGAAGGCGGCCCGCGCGTTGTCGTCCGCAAGGAAGCGGTGCAGCACCGGCGCGACCTCGGCCGGCGACGCGCATCCGAGCATCACGCCCGCCTCGACGAACGGGCTGAGGTAATTGGGGAGATTGAGGGCGAGCGCCGGCACGCCGAGCGCCATCGCCTCGAGGGCGACCGTCGAGTTGACGGTAACCACGAGATCGGCAACGGCCAGGGTGGCGGCGAGGTCGATGTCCGCCGGCGCCACCGTGATGTTCGGGGCCGCTCCGGCAAGTTTCACGTACGCGCCGGGCGTTTCTGCCGGGTGGCACCGAACGGTGAGATGAACGCCCGGGGCCGAGCGCACGGCGTCGAACAGTGCCGCAAGCGAGTCGCGCGCGCGTTCGCGGTACTTGGTTGCCAGAATCAGGAGGCGCGCGTCTCCTGCCGCGCCGAAACGCCGGCGCGTCTCCCGGCGCGCGTCCTCGTCCTGCCGGCCCGCGGCCGACGCCAGCGCGTCGAGGCGCGGATTGCCCGTCACGATCAGGGCCGCCGGCGGCAGCGAGCCGGCCTCCTCCAGATGGCGCGCGGCGAACCGGTCGAACACCAGCGTGGCCGTCGGGTGCGGGAACCCGAGATCCCCGGCGTTGCGCGCCGACGGCGCGACCTCGTCCGCCAGGTGCCGGTAGTTGAGCCAGTGGCGGTGAATGAAGCCATGCTGCAGGCCGCATGTCGGGATCCCGCGCCGCCGGGCCTCGAGCACGAGCGCCCGGCCCCATCCGCCGGCTTCGGCATAGGTCACGGCCACGGCGGGCCGTATCCGATCGAGCGCCGCCGCGGCTTCGTCCATCGCCCGCGCCGACCAGGGCAGCTGAAGGTACGCGGCGCCGGTCAGTTCCCGGCGGATGAATCGCCAGAGATCGTATCCGCCGAAGACCGCGGCCTGGCGCAGATCCCGGCTGCGGCAGAGCAGGCGATGTATGCGCCCGCATCCCAGCATGTAGCCGAGTGACCCGGTGATGGCCCGCCAGGGCGCGTAGGCCTCGACCGACTGCACGTTGGGCAGCGTCCCCTGCCATTCCTGAAACCGTTTCACCAGCGTCCGGGCGCGGAACGCCGTTCTCGGGCCCAGGCCGACGAAGATCACGTCCTCGGGCCGCACGTGCGCCACGAGCTGCCGGAGTATCGGCCCGACGTACGCCTCCCCGTCGGCGGTGTCACGCCAGAAGGCGGAGTGGACGAAGACAGCAATCGGCCTGCGGTCCGCCCCGGCCCCGGCGGCAGGCCGATGCCGGAGGCGCGCCCCGACGGCCCTCAGGGCGAACTGGGCTGAGGCGGCCAGCGTGCCGGCGAACGCCAGCGCATCGCGCCACGGCCTCGGCCGAATGCCGCGGTAGACGGCGCCGTGGCACCTGGCGCCAATGGCCAGCACCTCGCGGGCGATCTCGTCCCCGCGGACCACCTCGACGGCCCGCGGCCGCAGCGCCGCAAAGAGATTCTCCGAGGCCGTCACGGCGCGGATCAGCGTTTCGATGACCCGCATGCGGTGGAGGTACACCTCGACAAACCACCACAGCGAGTCCCCGCGGTAGACGAGCCGGTCGCGCAGCGGGAGCCCGTCGAGGTCCGCGTGCCGCGCGGCCTTGATCCACGCGATGGCCTCGCGGTCGGCCCGCTCGATCTCGGCGGGCGAGAGGAAGTCCCCCAGGCGAACGCGCCGGCGGCCGGAGTCGCTCTCGACGACGACGACGGCATCTTCGATCACGACGCTCAGCCTCCCGTGTTCGAGGCCGCGGGGACGAGGCGCCGGGTGTCGGCGAGCAGCTCGCGCGCCGCGCGCAGCACCGCTTCGGTGCTCACCGCCTCCAGGCAATCCGGCGTGTGCCCGACGCACCGCGCGGGCGGTGTGCGGATCCGGTTGCACGGGCTGCACGGCAGGTCGGTGCGCACGATGCGGCACCGCGCGGCCAGCGGGCCCCAGCGATCAGGCGACGAGGGACCGAATACGGCGACCAGCGGGACATCCAGCACGGCGGCCAGGTGCATGGGGCCCGTGTCGGGCGTGATGAGCAGCGCAAGCCGCGTGAACACCGCCGCGAGGGCCACGATGTCGGCCCGCCCGACCAGATCGACGCAGGGCGCCGCCGGCGGCAGCGCGGCCCGAAACGCGTCCGCGCCAGCCCGGTCTTCCCCGGCACCCGTCAGCACGATCGTGACGCCCTCGTCGGCGGCAAGGTGCGCGGCGACGGAGGCGAGGCGCGACACGGGCCACTCTTTCACCGCCCGGCCGGCCCCGATGTGGATGCCGACCAGCCGCCGGCCTGTCCGCGCTGGCGCGGCGAGCGCCGAGCCCAGCCACTGGTCCGCTTGCGCTAGCGAGGACGGCGGCACCTCGATTGCGGCGCGAGGCAGCGCCGTCGCGGCCAGGCGGCCTTCGCCCTTCTGGAATGATCGGCCAACGGCGTCTCCGAGCGCGGCACCGGCGAGGCGCCAGGCGTTGACGGCGGTGTGCGACGTCGGATCGAACGGCACGACGAGGTCCAGCAGCGGCCCGCCGCCAGCCATCCCGAAGCCGGCCTGGTACCGCGCGCCCGCAAGGCTCATGAGCAGGTGGCTCCTGATGTCGCCCTCGAGGTTGATCGCCAGGTCGTACTGCCGCTCGCGCCAGCCGCGCGCCTGGCGGACCATCGCCGCCCATCCCGCGCCCGTCGACCCGCGCGCCAGCCACGGCGCGTCCATCGTCTCGATGCGGCTGATGCCGGGGATGAGGCCGGCGAGGGACCGGTTCCAGCTGCCGACGACGAGATCGACCTCGGCGCGCGGCGCGCGCGAGCGGAGCAGGTGGAGCGCCGGGAGCGACATGATCAGATCGCCGATGCGTTCGATGCGGAGGACGAGGATGCGGCGGATCTCATCCGCGGCGGGTGGCCTGCGCCGGGCCCGGAACTGGGCGGCCACGCGCAGCCCGGCGTCGGCGGCGGCGACGGCCAGGCGCTCGCGGGGATCGGGGATTTGCAGCACGCGCCTACTCCAGCCAGATGCGATCGAGCATGATGCCGAGCGCGCGATCGTCGCTTCCGCCCAGGAGGTCCTTCGGGACCCAGGTCTTGCAGACGAGCCGCACGACGGAGGGAGCGGACCTGGCCGCCGCGCCAGCGGCGGCCCCGGGCGGCAGCGCCAGCCTGTAGTCGGAGAACCCGCCCCGGATGGTGAGGGTCCCGACGGCCCGATCGTTCAGGAACACCTGCACCTCGGCAGGCCCGGCGGCCTCGGGCCGGCCGCCGTCGGCGGCGCGAATCACAATGGCCTGCGCGGTCGCGGGAATGCCGAGCAACGTGACGTAGGACAGGTTCCGGACCCACCGGTACGTCGCGCCGTCCTGGTCCTGGCGCGCGAACATCCGCAGCACCCACGGGTCGTCGAACCCTCCGACATCGATGTCGAGCACCGGCCTCGCGGGCGCGGCCGGCTGGAGCTGATACACGTTCAGGTTGAACTTCTTCTGCCTGATCTCGCGGGGATACGCGTTGCGGGCCGATTCGTACTCGGGAATCGAGAAGCGCTCGTTCCGCACCGGCGTGATGCCGACCGACGGCGAGGCCAGGTCGAAGCCGCCGTCTGCGATGAGAAACACGCGGTCAAATGCGCGGTCCGCCCAGGCGAGGAACTGCCCGACGTCGGCGCTTCCCGGCCGCGGTGATGAGAACACGAGGACGTTTCGGGCGTAGATGTAGGCCAGGGGCGTCGCCAGGACGTGGGCGTCCGACGAGTACCGGGGCTCGACCAGCACCAGGTCCCGTTCGCCGAACTGCCCGGCGAGCCGTTCGAGGGCCGCGATGAGGCCGGCGTACTCCACGTGGTTGAGGATCGGCCGCGTGGCTGCCACAGACGTCCACGCAACCAGCGCGAGGCCCGCAGCGAAAGGCACAAAGCAGAGCAGCCCGGCACGCATCCTGGCGGCACGCATCCTGGCGCCTCGCATCCCAGAGCATGACGCCAGTCCGACGCGGTGCCGGTAGGCGACGAATCCGCCCGCCGCCATCATCAGGCAGGCAAACGGCAGGATGAGAGCAAGGTAACGCCGGGCCTGCCAGAAGTGCTCGGGGACGATGCGGATCTTGTAGAAGAAGAACGCGGAAACGAGCGCGCCCGTGGTGAGCAGCACGGGATCTCTCCAGAACCGCGTCCAGACCAGGGCAACAAGTCCCGCGATGGCGGCCAGCAGGCCAATGGGGCCGACGTACCACGCGAACACGCGGAGCGCGTACGCATCCTGGATCGCAAGGCGGCCGGTGGGTTCGCGGAGAAAGTAGGCGTACAAGGCCGCGGTCACGATGGCGGCGGCGAGCACGCGCGGCACCCATCGCTGCATCGCCTCGATCCGCGCCGGCCAGGCGCCGCGGGCGCGGCGAATCACGGCCGCCGCGAGCACCAACGCCCCGAGCGCGGCCGTCGGTCCCGCTGCGCCCCGCATCTGCCCGATGGGAATGGCGGAGTACGCCCGCAGGGGCCCGGCGAAATACGCCGTGGCCGCGGCGAGCAGCGCAGCCAGGGGGACCAGGAAGGCCAGGCCCAGTCTCTTTCCGTCGGCGACGACAAGCAGGAGCGCCGCGCCGACCACGCCCAGGATGACCAGCGAATCCAGCCGCACGAACATGAGCGACCCCAGCAGGATCGCCGCGACGGGGGCGAAGAACCGGTTGTCGTCTCGATACGCACGCGCAAGCGCGAGGAAGGCTGCGAAGAGCAGCGCCTGCTGCATCACCTCGGAGTTCGGGTACCGGGCGTACCAGACGACGGCGACGTTGATGGCGAGCAGCAGCGTGCCGATGAAGGCAGGCGCGCGCCCGGCCAGGCGGGCCCCGGCGAAGTAGACGGCGAGGAGTCCGAGAAGGGCCCACGCGCCGACTGCCCGTCTGGCGCCGGTCAACCCGTCCAGCCCGTATCCGACGGCAATCCAGATTGGAAAACCGTGGGGAAACTGGCCCATGACATCGCCGCGCGACCGGTTCGTGACGAAGAACCCCATGAACCGCACGCCCTGGTGAAGACCCTCGTCGATCTCGGCAGGGTCTCCCGCCAGGAACATGGCGCGGAACTCCTCCGGCACGGCCGCAAGGGTCGCATCGTGGATGGTGAGCGACCCCTGCTGGCCGATCCGGATCCCCTCGTTGATATAGGTGCCGGGATCCTTGCCGCCCATGATGTACTCGGAGGGCGGGAAGAACAGGTACAGCCCGACGGCGGCCAGCGCCGCCGGCAGCAGGAGCGTCCAGGAGAGGGGCGCCGCGGTCGATCCGTACCCGAGCCTCCCGCGCACGGTCACGAGCAGGACCGCGGCCAGCGCGATGTCGGCGGCCAGCAGACGCGGGAACGTGTATGCTCCGGCTGCCGCCAGGGCAAGGGCGGTGAGCGTCGTGATCGTGCAGCTGAGAATCACCGCCCAGAAGGCGCGCTCGTCGGCCGGGAGCGCCGCGCGGCGCGGCCGGTCCGCGATCGGGAGGCGATAGAGCAAAGCACCCGGCAGGTACGCGAGGGCGGTGAGGCGGGCCAGCGCCAGGAGCATGGGCTACGCCGTGAGGCGCCTGATGGCGCCCGCGACCGTCCGCAGGTCATCCTCTGACATCCCTGGGTACATCGGCAACGAGAAGACCTCTGCGCAGACGCGATCCGCCTCCGGGCACACGGCCGGCGAATGAGCCTTCAGCGCCGGCTGCCTCGGGATCGGCACCGGGTAGTGAATGAGCGTCTCGATGCCGTCCACCCGCAGCGCGGCCTGCAGCTCGTCGCGGCGCGGCGAGAGCACCGGAAACAGGTGGTACACGTGCCCGGCGTCGCACTCGGGCGGAACCTCGATGCCGGCCCCGGCGAGCAGCCGCCTGTACGTGGCGGCACGGGCCCTCCGCGCCGCGGTCCAACCCGCCAGCAGGGGCAGGCGCGCGGAGAGGATGGCCGCCTGCATCTCGTCGAGCCGGCTGTTCACGCCCATCTCGCCGTGGTGGTACCGGTCCGTCTGGCCGCCGTTGCGGATGCGCTTCATCTTCTCGGCAAGGCCGGCGTCACTTGTCGTGATCGCGCCGCCGTCGCCGAGAGCGCCCAGGTTCTTGGTGGGATAAAAGCTGTAGGCGGCCGCCACGCCGAACGACCCGACGGGCCGGCCTTCGCACGTCGCCAGGTGCGACTGGCAGCAGTCCTCGACCACCGCGAGGCCGCGCGCCGTCGCGATGGCCATGATGGCGCGCATGTCGGCCGGCTGGCCGTAGAGGTGTACCGGGAGAATTGCGGCGGTGCGCGGCGTGATGGCGGCTTCGATGGCCGCCGGACTGATCGTCAGGCGGCGCGGATCGA
>Ga0315287_10002254_pt1 | contig 18122 bp, 13 predicted proteins | sample YL17G11_0_MG_FD_205037 | JGI IMG/M metagenome (GOLD analysis project Ga0315287, IMG submission 205037) | Sediment microbial communities from Yellowstone Lake, YNP, Wyoming, USA - YL17G11_0 | ecosystem: Environmental > Aquatic > Freshwater > Lake > Sediment | place: USA: Wyoming | collected...
CCGCTGATCAGCCGGTCCTCGCGCAGGCTGCCGACCTCCGCGCCGTTGATGAAGAAGCGCAGCTGGCCCTTAGCGGCGTCGACGGTCAGCGTCACCGCCGTGCCCGGCGCGAACAGCTTGGTCTTCGTCGGTGTGAGCAGCACCGTGGTCTGGCCGCCGAGGTAGCGCAGCACGGTGTAGGCGCCGCGGTCGTAGACCAGGAACAGCAGGAAGTCGCTCGATCCGCCACCACACTTGCTGCATGGCTTAAGGCCTTTTTGTTCTGCTTCACTCCGTGAGATTTCGATACGACTCTCTCCAAGGTCGGGGCAGCCTGCTGAATGATATACATCACCAGTAGCTGTGATGAACACCTTTTGGGATTCTCTGTAGTTGAACGACAGGCCGAAGCCGCCGCCGGTGGAGTCGCTGCTTTGCGCCAGCTGGCCGGTGACCTCCAGGCGGTAGGTGTCGAGGTTCTCCACCAGCACGCTCTGGCCATAGCTTGAGCCGCGCGAGGTGTCGATCTCGTACTGGCCGTCGGCGTAAGCGAAGTTGCGCTGGTCGAGCACGCCTTCGTAGAAGTACTTGCGGCCCTCGCCGCCGCTGAAGTCGTCGCTGAAGTACAGCTCGCTCTGCGCCGCCTGCGCCGCCGCAGCGCTAAGCCCGGCGGCGAGCAGTGCGCCAAGGCAGATCACGAACCATGCCAGCGGGATATTGCGCATGCGCGGATTATAGGGGATGGTTTGGAAGCGGTCGAAGATGCACATTAGCCAGCGTGCAGGCCTGCGGCGGGCGGGATGGCGGCAGGCGAGTTAGAACCTGTGTCCGGGCGGCGGCGGCCCCAGCGGATTTTCGCCGGGTGGCGCAGTCTCCTCCTGTTCCTCTTTCTGCTCGTTCTTCTTTACCGGCTTGGGTTTGGCTGCAGGCGGCTTGGCATTGGCCGGCGGCGCCTTGGTGGTGCACTTCTTCAGGTCCAGGCCGAGGTTGATGAACGAGTTGCTGCCGGGATCGAAGCGCGCCGGCACGGCGCGGCCGTCCTGCACCACCGTCCAGTACTTGTAGGGCGTCAGGCTGACTTCGAAGCTGAAGGCGTGAGTGGGGTAGGTGACCCCGCGGATCTCCAGATTCTCCTCGCCGAGGTCGTTGATCATCACTGTCGTGGCGGCGTAGTTCAGCGTGTCGAAGACGTTGAGGCGCGCCTGCGTGCCTGTGCCGAAGTCGAGCTGCGGGATCAACCAGATCAGCGACTCGTAGTCGTAGAGGTTGTCGACGGCGGGCATCTGCTGCTGCGTCGGTTCCTCGCCCTCGTACTTGCGCCGCAGCACAATCATGTCCTCGCCGTAGGCCACGTCGAGGTAGAACGTGCGCCCGCCGGAGACTAGCTTGCGCGTGCTGCGCATCGGCAGCATGGTGTCGGGATGGATCCAGCACTCCGAGGCTTCGCTGGTCTGCTCGTTGCGCCCGACATACTTCAAGCGGTAGGCGGTCTGGCCTTCCAGCTGTTCCTTGAGTATGCGGTAGTAGGCAGTGGCGATGCGCGCGCCTTGGGTGTCGAAGATGCCGAATTCGAAGGTGCTCTCGCCCGGCCAGTCGAACGGCTTGACCCGCGCCTCATCCTGCGCCAGGGCGATGCCCGCTGCCAGCAGCAGCGCGGCTGCCAGTGCCGAAATACTAATCGCTCGCCGCATCATGCGGGTAGTATACATCGGGCCGGGATGTTGCCCGCAGCGCTACCTCGGCTGCTGCGACTCCCATTCGCGCACCTGGCTGGCCCAGTTCTCCAGCGCGTCGAAGCCGCGCCACCACGTCGTGTACATCACAGCGTAGACGCCTTCGATGCCCGCGGCGTCCGTCAGCCATTCGTCCATCGTGTAGTCGGGGCCGGGCTCATCGTAGTAACCGGCGAGGATCTGCCGGTTGCCGTGGTCGGCAAAGAAGCCCATCGTCGCCACGCGCTTGGCGGGATCGCTCATCCAGTTGCCGATCTCCCAGCTCGCCGGCAGGCCGTTCCAGCTGCCCGCCAGCGTGCCGTTGACCAGGTAGTAGTTGTCCACGGCGTTGTGGTTCGGGTCATACATATCCGACCAGGTGAGCAGCTTCCACTGCGGGTTGATCTCGTGGGCGATAGTGTCGATGCGCTGCGTGCAGTCCGCCAACAGCTGGCCCGGCGTCTTGCCGGTGGACTGGCAGCCTTCGCACCAGTTGGCCACGCGCATCTCATCCACGCCGATGAACACGGCCTTGGGGTGCATGCGCGTGTTGATCTCCGTCAGCGTGGTGCGGATCACGTCGTAGACGCCTTCCTCGGTCAGGCAGCAGGTGGGCTGCATGTCGTAGACGAACACGGCATGGTAGTAGCTGACCTTCAGCCGGTCGCCGTCGTTTATCCCTCTCCCAGGTCGGATGCTGATCAGCGGCCGCTCGTGGTACAGGTCGTAGTCCATGTTCCAGGTGCCCTGCGTCCCCATGTGCGGGTCACTGACCGCGTCGTAATCAACGCCCTCGGCATAGGTGATGGAGCCGTTCTCGCTCTTCACCGTGAAGGGCGCGCCAGGGCGGCGGATCAGGTTGACCAGTCCGGCATTGACGATGCTCACGTCATCGAGCCACATCTGGCCGCTCTGCCCGCCCCACATGCCCATGTACAGGTTTACTTGGTCATTCTGCTGGCTGTTGAAGATCAGGTAGTACTGAGTCCATTCCTGCGTGCTCTGCACGTTGAAGGACAGGAAGCTGAGCGTCTTGGAGAAATCGCCGTTGAACAGATAGAAATTCAGCCCGCTGGTCGGTGACAGGTTCTGCGTCTTCAGCCAGAACGAGATGGCATAGCAGTTCCAGGGCGCCACGGTGATCGGGAGGCTGACACGTCCATGGCCATACAAATTAGCCGTGAAGTTTTCAAGGCGCATGCTGGCCGCGCCGCTGTGCTTCTCATTTGTATCGGCAAAGGTCGTGCCGGGATTGTCCATCTCGTTCCAGCCGGCGAAGTCATTTCCGGAGAAGTCCTCGAATCCGCCGTTAGTGATCGTGGTCGTCGGGTCCTGCCAGGAATCCGCCGTGGTGCCGCTGACCACGAACTCGGCGTCGCGCACGGGCTGGCCCTCGATCAGGTTGGGGTCGTGGTTGAGGATCGTATTGGAGTAGCCGATGGGCACCAGCGCCGGAATGATCTCGATGTTATCTGCCGCGGCGTGGTTCACGTACTCCGTCAGGTGGTCGTAGTACGTCTGGCTCTGCAGGTCGATGTTGCCGAACTTGTAATCGGCGTGCACAACCTTCGTGTAGCCCGCGGCCGCAGCACGGTCGAGCAGCGTCTCCGCGTCGGCCAGCCCTTGGTCGGGCAGCAGGTTCATCATCGTGTAGTACCACAGCTCAAGCTGCGCGGGCGGCGGCGTGCCGCTGACGGTGAGCGTGAACGGAAAGCTGGCGTTGCCGAAGGCGTTGGTCACGCTCAGCGAGCAGTTGTACGTCCCCTCGGCGGCCAGTGTCACCTGCGGCATGGCCAGGTTCGAGGCGTTGGGGCTGGCGCCGCCGCCGAAGTCCCAGGCGTAGGTGAACGGTGTGGTGCCGGAAAGCGCCGCCGTGCAGATCACCTGCGCGCCGCTCTGGCCGCTCAGCGGCTGCACGGCGCTGACCTGCGGCGCGCCCGCGGTGACCATGTTGCTGGGCAGGCCGTCGCTGTCCTCATCGCTCGGCCGCACCCAGTAGTGGCTGTCGGCCGGCGGCCCGCTGAGCTGGTACTGCATGGCGATGCGCTCGGTGATCCCGCCGCCGGGCCGCTCAAATGGCGCTTCGCCGACAAGCTGCGCCACGGACGCGACGCGCGACGTGGCCAGCCCGCCGCCGGGGTAATCCGCCGTATCGGCGCTGGCATAGATGCGATAAGTGCTCACTCGGCGGCCGTACTGCGCGCCGATCGGCGTGATGTCGGCAATGGTCAGCGCGCTGTTACGGTCGCCGTCGACGCAATACACCGCGCCGAGAGGATCGAACGGTCCGCTCTCGCCATAGTGCGCGCCAAGCGGCGTGAGGTCGGCGATGTTCACTTCGCCATTCTGGTCGTAGTCCCCGGTGGCGTAGTAGCGCCAGCGCAGGATGCCGCTGCCATCGACCGTCAGCGTGTCGTTGACGATGACATGGTCATCCGGCGGTGTGCTGGCATTGCGCGCGGGAGCCTGCGCCGCACCGTCCGCCGTGCCCGCTGCGAACTTCAGCGTGGCCAGCAGCTGGTTGCCGCTGAAACCCGGCTGCTTGTCGTAGTCCGCCAGCACCTGCCCGTAGTGCAGCTCACCAGCTGCCACAGGCTGCATTAGGTGCAGCATCACGGGCGCGCCGCCGCTGCCACTCGCGCCGAGGGCATGCGGCGTGCCGCCCGCTGGCGTATAGAACTGCCCGTCGTACTGCACGTCGCAGTACAACGCCTTCAGTGCGCGCGCGCCCTTGGCCAGCACGTCGACCAGCACGGCGCCGTCCGACTGGCGCACGGCGAGCGCAAAGTCGTGCGCGCTGCCGCCGCCGACGAAGCTCTCGTCCCAGACGTGCAGCTGGAATGCTGCGGCCCGGGCTGCCGGCGCGGCGGCCATGGCGCTTAAGCCGGAGCAGCTCACGCAGCCGGTGGAAAGCAGCAGCGCCGTCGCAAGCAGTGCGCGGGCGGCGAAGGTGGATAGGCGCAGGCTAATCATGCTGGGCACCTCGGCGGGTCAATCACAGAGATAATAACGCCTTCCGCGGGCGTGGCACGCGCCAATCGGCAGCTTCCGGGTTGAACATCACGCCAGCTGCCACCGCCTATGCAATGTGCCTGCTATCATCGGTACGGTGCGCAAAGGCGGGATTACGCGCGGGGTGGCAGCTGCGGCAGCGATGCTGCTGCTGGCCGCGCCGGCGTTCAGCCAGCCGCCGCCCGCGCCGCCTGCCACCGGCGGCCCGAGCACCGGCGCGCGCTACCCCATCGGCATGTCCGGCCCCTACGCCAGCCGCTACCCGGACGATGTGCAGGACATCCCGCCGTCGCTGGAGCAGCTCGACAAGCTGCGCGTCTACGACTTCGACACCAAGCTGGGGCTGTACTTGGACGGCTTCACGGTGTGGGTGGTGGACGACTTCGGCATGCCCGACGCCACGCTGCAGCCCTACGTGCGGCTCACCGGCCGCAACATGGAGAATGGCGACTACCACCTGGTGATCAGCCTGTGGAAAGCGCCCAGCATCACCGACCTGTTCTTCTATGTGCGCTACCACGACGAGCAGTACAACCCGCGGCAGATCGAGCCGGGCAGCGTGTTCGGCTTTGACGGCGACCGCCTGTGGTTCACCAAGCTCAACGTGCCCGGCGTCGTCGCCACGGGGATGACGCGCCTGCGCCCAGACGTCACCGGCGGCACGAAGGTCGACGACGGCGTGGTGTGCGAGATCGTCTTCGAGGAGCGGCCGGCGGACCTCATTCCCTGGTGGCTCGACCGTGCACCCGATGGCCGTGCCAACCATGCCGCCAACCTCACCGCCTACGTCGATCCCGACACCGGCTGCCCGACGCTTTACTGGCAGGAGACCAACGTCGGTGACTACAACAACGACGGCGAGGTCGGGATGACCGACCTGATCGTCATCGGCCGGCGCTACGGCCGCGTGAGCACGGACGCTGTGGAGGACGAGTGGGATCGCCTGCCAGACGGCAACCACGACGGCGAAGTGAACCGCAAGGACATGTGGCTGATCGAGGACAACTTCGGCTCGCTGCTCTCGGGCTACCGCATCTACCGCCGGCCGGCGGGCAGCCTGCGCAAGAAAGAGGTGCTGCTGCCGCATCGCACCTACCCCTTGCTGCCGCTTTCCGTCCATCGCCCGACTGACTGGAACCCGATCCGCATCAACGAGTACCGCTACGTGGACAAGGACCTGCCGCGCTTTGGCGCCGGGGCGGTGGCGGAATGGACGTACCGCGTCGTGCCTTATAACGCCGCCGACGATGTGGAGGGGCAGGGCAGCGACCTCGAGATCACCGTGCGCCTCAGCGGCGGCCTGCTCAGCGTGCTTGGCGTCGGTGAGGGTCGTGAAGGCCGCGAGGGCCGCGAGCGCAAAGACAGCCGCATGCGCTAGCCGCGCGCTACGCCAGTCCTGCACCTGGGTGCATCAACTCCTAGCTACTGCTGCATGCGGGCATACCACAGCACGCCGGCTGATCCGTCCATGTAGGCCACCGCGGGCGCGCCGCCAATCTCGGCCAGCGAGACGTACGGACACTCCGCCAGGTAGTCGATCACCGAGTACTGCCAGTCCAACGGTACTGTGGGCGCGGCTCCCTTCGCCCAGGCGAACATCACGTAATGCTCCGCCTGTGAGTGGTAGACAAGCGCCGGGCGCCCACCGATCACTGCCAGCTCAAAGCTGTCCACGCCCGGCGAGCTCTCCACCGCATTCGCTACCCAGTCGTTGACCCCGGGAGTAGCATGCGTGGCGTAGCGGTAGCTCAGCCCGCTCCAGTCAATGCCTGGTAGCTTGCTGCTGGGGGTTGCCCACGCTACCGCGGGGACTTCATAATTGCCATATGGCACCGCGGCGAGCTGCAGTCTCCCGCCCTGTGACCAGCCCATGCCTCCCCAGAGCTGCATCACCCAATCGTCATACCCGGCAGGTTCCGCAGCCACAGCACGCAGATACATGATATCGCTCCAGCTATAGTAGGCGCAGGCTGCGAGCATGCCGTTGATCCGAGCTAACGCAGGGGCGTTGCCATTCACCGGGAAGATAATGCTGGATGACCATGGCTGGACGGAGAATGAGCTGGCTGTAATTCGCTGCAGTTTCAGCCCCTGCATAGGCTGCGAGATCGCAAAGCCTATCTGCCCATCGATGCCGTCAAGGCTGAAGCTGTCTTGTTGGGGATCGAAAGCGGAATTCACCACACGTTCGTAGAAATCGTTGCTCGAGGATGGCACTGCAACACTGGCGTACTTGCAGATCAGCTGATCAACAGTGCGCTCGTAGCAAACAATGGCTGGCTTGCCATCAATGATTTTCGCCTGCAGTGGTTTTTCAAACTTCAGCTGGTCAAGGCCGCTGCTGAGGACGAAGGTTGTCCAGTCTGCCGTGGCAACGGGTGCCGCGCTAGGCGAATGAGCCATTATCACGCTGTCGCTGTAATCATCTATGTACGCCAGCATCGGCTTGCCGTCCGCTGTACCACTGAGTAACTTGACGGCTTCCCCGGTGAAACCGGTGTCATCAACGATGGACTTTTGCCAGGCGGGCTCATTGCGGCTGATCGTGAGTTCCTGTAAGGTGACCACTGTAAAGTCATACGCCACCACCGCCACCATTACGTAGCCATCGGGAGAGACGTTAGCGGCGGTCGGCTTCAGCGTGAGCGTCCCGCTGGCTACCTGCGGGCCAAACACCCAGCTCCCGCGCAGGTAGTCACTGAGCCCCACATATGCTTTCGTGCCGGATACCTGCAGCTTGACATCCAGGTTGGTCAGGTCGTAGCCGTTGCTGGGCATGGCGTAATACGCCCAGGCGTACTTTCCGGCGCTGCCGGTGATCACCAGCGTATCGTCATGTACAACGCAGTTGGCGCTCATGTTGTACGGGGAATTGCCGGTGACGGTTGCGTAATGAACATCCGCGGCATCGCGCGTTGCGGGCTGGGGCGGGAACACCAGCGGCGTGCCCACCTCTGGTCCCAAACCAGTCTGGGGCGCGGTCCTGCTGCCATCCGGAGCAAGCACTCCGCAACCAGCAACGAGCAGCGCAGACAGAAGAACAATCGCGAAGATACGCATTGCCTACCTCACTTGCCGGCCGGTAGTATTCGGCACGGAATATACACAAAGTAATAATACCAGCGAAATACTCGGTTTGCAGCCGCTGCGCAGTTGCCTCTCCAGCGGCAGCACCATTTGCGACGGTGGAGTCACCGCATGCAAGTTCAGCCAGTAGCTGGCGGAACAAGCTGTTACTGCGGCGGCCGGCCGGTGCTAGAATCCCGCCCATGGATTACGCAATCACAGGCGTCATCGCGCTGATGATCCCAATCCTCGCGCTGGCGATCCCGATCGTCGCGATCCTCATCAAGCCGATCACCGAGAGCATGCACAAGAAAGAACGGGCCGAGGCGCGCAAGACCTACGAGCGGATTGCGCTGGAAAAGCTGGAAGTGCTGAAGACCGCGCTGGCGATGGGCTATACGCACAATGAGCTGCAGGAGCTGGATGCGCGGCTGGAGAAGCTGGTGGGAGCGGATAAGCTGCAAACGCTGCTCAACGCCAGGCAGCCCGTCACGCCGGCGGCCCAGACCGAGTTAATGGATACGGACCTGGAGGCGGAGATCCAGCGCCTGCGCGCCGGACGCCGCGAGCAGCAGAATGCCAAGTAAGCTCAGCGCAGCGGAGACTAAGCGGGCAAGGGGAAGACACTCGAAGGAGCAAGGATGGATATGGAACTGATCAGTATCGGTTTAATGGTAGCGATCATCATCGCTGCCGGGGCCTGGGCCAAGGTGTACATGGCCAAGCATGGCGTGTCGAAACACGGCATCGGACGCTACGTCGTCACGCAGCAGCAGCCGCTGCCCCAGGCGAATCCCGTCACCACCAAAGCGCTGGAGACGTATGAGCGGCTGGCCAATGAGAAGCTCGAGGTGATCAAGACGGCGCTGGCGATGGGCTACAGCGACGCCGAGATCGCCAAGCTCGACGCGCGCCTGGAGAACCTGATCGGCAAGGACAAGCTGCAGCAGATCCTGCAGGGCAGCGGCGCGGCGGCCGTGGCCAACGCCGATTTGGTCGACACGCAGCTCGACCGCGAGATCGAGCGGCTGCGGAAGTTGAGGCAGGCGAACTAGCGATGGCGCCGTGGGATCTTCCAATCGCGTTGCTGCAAGGCCAGGAAGTGGCGATGTACATCCTGGCCGGCTCGATCGGCGTCTCGCTGATGCTGGGATCGCTGGCCTGGAGCATCGGGCTGCTGGTGAACAAGATTCGCGGCCACGGGGGCAGGCCCAGCGTCAAGACCCAGTCGGCGCCACAGGAATCATCCTCGGCGAAGGCGCTGGAGGTTTACAGAGAGCTGGCTAAAGAGAAGCTGGAAGTGATCAAGACAGCGCTGGCGATGGGCTACAGCGACGCCGAGATCGCCAAGCTCGATGCGCGGCTGGAAAACCTGATCGGCAGGGAGAAGCTCGTCGAGCTGCTCAAGGGAGGCAGCGCCGAAGCGATCGCCAGCGCCGACCTGGTTGACACACAGCTGGAGCGCGAGGTCGAGCGCCTGCGCCAGCTGCGTGGCAAGACTTAAGCCGGCTGAGCGCTGATCAGGGCTGTACGGCTCTCCTACCAGGGGTAATGGACGTACACACGGCCATAGGTCGGCGCCGCATCGCTGTCCTCCGCGGCTGCCAGCGCGACGCCGCCAGCCGTCCTTGCCAGGGCGAAACTGCCGTAGAAATTAACCGGCTCGATGATCGGGCTCACCCACTGCAGCGCGAGAGGGAAGTTGCCTGCGCCGTCTGAAGCGTACGCCGAGAAGGTCCAGGTTGGATCTGCTAAAGCTTTGTGCGCAATGCCGGCCACCGGCTCGCCGTCGGGCGTGGTGGTCAGCACGAACATCCCCACGTCGCCCAAGGTGGTGTCGTAGGCGGCAATGCCCCCGTACAGGCTGAACGCCGTACTGTCTGGCGGGGCGCTGTAGACGTTCGCAAAGACCGTGTTCACGCCGTCAGGGCGTTCGCGGACGAGCACGAAGCGCGTCCCGTCGTCCTTGATGGTGATCCCCAGGGGGAGGGCTACGCCCGTGCCGCCAGGCTGTAGCGCCACCATGTAGGGGCCGGACCATGCGGCTGGGGCATCTCGCTGGTAGAACAGGCAGGCGTGGTCATCATCGCTCTGGCTGGCAGACACCCACTGGTCTGCGTGCGCGTCGTAGCCGAGCCAGGGCAGGCCGCTGACGTGGATGTCATAGGAGGCCAGCTCCGGCGTGAACGGCCCTTCGCGCGGGTCGCCATGCACGAAGCCCAGCGCGGTTTCGCTCATGAAGTTCTGAAGGCAGAGCGCGCCAAGCTCCGTGTCGCTGGTGGCAAAGGCCGCGATTTCCTGCGGGCCTTCGATCAGCGTGTTGTTCTGCCATTCCGTTGCCGCCGGCGGCTTGGTGGCGACGCACATCGAGTAGTCCAGCGGGTTCAGATAGGTCACCCACAGCAGATCCAGGCCGGAGATGTAACCGGCAGCCAGTGGATACTCGCCGAAGCTGCTCCCGCTCACGACCTCGCCCTCGCGCACCCAGATGCCGCCCTGATTCTCCGCGTGCAGGATCCTATAGTGGTTGATGTCGGTGTAGTACACATGCAGGCTGTTCCCCTGCTCCGCCATGGCGACGGGGCCGGGGCTAGTGCCGCTGGCTTCGCCGCCCAGGTCGACGGTTTCGCTGTCGAGCGTGCCGTCGGGGGCGCGCGTGATGTAGAACAGCACGCCGTGCCCCGGGTCCTGCACCGCGATGTGGCACACTCCGGCGCTGTCGATCGCCAGCGTGGACCACAGGTTGCTCAGCGAGAAGGGCAACAGGCTCTCCGCCTGCCAGCTGCCGCTGCCCGGCGTGCCGATGTACAGCGTGCCGCTCATCGTCGGCGTGTTGGCCAGCACGCCGACGCGCCCGTCGGGGAATGCCTCGAAGTCGAGCAGGCTCTGATGCGCCGTGTACACCGTATCCAGCGGGTTGCTGCTCCAGATACCGCCCGTCATCCTGGACAGCACCAGGCTGATCGAGTTGTCAGCCACGTAGCCGGCGGTCAGATCACCACCAGGCAGCTCGCGCACAACAACCTCCGGGTGGAAGTCGCCTTCGTCAATGTCAGTGATTGCCCAGTTCGGTGCGATGGCGAAGCCCCAGGTGTCAGTGGCGGCCGAGTACACGCCAAATACTGCATCCCACAGCGGATACGCCGGTGCTTCAGGCACGGCGCACACGGCGCGGCCATCGGCGCGGCGTGTCAGGCTGATCCGACCAGGCTCCCTGGAGTTCGCCGGCAGCAGCAGCCCGGTCACCGGCAGGGCAGGCAGCGTCAGCCGGAAAAATCCCGTCTGCACCATCGGCGCACCAGCCGGAGTCGCGTAGACGCAGAGCACGGTATCCAGATCGCCGGCTGGATTGTCGGTACCGTTGATGAAGGTGATGTCAGCGACATCTTCAGCGCTGGGTGCTACAACTGCAAAGTCGCTCGCAAACGTGCCTGAACCGTCATCGACCAGCACGTGCAGATCGTGGGTGACATCCTCCTGCACCGCCAGCGCGCGCAGCCCGTTATCGCCGATGGCGAACTGCAGCGACTTGACAAAGTACGGCGTGTCGACATCCATGTGCTCCCAGGAGCCGCCAACAAGCGACGCGATGCGGATCTTGGATTTGGTAGTGCCGCCAATATCCGCGCCGTACATGTACGCTATCTGCGGCACGCCCGCGGGATCAAGCTGGATGTCGCACCAGGATCCCACGCCCTCGCCTTGCGGCGCGCCCAGCATGTAATCCTCAAAGCCCAGGCCGGTAAAGTAACCTGCCTGGACCTCTGAAACGTTGCACTTCTGAATTCCCAACTCGACGACAGCGGCATAGATGAAACCACCGCTGCTGTAGGGCAACATCGTTGTGGGGAAGACGATCCGCACCTGGTCCTGTGTGTAGGGGCCGCTCCACTCCCAGCGGCCTGCGGTGTAGTTGGACCATGCCACCCAGAAGCCCTTTCCGGGCACGGGGATCTGCGGGATGGGATCAAGGTATCGCCCTGTAATCGTCAGCGCATAGGGGATCGCCGGGTCGGGGCGCTTGGCAATCTGGTAGATCGCCCAGGCCGGGTCAGGCGGTATCGGCTCGTAGTGCCCCACGCCGGCCGCCCCCGTCACGTCCTGCGAGTCGATGAACGCATCGCCGAGCACGGTGTCGTTGTCCATCATCGTCCCGCGCTTGACGTCGTCCAGCCCGCTGGGGAGCGGCGGTAGTGCCATCTGCGGCGGCGCGCCGGACTGGGCCGGCAGGGGTGCCGGCTGGACTGAGTTGGCGGCGCAGCCGGCGATCAGCACGCCGAGCAGCAAAGCCAGCAGCGCAGCCAAGTACAGACGTGAGCTTAACATCGCACTTCTCCCGTTCCGAGCTACGCCACTAGCATACCGCGGGTCAGCGCAGCACGCTACAACGCCAGTGTTCGACGGCGAGCGCTACCAGTTCTCGCCCAGCAGCTCGAAGTGCGCCTGCGGGTGCAGGCAGGCGGCGCAGACCTGCGGCGCCTCGGGCCCTTCATGCAGGTAGCCGCAGTTGCGGCAGCGCCAGACCACCTTGCCGTCGCGCTTGAACACGCGACCCGCCTCGATGTTGGCCGCCAGGTCGGTGTAGCGTTTCTCGTGCTGCTTCTCGGCGATCCTGATGGCGTCAAAGGCCTTGGCGATCGCCTCAAAGCCTTCCTCGCGGGCGATCCTGGCAAACTCGGGATACATCGTCGTCTGCTCGTGGTTCTCGCCCGCCGCCGCGGCCTTCAGGTTCTCCAGCGTCGTGCCGACCTTGCCGGCCGGGAAGCCGCCGCTGATCATGACTTCGCCGCCCTCCAGCAGCTTGAAGAAGCGCTTGGCGTGCTCGCGCTCCTGGTCAGCCGTCTCGGTGAAGATATCAGCGATCTGGATCAGGCCTTCGTTGCGCGCCTGGCTGGCGAAGTAGGTATAGCGGTTGCGCGCCTGGCTCTCGCCGGCGAATGACGTCAGGACGTTCTTTTCTGTCTTGGATCCTTTGAATTCCATAACCTTCCTCTACGAAATGTAATCGCCCCTACCATGGCCCCGATTATAACATCCGCCACCCGGCGCCATAGCGACGTGCGGCTCCGGCCGCATCAGCATTGAGATGCGGTACATTCTATAGCTGAGACAGAGTCGCAATAACTACGAGCACCAAGCAGTGCTGAAATGCCGGATGCCATACACAGCAGCTCGGCCGTTACACGCCCTGAGTGCTCTTGTTCGCAGTCACGAACCATAGCACCACGATATAGATCCACACGGCAGCGGTGAAGGCGATACGGATCAGCATGCGCCGCTGGGCAAGCCTGGCTTCAGTATCTTCGGGCTGTGGCTTGATATTACGCAGTGAGGCTCCCAGCGCGACGTGCTCGCTGATGCAGACGGCTGCCAGCGCATAGACGAGATACTGCATCTGGGCTTGTTTGATAACTTCTATCGGTGGAAAGATCCAGGGCGGCGGCGGGAGCAGGCCGGCGACGCTGGCGGCGTACCAGATGAACAGCAGCGTGCCGGCCGCCATTACCGCCAGCAGGACTGCATTCACTGTGGCATATGGATCAGGGGCGTAGCGTCCACCACCGGGCTGAATGCTCATGCGGATATTCTAATCCTCGTCCCGCGGCCGGCGCCGGTTCAGGGCTGCGGCGGGATGTCGGGGGGCAGGCTTGAGGCCAGCTGCGCGATGTTCTGCGCCACCAGATCCAGGATGCCGTCGTCGATCAGCTCGCCGCTTTTGTTGCGGGTGCCGAGGTAGCCCGAGTGGTTGTCGCCGTACTCGTCCACGTCCGCGACGCCCTTATCATTGAGCGCCGGCAGCTCTTTCACGGCATACACATCGACGTAGTTGCGCGGCTGCTCTTGGGGATCCTTGATGCCGGTCAGGCCGAGCGCGCTGCCGCCCTCTTTCAGTGGATAGTAGTAGCCAAGCTTGTTGTCCTCCGGGCTGAAGTAGTTGTAGAGGGTGCCGCAGCTGTGCTCGATCGCCCGGCCGTAACGCTGGCCAAGCTCCACCTCATCGTTGCCCACTGACGCGCCAGCCAGATGCACCGAGGACACGAGCACCTGGTCGCTGGCGAGCGTCGGATCGTCATCGAGCGCCTTCAGCGCTTCCAGCACCACCAGCGCGCCCATCGAGTAGCCCAGCAGGTGGATGCGCGTGTCCGGGCAGTCCCGCTTGTAGTCGCTGACGAAGCGCGCCAGCTTGAATCCGCTGGCCGCGGCGTTGCGCATCCCCTCGTGGTAGCCGGTCATCGCCAGCGGGTCAGTCTGCGTGTTGGCGTCCCAGCTGAATCCCGCGAAAGCGCCCTCATAGCCCCCGCCGACCAGCGAGTCGCGCGCTATGGCGAACTTGTACAGCGCCTTCTCGGCCGTGTTGTTGAAGCCGTGCGCGACGATCAGCAGGTCCGGCGGCGGCAGCGAGCCTTCCGCCAGTCCGGGCATGTCGCCTTCGATGTCGTAGTCGTAGGATGTATGCCCGGCGGTCAGTTTGCCGTTCTTCAGATGGCCGCGTGTGCTGATCACCGGAATCGGCTCCGCGGGCTGTTCCCAGTGCGACGGTTGCAGCAGCCCCGACTGCGTGATGGCGATCCAAGCCAGACCGGCAAGGATGATCAGCGCCGATATAGCGATCAACACAATCCAAGTCCGCCGCCGCATGCGGAGATTATGATGCACGTCCGCGGGCACGCAGCCACGTGGCACGCCGCGGCTGGCGAAATTCCACACGCGGCCGGGAGCCTCCGTTCGCCGTGGCTGAGGAGGTAGGCGGCTGGCACCGCGCACTACCAGTCGGCGAAGGAGTACAGCATGCCCACATACACCGTGCCGTCCGCGCCGATCGCCGGGGAGGATCTCAACGGATCCGACGTGGTGTAGGACCACTTAAAGCTGCCGTCCGGGTTGATGGCGTAGAGTTTATAGTCATCGCTGCCCACGTAGATCGTGCCGTCCGCTCCAATCGCCGGGGAGGATTGCACCCAACACCCTGCCCCCGTGGTGTAAGACCACTTAAAGCTGCCGTCCGGGTTGATGGCGTAGAGCTTGTTGTCATCGCTTCCCACATACACCGTGCCGTCAGAGCCGATCGCCGGGGAGGAACGTACATAATCCCCCGTGGTGTAGGCCCACTGCAGGCTGCCGTCCGGGTTGATGGCGTAGAGCTTGTCGTCATCGCTCCCCACATACACCATGCCGTCCGTCCCAATCGCCGGGGAGGAACGCACCCAATCCCCTGTGGTGTATGACCACTTAAAGCTGCCGTCCGGGTTGATGGCGTAGAGCTTGCTGTCATCGCTCCCCACAAACACCGTGCCGTCCGTCCCAATCGCGGGGGAGGAAAGCACCCGACCCTCCGTGGTGTAGGCCCACTTCAGGCCGCCCCACGGGTTGATAGCGTAGAGTTTTTCATCGCTACTACCCACATAGATCGTACCGTCTGCTCCATCAATTGCCGGGTCGGACTCCACATAGCCCCCCGTAGCGTATGACCACTTCAGGGTGCCGTCCGGCTTGATGGCGTAGAGCTTGCTGTCACCGCCACCCACATAGATCGTACCGTCCACGCCGATCGCGGGGGAAGAAGACACAATGCCCCCCATGGCGTAGGCCCACTTCAGATGGCCGTTCGGCTTGACGGCCCAGAGCTCATAGTCTTTTCCGCTTCCCACGTACACCGTGCCGTCCGCGCCAATCGCGGGAGAGGAACTCACATAATCGTTCGCGGCGAAATCCCAGTTCAGCGCCGCCGTCTGTGCGCCAACGAACGGGCTGCGCCGCGTGTGCTGCGGGTCGTGGCCCGCCATGAACCAGTCGCCCGGCGCGCCGTCCACGCCCACGCGCAACTGTTGCAGCCGCCACGGCGCCGTCCCGGTGAACAGCACTACCACGTACATCAGGTCGTGCGCCGAGATGTGCTTCGCTGGCTCGAACGCCAGAACGCCGTTGGCTGGTAGGTTATACCAATTCCAAGTGTCGCGCGGGAAGTCGGCGAGAGCCACCCAGCCATTACTGAAGCTGCCCGTCTCCGTCCATGTGAAGCGCACGGACGGATCGAGATCAAACCCGGCTAGCAGGAACTGATACGTGGCATAAGCCAAGTCCCCGAATTGGCCTCCAGGCTTGACCCAGTTTGGCGAGAAAACGCCCTCCATATTTCCGCGCTGGACGTTGTCATACCACAGTGCGTCGCCATATTCGTTGCCCCAACAGAACAGGTCCCGTTGAGTGTACGACGCACCGCGCAGGGCGGAGGGTGACGGTAGCTGCGCAGCAAATGGCCCGCTGCCCTCAGGCACAGACCGTCCAGGCCCGCCGCCGCATGCACCCAACGCCAGACCCACTAGACAAGTAAGCCAAACGCCTGCTCTGCCGTCCATTGCGCACCTCCCGCGCCCACCACGCCGCACACCGCGATCCCCGGATGAAGCGTGTTATCTTCAACTATAGCAGATCGTAGCGCTGTGGCCCCAGCGGAGCGTAGTAGCGTTAGGGCAGGCGTCCCTGCCTGCCATCCACGCGGTTAAGGATGGCCGCGACACCCTCTGTAGGTGTGATCCGGTGTTACCCGCTTCGCTTCAGCAGGCCGACGCGCTTGGCGTAGCGCTCGCCCCAGGTGAACACCGCGTAGCCCAGCGGGATGAAGAAGAAGCCCGAGAGCATCAGCGCGCCGAGGTCGCCCCACATCTGCCACACCGGCACGCCCTCCAGCAACGCTTTACGTTGCGCCAGCAGCGCCCAGTAGGCCGGCGAGAAGTACGCTGCGTGCTGCAGCCAGGCCGGCAGCACCTGCACCGGGTAGTAGACGCCGGAGATCAGCAGGATCACCGCCAGGATGATGTGCGTGCCCTGCGCGCCCTTCTCCGGGGAAAGCAGCGGCAGTACGGCGGCGATCAGCCCCAGCCCGACCATGGCGAAGCTGCCGACCACCAGCACGACAATCCCCGCCAGGATGTTGGCGTGGCTTAAGTCGAGGTGGAACACGAACACCAGCACGATCAGCATCAGCACGATGCGCACGATGCCGTAGAGCACGGCGAAGGCGCAGACGCCGAAGAGGTGCGTCAGGCGGTGGATCGGCGCCATGAAGGTGTACTCCAGCGTGCCCTCCCAGCGCTCCCAGGCCACCGTCTCGGCGACGATGATGAACAGCACGCTCATGTAGCTCCACATGATCGCGCCGATCAGCAGGTAGAAGATGTACGGCTGGTGGCCGGGCACGTAGTTCGGCTCCGCGCCGCTGGAGACGCCGATCAGGCCGATGATCGCGGCGTTGATCAGGTTGTAGACCAGCCACACGACGTCCCAGCCCAGGTAGCGCTTGGTCAGATCTACGTCGCGCCAGACGAAGGCGCGGATGGACTTCAGCTCGCGCAGGAAGCGCGCCGAGCGTCCGCCCGCGCCCGCATGATCAGTGTTGATAGACATTTCGCATCTCCATAAAACAGGTAGCCGCGGCCCTGCAGGCCGCGGCATCTCCAGTGTCGCGGGCTGCTGTGCCCGCGATTGGCCGGCGGCCTGAAGGCCCGCCGCTACCCAGTCTTTCAATCCACGCTGTCCTCGCCGGACTTCAGTGTGATCACCGGCTTCAGCCGGTGCATGACAGTCACCAGGTCGTCCTGGGCGCCCAGCACCAGGTCGATGTTCTTGTACGCCTGCGGCGCCTCATCCAGGTAGCCTTCGCCGGCGGTGCTGTAGGTGTCCTTCAGCGCCGCGGCGAAGTCGCCGCCGGTGAGCACGCGCCGCGCCTGCTTGCGGCCCATGGCGCGCCCGGCGCCGTGGCTGCACGAGTTGTAGCTGGCGGGATTGCCCAGGCCGCGCACGATGTAGCTCGGCGTTCCCATGCTGCCCGGGATGATGCCCATTTCGTCCACGCGGGCGCTGGTCGCGCCCTTGCGGTGCACCACCACGCGCTGGCCGAAGTGCTCCTCGACCGCCGCGTAGTTGTGCGGGATGTTGATCATCTGCGACTCGTCAAAGCGCAGCTCGAGCGCCGCCAGCGCCGCGCGCAGCAGCACCTTGCGGTTGAGCAACGCGTAGTCCACGGCCCACTGCATATCTTGCAGGTAGGCCTGGCCCTCGGGCAGGCTCAGCGGCAGGAAGTTCAGATCCATCGGCGCCGTCTGGCCCATGCGCTGGTTCAGCTTCCTGGCCAGCGCGCCGTAGTGCTTGGCGATCTTCAGCCCGATGTTGCGGCTGCCGCTGTGCACCATCAGCCACAGCGCTCCGTCCTGGTCGCGCTGCACCTCGAGGAAGTGGTTGCCGCCGCCCAGCGTGCCGGTCTGCCGCAGCACCATCTCGCTGAGCGTCTTGAACTTGCTGGCCGGCTCGACGAAGCGCTGGCACAGCAGGTTGTGTACGCTGGCCTCCTCGCCA